>Ga0335085_10004798_pt1 | contig 22157 bp, 21 predicted proteins | sample Lox_Sample_45_FD_206712 | JGI IMG/M metagenome (GOLD analysis project Ga0335085, IMG submission 206712) | Soil microbial communities from Loxahatchee National Wildlife Refuge, Florida, United States - Lox_Sample_4.5 | ecosystem: Environmental > Terrestrial > Soil > Wetlands | place: USA...
CTCGATGGCCCGCTTGGCTTCCTCTTCGGCAGCTCGCCAATCGCCCTTCATCTTGATCCTTGAAAGCTCCGTATGTGCTTCTCCGAGGTTCGGATCGAGCGAGAGCGCCTTCATCAGTGCCTCGGCGGCCAGCCGGGAAGACTCCATTCGCGCGGCCGCCAGGGGCGACACCGGAATAAGACGCATGTACGCTCTGGCCAAGCCAACGTAGGCCGGCGCATAGTCGGGGTCTGCCTGGATCGCCTCCTGGAAATAGGCGAACGATTTTTGATAATCCGCCGCGTTGCCGCGTCTCTCGAGGAGCCATCCCTTCAGGCATGAGTCGTAGACGTCGGGTTTCACCGAGCGCAAGCTGGCGAGCCGCGCCTCCTGAGCCGGCGTGATGCGCCGGGAATCCACTGCGGCGAGCAGGCCCGCAGCCATATCGGCCTGGAGGACCGGCAACTGTCCATTCTCGTTGTCAAACGTGTTGGCCCAGAGTTGCCGGCCCGTGGCTGTACTCGTCAGCCGCGTGTCGACATGAATGCGTGACCCGGAACGCTTGGCAGATCCGCTCACGACGGCATCGACGCTCAATTCCCGCCCAATCTCCGGCAAGCTCTTGGGCGATGCCTTGTATCGAGCCGCCGAGCCCGGGCCGATGACGGTCGCTGTGCTCAGCTGGGCCACGGTGGTGGTGAGCCGGTCGGTCAAGCCATCCACTGTCGCTTCATCTGACGAATCGCCCAGGTTCTTCAATGGAAGGATGGCGATGGATTGAAAGCTGGGTTGAAGCGTAGTTCGCTTCTTCCAGACGGTTCCCCCGACCGCGGTAACTGCGCCCAGTATTGCCAACGCTGCCACGGCTAGAAATCGACGACGCGTCCGGCTCGCCTGAAGCAGGAGCTCCTCCAATAGGGCGTCCATGGAAGGGTATCGGTCGGCCGGTTCAGGACGCAGTCCGCGCAAGACTGCTCTGCGCAGCCGCGCCGGCACCTTGCGGGACGTGGCGGCTTCTCGCGCCTTTCCCTGAGTGATCTCCCGAACGAGCGCCTCGATGGTGTGGCCTTTGAAGGGGAGCTCGCCGTAGAGCCCTTGGTACAAGGCGACACAGAAGCTGTACTGATCCGTCCGGTGGTCCACGCCTTGCCCCATGAGCTGCTCAGGCGCCATGTAAGCCGGCGTTCCCATCAGCCTGCCCGGCTCCGTCAGTGCTCTTCCGGACAGCGCAAAGTTCGATCGGCTAGTGGCGTCTGCCTCGGCAGCCCCATCGTCGGGCGTGGGTTTCTCGGGTTCGCCAGAGAGCGCGCGTGCCAGGCCGAAGTCGAAGACCCGCGGCCGGCCATCCCTGCCCACCAGCACGTTGTCCGGCTTGAAGTCCCGGTGGAGAATGCCGGCGGCGTGGGCGGCGGCGAGCCCGCGCCCGGTCTGCAGAAACACGTTTACGACCTCGCGCCAGGGTCTCTCCTGACTCGCGAGCCACCTGGTCAGAGTGCTTCCCTCGACGTACTCCATCGCAATGAAGACCTGGTCGCCGAAGGTGCCGACGTCGTACACGGCAATCACGTTCGGGTGCGACAACTGAGCCATCGCTTGCGCTTCGCGCATCAGCCTCACTCGTCCCTCCGAAGAAGCGAGGCTTGCCGAGGACCCCGGACGCACCAGCTTGACTGCGAGCTTCCGGTTGAGCTCCGGGTCATACGCTTCGTAGACCGTGCCCATTCCCCCTGCTCCGAGCTCTGCCAGCACCCTGTAGCGTCCAAGCGTGCTCTCCCTGTTGGCAGCGAAGCCTTTCCCGATTTGTCCTCCTGCCTCTTCTCGCAACAGCGCGGCCGCCAACTGCGAAGGAGCCTCGGTCGAGAAGCCCCCTGTCTCCTGGTAAGAGGCCAGCAGAGTCTCGAGCTCGATGCGCAATTCCTGATCGGTGCCACATACCTCTCGGATGAACTGGCCGCGTTCGGCGGCGGAGCGGTCCAGTGCGAGCGACAGCAGCTGATCGATTCGCTGAAAGCGCTCGGGCGTCATGCTGAGTTCCCGCGCCGCAGCTCCCGGCGCAGCCACGCTCCCGCCTTGTTCCACTCGCGTTTGACCGTCCCGGTGGAAATACCCATGACTTCGGCCGTCTCCTCGATGCTCAGGCCGCCGAAATACCGCAATTCCACTATGCGGCCCTTCCGCGGGTCCAACCCGGACAGTCGTTGGAGCGCCTGATCCACGCCGAGCACTTCCGCGCTCGGCTGTTCCGAGACGAACTGCACGTCTTTGAGCGAGATCCGGGCCGGGTCCTTCCCGCGCTTGGCAGAAGCGCGCCGGCGGGCGTAATCCACTAGAAGGGAACGCATCGCTCGCGACGCCTGGGAGAGGAAGTGGACTCTATCCCTCCACTCCGGTTCCTTCAGGTGAGCGAGCTTGAGGTACGCCTCGTGGACCAGGTCGGTCGTTCGCAGGGATTGTCCGGGGCGATTCGCACGGAGGTGTTGCCTGGCAAGGCGGTGGAGCTCTCCATAAAGGGCGGTCGCCACCTGGCTGAGCGCATTCGGGTCGCCATCTCTAGCCTGCTGAAGCAAGGCAATGAGTGTTGGGGAGGAGTCCATCCACCCTCATCCGGCGACCGCGCTCTCCACATTTCTAGCACCGCCCCGGTCTCCCAAGCGAACTCACTGGGAAGAGGAGTGATTCGAAGGCAGCGCAGCATGGATCGAGATCGTCCGGGACTCGTAGGAGATCGAGTCGGCGACCTGAAGGAGGTGTTCGCCGGAAAGGGCCTGAAGACGATCGGGCAGCCGGCAGGGGTGTGACACCCCGCCGTGCACGGGTCTCGATGCCCTCGGGGGCAGCCAGTGTGTGTCGCTCGCGGTCACGTTGGTCGCGCGGATGCAGACGGCGGCTGTCATCGCCTCAGCGCCTCTGCTGGCATCGTGGTTGGCGCTGCCGAGTGCCGGGGAGAGCACATCGGGCGCATTCGCCTGCGCCACATGCCCATGGCGACAGCGGCAGAGCTCACCACCTTCGCCCTGACCTCGATCGTGGCGGGCAGCACGCTGCGTACCGATGGGCACCGCGGGTACTGCGCCCTCGGAGGCCGGGACTACCTGCATCACCCGGTCATCGTCGGACGCTTCGGAGGCTCCCGGCTGCTGCCTCGCATCCACCGGGTCTTCGGGCTGCTCGACCGCTGGATGCTCGGGACCCTCCACGGGGCGAGCTCGACCAAGCACCTGCAGCGCTACCTCGATGAGTTCGTCTTCCGCTTCAATCGCAGGACGTCAGCGAACCGCCTGCTCCTGTTCGACCGGCTGCTCTCCGGCGCGCTGCGCTGCCCGCCCACCACCTATCGGCAAATCGTTGACGGACCACAACAGGTTGTGGCTGCCTGAGGGAAGCGGAGAGCCAATTTCCTGAAAGGTGCAGAGCCGTGTCGATCTGGTTCGCTCCGGTTCGTCACTTGTCAGAAGCAGGCGACCCGGCCGTTGAGGGCCGGCTCGACCTCTCGACCCCACGGGAGCCAACGATGCGCGTGATGGTGATCGTGAAAGCGACGAAGAACTCCGAGGCCGGAAAGCTGCCGCCCAAGGAGCTCCTCGCCGAGATGGGGAAGTTCAACGAGCAACTGGTCAAGGCCGGGATCATGCTGGACGGCGACGGCCTGAAGCCGAGCAGCAAGGGCAAGCGGGTGCGCTTCTCGCCCGGGAAGCAGCGGACCGTCATCGACGGACCCTTCACCGAGACCAAGGAGCTCGTCGCCGGCTACTGGATCTGGCAGGTCAAGTCGCTGGACGAGGCGGTGGAGTGGGTGCGCCGCTGCCGGGACCCCATGCCAGGCGAGGAGTCGGAGATCGAGATCCGCCCGTTCTACGAGGCGGAGGACTTCGGGCCCGAGCTCGCCCCAGAGTTCCGCGCTTATGAGGAGCGCCTCGAGGCCGGTCTCGCCGAGCTGAAGGCGTTCCGAGCCGAGGCCGAGAAGCTGAAGGCGAAGCAGTGACCTGCTCGAGGTGACGCTTACATTCCGCACCAGGCGGTCAAGGCGTCGCGAAGGCCCTGATCCGTGCCTTCTCCGACCCAGGCGACGTGTCCGTCGGGCCTGATCAACACGGCGGTGGGAGCAGCGACCGCGCCGAGCACCGGGAGTTCCCATGCACCGGCGTATCGAGCGTCGACTCTTTGAACCCGATCTGCCCAAGGAGCGATGTCGAGAACGCCCGGCTCACCGAGATTGAGCAGTACCGGCCGGGCATCGTGCAGCAGGGTGAATACCCGGCGTGGGCCGTTGGCGGTGAGCAGGTCGAGATCGGGCATGCGGCGCCCGAGCAGCGGGTGTCCTGGAGCGAGGTGGTAGCGATGGTCCAGCCCGGACATCATCGCGGCGTATCGTTTGCGAGGCTCTTCCATCTTCAGGATCTCGGACAGGATCTCGCGCAACGCATTCGTCCGGTCGTCGCCGCGGGCGAGCGCCGTTGCCGCCATGGTGCTCTTGAGCACGCGCGCGGTGATCGGGTGCCGCTCGGCCTGGTAGCTATCGAGAAGGCTCTCCGGCGAGGTGCCGTTGACCACCTGGGCCAGCTTCCATCCCAGGTTCACGGCGTCCTGGATACCCATGTTGAGTCCTTGTCCGCCTGCCGGGGAATGCACGTGCGCCGAGTCGCCGGCCAGAAGCACCCGTCGCTCCCGGTAGGACGCCGCCTGCCGGGTCGCATCGGTGAAGCGCGACAGCCAGGTGACGTCGTGAACGCCGAAGTCGGTCCCGTAGAGGGCGATGAGCGCCTCCCGAAGCTCGTCCAGGGTCGGCTCGTCGCCTTGCCGGGCGGGCTGCTCGCTCAACAGCACCCGCAGGCGCTTTCCGTCCTCGAGCCTGCCGATGCCATGGATGCCCTTGTCATCGCGGCGGACGCCCAGCTCCGGCTCACCGGTCATCTCCACGAAGGCAATCAAGTAGCTGGTGGACGGACCCCACCCCGGGAAGTCGATCCCTGCGTTCTTGCGGACCAGGCTGCGACCGCCATCGCATCCCACGAGGTACTTCGCCCGCAACGAACGGCCATCGGACAGCTCGACGTCGACGCCGGTGTCGTCCTGGGCAAAGCCCGTCACCTCGCGTCCGCGATAGGTCACTACCTCCAGCTCGTCGACCCGGGCGGCCAGGATGCGCTCGGTCCGGTCCTGCGACTGCACGAGCCCGTAGTTGTGGCGAGTGGGAAAGTCACTGATGTCGAGAGGGATCCCCAGAAAGGACGCGATCTGGGCGACCTGGCCTTGCGCGAGGAAGCGATCCGCGATTCCACGCTGATCGAGCACCTCCAGGGTGCGTGAATGCAGGCCGCCCGCGCGAGAGCCGGGGAGGTCCTCGTTGACGCGCCGTTCGACGACTGCGACGTCCACCCTCGCCAACGCCAATTCGGCAGCCAGCATCAGGCCTGTCGGCCCTCCTCCAGCGATCACCACCGCATGCTTTGTCATGGCCCCGGCAGTGTCACTTGATCGGACGGCGGCCGAGGCCGGGGCTGCCTGCGCCTTGTACCCAGCCCGATGGTGCCAGCGATTCGCCGGGCAAGGAATGGGCCTCGATGGTGACCGGCTGGACGCCGTGGTAATCGCAGGAGGTGCTGACGTAGGTCGTCCGTCCGACGATCACGCGCCCGGGAAGCAGCGCTGCGCCGGTGATAGCTCGCCAGCGGAGCGCGATACCGCTCGTGGCCATCGGCGTCGGCGGAAACCAGCCACGCCGGACCGTTCTTCGTGCCGGGCGCCGGAGGCGTGTACTCGGCCCAATAGAGGGTTCCTGCCTCATCGGCCACACCGCGGAAGTCGACCTGCAGATCCTTGATCGACCGGCTCCAGAGAAGGGGCGGCGTCCCCGGACAGGGTCCTGCGTCCATGCTGGCCGGTGTTGTCGTCGGGCCGGCATCCGGCGTCGCGCCTGGGCCCGCATCGACCTGGACACCGCCGTCAGCGTTCGGATCTGCCGCCAGCGGGGGAAGCGACGATGTACGGGCTGGCCCGCATCCAACGACCCGGAACAGGAGGGCGAGCGCCTTGCGCATGGCGAGGGAAGCTGTTCACTCCAAGGAGGCGCGGCATCGGGGCTTCCCGGTTCTGTTCGATTCCCAGCATGCAGGTTCACACGTATCATCGCGGCGATGGCAAACCCGCTCCGGTGGTCCGCGATCGCCGAGAACGTGTCGGCGCCTGTTGCAGTCGCCGCCGGCGAGCGCAGCGTCACCGTCTTCTGCCGCGGTCCAGCCGGCGACCTGCTCCTGATCGCGGGCGAGCGCGGCGAGTACCGGCCGCCCACCTCCCTCGGTGTTCCTCTCGCGCGCGATGGCAAATCCACCGTCCCCCTCGAGTGGCCGATCGGCGCCTGCGCGACATCTGCCGGCGAAATCCAGCTCGTCGCCCGCGGCCCCGAAGGCGAGCTGCTCCACGGAACCCTCCGCGGCAGCGAGTGGGGCGGCTTCGAGTCCATCGGCTCCCCCGCCACCTCGTTCGGCTCGATCGCCGTCCCGATGGGCCTCGCCAGCGCCCCTGCCGTTTGCAGTCTCCTGCCGGGCACGATGGACGTCTTCGCCCTGGGCCTGTCCGGCGTCCTCCTGCACAGCCCCTGGGATGGAAGGGAGTTCGGCGAGTTCGAAGCGCTGGGGGGGATCGCCACCGAGGGCGCCCCCGACACTCCCATCCTCCCGCCCATCTCCGCCACGGCCTGCGGCGTCCGTTCGATCGCCATCGCCGCGCGCGGCGCCCGGGGCGACCTGCTCGTCAAGTGGTGGGACGGCACGAAGTGGTCTCCCTTCGCCTCTCTCGGCCTGGCCTCCGAGCCCGACCAGCTTTATCCCGCCGCGCAGGTGCCCACGCCGCTCTCCGGCCCCCCCGTCTGCGCCGGTGGCGGCTCGACGCGCCTGGACGTTTTCGCCCGCGGCCAGCGCGGCGATCTCCAGCACAAGTGGTGGGACGGTAAGACTTGGACCAGGTTCGAATCCGTCGGCTGCCCGGCCACGCCGGAAGGCTCGTTGATCCCGTTCTCTTCCTCATCCCTCGCCTGCGCATGGGGAAGGTTCCAGCTCGACGTGTTCGCGCGCGCCAGCGACGGAAAATTGTACGCCGCCACCTGCGGCGGAAGCGGCCACCCTCGAACCTGAGTCTGGCCTGCTGCGTGTTGATCGGCAAACGCGACATCCAGTAGTCCGCGCGCCCGAAGGAGGAAGAGCCATGTCTGACAAGACCTGGATGTCTCCGGAGGAGGAGGCCAAGTGCTCGCGCGCGTATGACGTCGAGTCCGAGGAGTTCTGCTCCCCGATCCCGACGCAGAACATCTCCAACGGCGAGTACCTGCCCAAGCCGCAGAGCGAGAAGCAGAAGCAGGTCGAAGCCCGCTTCAAGGAGATCGCCGACGATGCTGCGAAGAAGCTGGGGGTGAGCCGCCGCGACTTCCTTGCCGGCTCGGGCGGGATGGCCGCCTCGCTCATCGCCATGAACGACGTCTACGGGAAGTTCTTCGACGTCGACAAGGCCGAGCTGTTCGAGCCTGCCGCCCATGACGGGCACGGGCTGCCCCGCGATACCTTCGTGGTCGACGACCAGCTCCACTTCGTGCGCGGGAATACCCGGATCACGCTGGGCGCTCCGGCCCTGAGAGCGATCGCCCAGGGCGGGCAGACCCGGGAGGGGAACTTCCGCTCCGACGCGTTCGGGTTCGCGCAGAACCCATTCAACCCGGACAACCTCCGCGACGAGGCCAACAACGAGCCCTACTATCCCTGGAACAAGGCGCTGGTGGCCGAGTACCTGGCCAACCCGAACAAGTACGTGAACGAGGTGAACGCCTTCACGGCGCCCTACTCGGGAGTGCAGAACCTCGACGCCAAAGGCGCGGGAGACGCGTTCCACTTCCTGCGGTTCATCAAGAGCGTCTTCCTCGACAGCCAGGTGACGGTGGGGCTGATCAGCAACGTCACCACCTTCGTGGACGCGCAGCCGGGCACGAACCTTCCCGTCACCAACGTCGACGAGGCTCGCCTCGCCGAGATCCTCACCGCCGCCCAGACGGCCAATGCGCGCAACTTCATCAACGACATCGCCGGATCGCGGCGCTGCATGGCCCACGGCCTCCTCTACGTGGGCAAGTCCAACCTCGACTACATCCAGTACCAGGCGGAGAACCACCGGCCCGACGCGTGGAAGGGCTACTGCATCACCCACGCGGCGCAGCCGGGAAGGTCGGCGCTGTCCACCGGGACCGGGCCGAACCGGGCGCCGCTCGACACCTCGCCCAACGCCACCATGAAGCTGTGGAGGCACGACGACGAGCTGGTCGCCTACCCGACCTTCGAGCTGATCTCCAGGTACGCGCGCAAGCTCAAGGACGAGATCCCGGGAATCAACAACATCTGCGTGCACAAGGGCCTGGCGCACGGGATGGACGACATCCCCGAGTACGGGCATCCGGCGGACCTGCCCGCGGCCTGCCGCGACTTCCCCGACCTGAACTTCATCACCTACCACTCCTGCATCAAGGACACGTTCTTCGACTACTTCGCCTGGCAGGAAGTGGTGGCCGCGGAGCGAGGCGATCCGGGCTCGACCCGGGTGGTGCAGGGCCGGCGCGTGCCTGACATCTCCTGGACGACCGAGTTCTGCGACCTGACCGGGAGGTTCAGGAACTCCTATGCCGAGCTGGGGAGCACATTCGCCGGCTCGGTGATCACCTTCCCCACGCTCTGGGCGCACCTCATCGGCCAGCTGCTGATGTTCAAGGGCGAGGACAACATCATCTTCGGGTCGGACTCGCTCTGGTACGGAACGCCGCAGTGGCAGCTGGAGGCCTTCTGGCGGTTCCAGATCCCCGACCGGATCCGCGAGAAGTGGGGATACCCGAGGATCAGCGACGACGCCAAGCGGAAGATCCTCGGTTTGAACGCGGCGCGGCTCTACGGATTGGACAGCAACCCCAGGAAGTACAACGCCGTTCCTTCGAACTACGCGAGTTTGGTCCCCAAGCAGCTCAAAGACCTGCTCGAGTTCGACAACGGCGCGCCCAACCTGACCGCCCGGAACGACAACCTGTCGAAGATCAAGGCCAGGTACCTGGAGTCCGGCGCGCAGCGCAGCAACATGCGCTACGGCTGGGTCCGGACGAAGTCGTAAGGCCGTCCGCTTCCGGGGGCGGTTCAGCAGTCCCCCGGACGGCGGGCTCGCCTGCGCAGCGCCGCTGCGAGCAGCGCCAGCATCGCGAACGAACCGGCGCCGGTCGTCGAGCAGCTGCCCTTGCCGCTGCCCGGCTGTTGCCCGGTCCCGGCGTCGGGAGTCGTCGTGCCGCCGTCCGTTGCGAAGACGCTCTGGATGCGCGCCCAGTGCGCCGCGCACTTGGTCTGGACCGCGGGGCAGGTGAGCGTGCCGAGCATTTCGGAGAGCTTCATCACCTTCTGGAACGTCTTTCCGGCGTCGTGGCTCACGCCCACGCTGAAGCCGTCCTGGAACATGTCGCCGCAGGCATAGAGGTCCGCGGTGTTCCCCAACCGCTGTCCGAGGCAGCGGAAGTGCGGTCCGGCGATGGGCGCGTTGAACGCCGTCGCGCCAGGGGGACGGATGTAGAGCCTCCCGTCCTGGGTGCCCGCGTAGAGGGTCTTGTCCGTCCCGCGGGCGAACGCCGTGAAGGCGCTGCCGGTGATGGACTGCGCCACGCTGATGCTCTGGCCACCCGCGGTGGCGATGGCGATGGCGTCGTAGGGCGGTCCGACGATCCGCAGGTAGACGGTCGATGCGTCTTCCGGGTCGATGGCCATGATCCGCGCCACCTGGCCGGTTCCGTTCGGCAGGGCGGGGAGATCGTACGCAGGAATTACCGAACCGGGCCCTGGCCCGCAGGCTCGCCGGGCTGCGCCCGCTCTTCCTCTTCCGGCCGGCTGCCGGCCGGGCCCTGCCCCCGTTCAGCGCCGCTCCGCCTGCGGTTGCGCGATTTCCACCGCCATCCCCTCCACGAAGGCCGCGCTGCCGATCTTCACCACCTTCTCGTTGCCCGACAGCCCGCTGGAGATGTCCACCGTTGCGCCGTTGTCGCGCTCGATCACTACTGGCACCAGGTGGAGCTTCTGCTCGCCGTCCACCACCGCCACGTGCTGCCCGCGGGCGTCGTTGAGCAGCGCCGTGGCGGGAAGCTCGAGGACCCTGTGGGTGGCGGGCAGGGTGAGGGCAACCTCGGCGTACATGCCCGGCAAAAGGGCGCCGTCGGTGTTGGGGACGCGGATCTCGGTGGTCATCGAGCGGGTGGCCGAATCGAGCTCCTCCGAGGCCCGCGTCACCTTTCCGGCGAAGACGCGGCCGGGATACTCGCGCACGGTGACCTTGGCGGTGGCGCCCGCGCGTACCGAAGGGGCCACGTCTTGCGGGACCTGGACGAAGACCCGGGCCGGGTCCGTCATCGCCAGGCGGAAGAGCGGCTGGTTGTTCCCCGCGGTGACCAGGGTGCCGACCTCGACCTGGCGCTGGGTGACGGTGCCGTCGAAGGGCGCCGTCACCCGCGAGAAGCTCTTCATCTGTTCCAGGCGCCGGATGTTGGCCTGCTGGGCGGCGACGTTCGCCTCGGCCACGCTGACGTTGGCGTCTCCCACCTCCGCCTGCGCCTCGTTCTGCTCCAGCTCGGCCTTCGACAAGTATCCTTTCGGGGCCAGCGATCGCGCCCGGCCCAGGTTCGCCTTGGCGAGGTTGCGGTTGGCCTGTGCCTGGCTCAGGGAGGCGCGCGCCTGGAGAAGCTGCGCCCGCGCCGCCACCAGCTCCTGGTCGAGCTCGGGGGTCTCGATCTCGGCCAGCACCTGGCCTTCCTTCACCCGGTCTCCAATGTCGGCGCGCCAGGCGCGCACGTAGCCGCTCGCCCGGGCGAAGAGGAGCGTCGCCTGCAGCGGCTGGACCGTGGCCGGAAACTGGAGGGCCTTGTTGCTCGCGCCCACCTTCGGGGTGATCACTTCCACCCGGGGCAGCGCGCGCTGCGACGACTCCGCGGAAGCCGCCAGCGCCGCCCGCTGGCCCCGGCGGGGCAGGTAGCCCCAGGCGAAGGCCAGGACGAGGACGAGGAAGAGGATCGCGGCCGCGACGACGGCGCGCCTCCTCCGGATCGGCCGCGCTTCCGGCAGGACGAAGCCGAGGTGCGGGTCGCCCGCGTCGCCGCCGGCCGTGTCGTGGCGCGCGCTCACGCCGCCTCCACGTCGGGATCGACCGGGTGGGGCGGCTTGCGCCGCAAGATGCTGTACATGACTGGCACGAAGAACAGCGTGGTCACGGTGGCGAGCGCGAGGCCGCCGATCACGGCGCGGCCCAGCGGGGCATTCTGCTCACCGCCTTCGCCGAGCCCGAGCGCCATCGGCAGCATGCCGAGGATCATCGCCAGGGCGGTCATGATCACCGGCCGCAGCCGCGTCATCCCCGCGGCCAGCGCGGCCCTGGTGGCGTCGAGCCCGGCCTCCCGCATGTCGTTGGCGAAAGTGACCACCAGGATGCTGTTGGCGGTGGCGACGCCCACGCACATGATCGATCCCATCTGCGCCGGGACGCTGAGGGTGGTGTGGGAGAGGAAGAGCATCCAGGCGATGCCGGCGAGCGCGCCGGGCAGGGCCATGAGGATGACGAGCGGATCGAGCCAGGACTGGAAGTTCACCACCATCAACAGGTAGACGAGGACGATGGCGAAGATGAGCCCGAATCCCAGGCCGCGGAAGGAGGCTTGCATGCTCTCCGCCTGGCCCTTCAGGCGGACGGTGGTGCCGCGCGGGAGCAAGGGCTTCATCCGGGCGACCATGTCCTCCACCCGGGAGGTGACGGAGCCGAGATCGGTGCCCTCCACGTTCGCCTGCACGTCGAAAGTGCGGGCGATGTTGTAGTGGGTGATGTTCACCGGTCCTTCCGTCCGGGAGATCGACGCCACGTTGGAGAGCAGTTGCGGATGGCCGGTGCCGTTCGAGAGCGGCAGCGTGTTCAGCGCATTGATGGAATTGATGGTGGGTTGCGGCGTCTGCACCGCCACCAGGTACTGGACGCCCCGCTTGTCCAGCCAGTAGGTGGGCGACACCACGGAGCTGGAAGCGAGCGCCACCAGCAGGTCGCTGGCGATCTCGCGCTCGGTGAGGCCCACCTCTCCCGCCATGGTGCGGTTCACGTCGACGCGCAGCGCCGGCTGCCGGGGAACCTGCGCCAGGTGCACGTCGACGGCGCCCGGGATCTCCAGCATTCCCCGCGCCAGCTGCCTGGCGACGTCGTAGGTGGCTTGCTCGTTGCCGACCGCTCCCAGCACCTGCAGGTCGATGGGAGCGGGCAGCCCGAAGTTCAGCACCTGGGTGGAGATGTCGGGAGCGAGGAAGAAGAAGGTCTGCTCGGGGAACCGCTCGGCCAGGCTGGCGCGGAGGGTGCGCACGTAATCGGCCGTCGGGTGGTGGCCTTCCTTCAAGGCGATGAAGATCTCGCCGTCCGCGGCGGAGATGAGCGCGCCTTCGCTGAGCGAGAGGTTCAGGCCGCTGTAGGGGATCCCGATGTTGTCGAGCAGGTTCTCGATCTCGTCCGGGGGGATGACCTGCCGGATGGCGTCCTCGAGCTGGACGAACTTCCTCTCCGTCTCCTCGATCCGGGTGCCCGGGACGCCGCGGACGTGCAGCTTGATCAGGCCGGCATCGACGGTGGGGAAGAAGTCGCGGCCGACGAGCGGCAGGAGGGCGAGCGAGCCGATCACGAAGGCGCCGGTTCCGAAAATGAGGCTCTTGCGGTGCGCGAGCGTCCAGGCGAGGTACGATCCGTACCTCAGGCGCAGCCTCTCGAATCCGCTCTCGAACCGCTGGATGAAGCGGGCCGCCATCGTCCTCGGCTGGGGATCGTGCCCGGCCGCGTGCCGCTCGGCCTCGCGCGCCATCAGGTAGCGCATCATCGTCGGGACCAGCGTCCGGGAGAGGAAATAGGAAGTGAGCATGGCGAAGACGACGGACATCGCCAAAGGCACGAAGAGCGACCGGGCCGAGCCGCTGATGAAGACCACCGGCACGAAGACGATGCAGATGCAGAGCGTGGAGACGAACGCCGGGGTGGCGATCTCGGACGCGCCATCGAGGATGGCGCGGATGATCGGCTTCTTCTGCGCCATGTTGCGGTGGACGTTCTCGATCTCCACCGTCGCGTCGTCGACCAGGATTCCCACCGCCAGCGCCATCCCGCCCAGCGTCATCACGTTGAGGGTCTGGCCCAGCCAGGAGAGGGCGATGATGGAGACCAGGATGGAGAGGGGGATGGAGACGAGCACGATGACGGTGCTTCGCCAGCTTCCCAAAAACACCAGGAGCATCAGGGCGGTGAGGCCCGCCGCGATCAACGCCTCCTTGACCACGCCCAGGATCGATGCGCGCACGAAGATGGACTGATCGAACATCAGCGCCACCTTCAGGTCCCTGGGCAGCCGCGCGAGCGTGGCGGGAATCACCTCCCGCACGTGGCGGACGACGTCCAGGGTGCTGGCGCTGCCCTGCTTGAGGATGCTCATCAGCACCGAGCGCTGCCCCTCGACATGGACGATGTTCGTCTGCGGCGAGTACCCGTCGCGCACGTGGGCGACGTCGCGCACGTAGACGGTGGTGCCGCGGACCACCTTGACCGGGAGCGCCGCGATCTCGCCCAGCAGATCGGGGCTGGCGTTCAGCACGATCGGGTACTCGGTGCCGCCGATCTTGGCGCTGCCGGTGGGCACGATCACGTTCTGCGACCCGAGCGCGTCGTTCACGTCGCGGGGGGAAAGGCCCCAGGCGAAGAGGCGCTGGGGATCGATGTCGATCATGATCAGGCGCTGCTTGCCGCCGTAGGGATACGGAATCTGGATCCCCGGGATGGTCGTCATGTCGGTGCGGACGAAGTTGACGCCGTAGTCGAAGAGCTGCTGCTCGCTGAGCGACGGGCTCTGCAGCGCGACCTGGAGGATGGGAACGTTCGAGGCGCTGTAGCGGATGATGAACGGCGGCGAGGTCCCCGGCGGCATGGAGCGGATGGCGGCCTGGGAGATGGCGGTGACCTGCGCGGTGGCCGCCTCGATCTTGGCGCCCGGCTGGAAGAAGATCTTCACCACGGCGACGCCGTTGAGCGACTGGCTCTCGATGTGCTCGATGTCGTTGACCGTGGTGGTGAGCGCGCGCTCGTAGTTGTTGACCATCCGTTTTTCCATCTCCTCGGGCGAGAGGCCCGTGTAGTGGAAGATGACGGAGATCACCGGGATGTCGATGTCCGGGAAGATGTCGGTGGGCATCCGCAGGATGGTGAGGACGCCGAGGATGACGATGAGCATCGACATCACCACGAACGTGTACGGGCGCTTGAGCGCCATGCGGACCAGCCACATCATGGTGCGGCCTTCATACCCTGAAACCCGCGCTGGGACCGCGCACGCCGACTTTTTGTGTTTCGGCTCCGCAACATTCTGCTAAACGGCTCCGCATGCCCCGGCTCAGGCTCTCCCGGATCTCCTGGCGCGACTGGGCGGTGACGTTCGGGCCCTTCGTGGTGCTGGTGGTGCTGGGCTTCTGGCTCGCCATCCACTACACCCACCCCGCGCCGCCCATGACCCTGACCATGACCGGCGGGCCGCAGGGGAGCAGCTTCCAGATCTCCGCCGACCGCTACAAGGCGATCCTCGCCCGCCAGGGGGTGACGCTCAAGGTCATCCCCTCGCAGGGCTCGCTGGAGAACCTCAAGCGGCTGAGCGATCCGAAGTTCGAGGCGGACATCGGCTTCGTCCAGGGCGGGCTCTCCGGCCTGGGCGACCCGGGGAAGCTGGTCTCCCTGGGCAGCGTCTTCTACGTGCCGGTGATGATCTTCTACCGGTCGCCGAAGGTCATCCAGCTGTTGTCGGAGCTGGAGGGCAAGCGGATCGCCATCGGCCGCGAGGGCAGCGGGGCGCGGGTGCTGGCGGAGACGCTGCTCAAGGCGAACGGGATCGAGGCCAAGGGCGCCTCGAAGCTGGTCGACCTGGAGGGGAAGGCAGCGCAGGATGCCCTCCTGAAAGGCGAGGTCGACGCCATCTTCCTCATGGGCGACTCGGCCACCCGCGAGACCCTGCGGGATCTTATGCACACCAGCGGCGTCCGCCTCTACGACTTCGTGCAGGGCGACGGCTACGTGCGGCGCTTCCGCTACCTGACCAAGCTCGAGCTGCCGCCGGGAGCCATCGACCTGGGGAAGAACACGCCGCCCGACCAACTCATCCTGGTGGCGCCCACGGTCGAGCTGCTGGCGCGCGGGGACCTTCACCCGGCGCTTTCCGACCTCCTCATCGAAGCGGCGCGGGAGGTGCACGGGCGGGCCACGATGATGCAGAAGGCGGGCGAGTTCCCCGCACCGCTGGAGCACGAATACAAGGTGAGCGAGGACGCCATCCGCTACTACAAGTCGGGCAAGGGCTTCGCCTACAAGCACTTGCCCTTCTGGCTGGCGAGCCTGGTCGATCGCGCGCTGGTCCTCTTGCTGCCCATCGCCGTGCTGCTCATCCCCGGCATGCGGGTGGTGCCGATGCTCTACAAGTGGCGCATCAACGGGCGCATCTACCGGCGCTACGGCGACCTGATGGCGCTGGAGCGGGTGGCCTTCGGCCACACCACGGCGGAGCAGCGGGCGGACCTGCTCAAGCGGCTGGACGAGATCGAGCGGCGGGTGGTCACCGTCAAGCTGCCCGGATCGTTCGCCGACCAGGTCTACGTGCTGCGCGAGCACATCGAGTTCGTGCGCAGGCGGATCAAGCAGACCGAAAGCGCCGGCGCGGTGCGTTCGGCTTGAATATCATCCGGCATCATGAGGACCGCGTTGGCCGTGGTGGGGCTCGCGCTGGCCGCCGGGTGCACCTTCCCCGACGTCCAGGTCCGCAAGCGGGCCGCACTCGACTTCGCCTGTCCGGAGGACCAGATCGTCATCCACGGGCTCCCCGCGGGCTACCTCGCCCGGGGGTGCAAGAAGGAGGCGGAGTACCTGGTCCGGGACGGTCAGGCGATCAGGAGCACGGAGATCAGCGCCGCCAAGGTGGACGAGCGGCCGCCGCTCCCCATCGACCGCATTCCGGGTACGAACTCGATCGGGGTGCACTAGCGCCAAAGAAAAGGGGGCGGCCCCTCGCGGCCGCCCCCGCAGTACGCCATGCTACGGCTGCGCTTTACCGGTTCACGTCGTTGTAGTCGTTCGCCGGCTCGCCAGACGGGTTGTTCGCGTCGGCCGAGCAGTTGCTGCCGCCCAGGGTGCCCGAGTCGCTGGAGATCGACCAGGAGTCGATCGAGGGGTCGGGCGTCGATCTGGCCCGCGGCGGCGGTGACATCTCCTGTCAGTCTGCAGTTCTGCAGCCTGGCTACTCGGGCACCGAGCCCAGCAGGTACATCATGACCAGGGTATCGCCGGGCTTCCCCATCGACCCGAACCAGCGGTCGAAGATGTTCCCGATATCCCGCGATCGATAAGTGCGGGAGAGCGCCCGGTTCGCCACCAGCCGGAAGTCGGAGTCGCCGCGCCGGATCATGAAGGCGTAGGGCTCGATGGAGAACTGCATCGCCACCAGCTCGAGGCCGGCGCCCGGCGGCCTGGCGAGAAGTCCGGCGAGGATGATGCGGTCCGAGGCGTACGCGCTCACCTTGCCCTGCTGGACGGCCGCGATGCCGGCGGCATGGTCGGGGACCAGCACCACCCTGGCGTCGATGTAGCTGTCCTTCAGCGCCTCCTGCAGCGCCTTCTCGGTGGTGGTGCCCGCGGCCACCGCCACCGATTCGCTCACCAGCCCGGCGATGTTGTGGATGGGCGATCCCTTCTTCACCGCCAGCCCGCCGCCGTCCACGAAGGAGTAGTTGGTGAAGTCCACCTTCTCCATCCGGGAGAGGGTGGCGGTGGTGGTGCCGCACTCGATGTCCACCTTGCCGCTCGCCACCGCGTCGATGCGGTTGGCCAGCGTCAGGGGCACGAACCTCATCTCCAGCTTCTCGATCCCCACCGCCTTGCCGGCCTCGGCGGCGATGCGCCGGCAGAGCTCGATGGAGTAGCCGTCGGCGCCGTTCGGGCCCTCGAAGGACATGGGCCAGGCGTCCTTCAGATACCCCACCACGATCGCCTTGCGCTCCTTGATCGCCTGCAGGGTGCCCTCCAGGGCGCCGGCGGAGGAGGGAAGGGCGAGGAGCAGGACGAGGGGGAGCCGGAGGTCGATCATCAGCTGCACTTTCTCAGGCCCGCGTCTTGGGCGCCAGCGCCACCGCGTCGCGCAGCGCCTGGATCAGGCTTCGCTCGTCCGCCTTCCCCGTGCCCGCGATGTCGAACGCGGTCCCGTGGTCGACCGAGGTGCGCACGAACGGCAGTCCGACGGTGATGTTCACGCCCGCCTCCAGCCCCAGCACCTTCACCGGGCCGTGCCCCTGGTCGTGGTACATGGCCACCACCAGGTCGAAGTCGCCCCGGCCGGCGCGGAAGAAGAGCGTGTCGGCAGGGAGCGGCCCTTCCACCTGGATCCCCCGCGCCCGCGCCGCCTCGATGCCCGGGGTCACCTTCTTCTCCTCCTCCCCGCGCCCGAAGAGCCCGCCCTCTCCGGCGTGCGGGTTGATGGCGCAGACCGCGATGCGGGGGCGCGCCATCCCCGAGCGCACCAGCATCTCGTAGCCGCGGCGGATGGTGCGCTCCACCAGCGCAGGCTCGATCTTCTCGATGGCGTCGAGCAGCCCGATGTGGGTGGTGACGTGGATCACCCGCATCTTCGGGGTGGCGAGCATCATCGAGACCTCCGGCGTGCCAGAGAGCTTCGCCAAAAGCTCGGTGTGGCCGGGGAAGGGATGCCCGCCGGCGTGCAGCGCTTCCTTGTTCAAGGGAGCGGTGCAGATGCCGTCGATCCGTCCGGCCATCGCCAGCTCCACCGCGCGCTGGATGAACTTGTAGGCAGCGTCGCCGGCCGTGGCCGAGAGCTTGCCGAAGGGCAGGTCGTCGGGGATGACGCGCAGGTCGATGCAGTCCACCTCGCCCAGCCGGTAGCGGCCTTCCTCCGGCCCTTCCACCGGGCGGATGGAGAGGGCGGAGCCCACCGCCTTTCCCGCCTTGCGCAGGCGGGCGGCGTCGCCCACGGCCAGCGGCCGGCAGATCGCGTACACCTCCGGCGCGGCCAGCGCCTTCATGATGATCTCCGGGCCGATTCCCGCGGCGTCGCCCATGGTGATGGCGATGATCGGACGTGCCATGTTCAGGCCCTCCCTGCGCCGGTCGAGGTCCGCCCGCCTGCGCCGGCGCTGATCAGGCGTTTCAGGGCGGCGCGGCCTCGCAGGAGCGTCTGCGCGCTCCCGAAGGCGCCCGCCTTGGTCACCACCGGGAGCGGCGGCTGCCTGTCGGCGATGCCGATGGGCACCCCGGTTTCCACCTCGCCCACCAGGTGCAGGCCGCTTGCCCCGAGCGCGCCGAGCACCGCCCGGGCGATGTCCCCGCCGGTGGCCAGGAGCCCGCCGACGCGCCGCGAAGGCTCCAGCGCGAATCGCGCCAGCGCCGCCGCCAGCGCGGGACCGATCTCCAGGTCGACCTTGGGGCCGAGCGGGGTGATCAGGAGCGCGTCCCGGCCGGAGTCCAGCACCCTCGAGAGGCCGGCGGCGGCCCGCGCCCAGGCGTCGTTTCCCGGGCCGGCGAGCAGCGCCTCCGGCTCCAGCTCCAGGGTGGCGATCCCCTCTTCGGCGCCGAGCACCCGGGCCTGCTCGCGCGCGACGGTCGAGCGGCTCCCCACCAGCACGAGCACCGGTCCAGGCAGGAGCCGGGGAGAGGCGGCAGAGCCCGCGCGCGCGCGCAAGCCGAGCGCGGGGGGAAGATGGCGCGCGAGTCCACCGGACCCGACCCAGATGACGGGCCTGGGGAAGGCCGCGCCCGCTTCGGCGATGCGCCGCAGGTCCCGCTCCTCCTCGGCATCGCACACCGCCACCTGGACGCCGCGGTCCGCCACCTCCAAGAGCTTTGCCGCCAACCCCGAACGGATCGCCTGCAAGGGAACCGCTTCCGCCGAGAGGCCGGTTCCCTGGAGCATCGCCACCGGCGCGGCCGGGCCCGCCATCCCCGACTTGCGCCACACCTCCGTCGCTTCCAGCGGCACCCCGCCCACCATCACCTGGCCGCCGCGCATGATCCGGGCGGTGCCGGGGAAGGCGGGAGCGAACAGGACCAGCGGCTTGCCCGCCGCCGCCCGAACGGTGGCCGCCAGCTCGGCGGCGACGTGACCCCGCAGCGTGGAGTCGATCTTCTTGTAGAGCGCCCGCGAGCCCCTGCGCAGGGCGTCCCGCGCCGCCTCGTCCGCGCGCTGAACGGCTTCCTTCTCCGCCAGCCGGCGGGAGTCGGTGTCCACCGAGACGATCTGCGCCGAGTCGGGCGCCGGCGCGTTGCCGAGGGAGACGAAAGTGGGCAGGCCGGCGAGTGCGAAGGCGATCCCGCAGTCGGCCGCGCCCGTGAGATCGTCCGCGAGGACGGTGACGTCGATCACGGGGGCACCGGCGCCTTGGCCGCCGCCTCCGCGGCGGCCGCCGGGACGCTGGCGGAAGCGCGCCGGTACCACCAGGCAGTGACGACGGGCACGAGGATGGCCGTCACGACCACGCTGGTGGCGACGAGGATGGTGGCGCTGGCGGCCAGGCCCGCCGTGCCGTTCCCGCCGGTCAGCTTGTCGGTGAGGAAGAGGACGACGCCCGTGGCCACCACCACGAACACGCCCAGCCCGATGCCGAGGATGCCGGCCTTCCAGACGGTGGCGAGATCGATGTTCGCCCCCAGGGCGAAGGCGAAGAAGGGGATGAGCACGGGCACCGCGGGAGCGAGGAAGGCGCGCATCTGCCGGTCGAGGTTGCCCATCAGCATGCCCAGCACCAGGGGAAGGATGGCGGCCACCAGCGCCTGCCAGGGAAACGCCGAGAGCCCGGCGACCCCCAGCGTGACCATGGTGAGGAAGGGCCCGACTCGATGCTCATGATGGTGTACGCGGCCACGTCGCGTGGGGCGCCGAACTGGCCCATCAGCGCCATGTAGAGCCCGCCGTTGGTGTCGTTCAGGGCGGCCACCACCGCCAGGGTGGAGAGGCCGGCGAGGATCCCTCCCTGCACGGGCGCCTCGCCCCAGAGGCGGCCGAGAAGGATGCCGCACACCACCGCCGTCGCCACCTTGGCGGCGAAGAGCGCGCCGCCCTTCTTCAGGATGTAGGGGGTGGCCTGGAACTCGATGGTCGAGCCCATGCAGACGTAGAAGACGGCAAGGATGGTGAGCGCCCCGGTGAAGAGGGCGCCGGTGAACGAGCCGAAGAACTGCGGGGTCCCGGGCGCGAGGGTCCGGATCAGCGCTCCGGCGAAGAGGGGGACGATCATCATGCCGCCGGGGATGCGCTCGATGGAGCGCTTGATCGGCACTTGGGTCATGGCAGGCCTCCCCGGCGCCGGGCAGCGCGCCTCGAAGGGGCGACCATCCTGCTCGCGCGCAAACGGCCTGACAACGGGGGCCGGGTCGGAGGTGCTCACCACATGTGCCAGACGCCGTCGCGCTCCGCCACCCGGACGTCCATGCCGAAAAGCTCAGAGAGCGGACCGCTGCGCAGCACCTCGCGGGTGGGACCGTCGTGCAGCACGCGCCCGTCGCGCAAGGTGATGACGCGGTCGATCTCCGGGATCAGGTCGTCCAGCGTATGGGTGACCAGCACCAGGCTCTTGCCGTCGCCCGCCAGCCGTCGCATGGCCGCGAGCAGCTCGCGGCGGCCGCGGAGGTCCAGGCTGACGGTGGGCTCGTCCAGGACCAGGGCCCGCGGCTGGTGGACCAGGGCGCGGGCGATCACCGCCCGCCGGACCTCGCCGGAGGACATCCGCTGCAGGCGCTCGTCTTCCAGGTGGGCGATGTCCAGCGCCGCCAGCGCGGCCCGGGCGCTCTCGCGCATCTGCGCCGTCACCGCGTGGTGCCGCCAGATGCCGATGCTGCCGAAGAACCCGGAGAGCACGGTCTCCAGCGCGGTGTAGGGGCCGGTGCAGTCGCGCACCAGGGTGTGGGTGACGATCCCCAGGAGGCTGCGCAGCTCGAAGACGTCCCAGCGGTCGCGCCCGTAGATCCGCAGCGCCGAGGGCCCCTCCGAGATGGCGGGGTACACGGCGCGCGTGAGCGCGTCCATCAAGGTGGACTTTCCCGCCCCGTTCGGCCCCAGGATCGCCACGCGCTCGCCGTCGTCGATGCGCAGGCTCAGCCGGTCGAGCGCGGCCACCCCGTCGCGGAGCACGGTGACGTTCTCGAACTCGATCAGCGGATCGGGCATCCGATCCCGACCATACCACCCGGCCTTCCGCCGCCCGGGGCGCGGGTCCCGCGGCTCTAGGCCGCTTCCTGCTTGCGCGCGGCGGACCGCAAGCGCTCGCCGCGGGTAAGCTTCTCCACCTTCTCGTTCAGCTCCTCCACCTTGGAGGCGAGAGTCTGCAGCTCGCTGCGGGTGGCAAAGCTCCACACCCCCTTGAACTGCTTGCTCGCGCCGCTGAATGCCCGCTCGAACCGGTTGGCCGCGCCCACGACCTGGGCCTGCACCTGGACCAGCGACTTCTGGGCCTTCTTCTCCAGCACCTCGACGCGCTTCTCCAGTCCGGAGAGCTGGGCCCGGAGGGAATCGAACGTGTTCTTCACGATTTCGCTCAAGCTCATGGCACACCGCCCTCTTTGGGTAAGTTGGTAACGCACCGCGTTGCCAGGAGGTTAACTCGGTGCGTCATGGCCGTCAAGGAAAGGCGGAGCGCTTTCTTGTCGCCCCGCGACCCTCGCGTATGGTCGCAGCATGGCGATGCAGACCTTCTTCCTCCTCCTGACCGTGGTGGGCTCGGCCTACCTCATCTTCACCGAGCGGGGCGACCGGCGCCTCGCGGTCGCCGTTCTGGTGCTCTCGGGCATCGGGCTGCTCCTGCACCTGAACGTGCTCGCCCTGCGCATCCCCTACGCGCGCACCGCGGTCTGGGCGGCCATCGCCGCTTGCGCGGCGATCCTCTGGGTGCGGCAGAGCTCGAAGAGCGCCACCACCGTCTCCGCCGGGATGATCATCGTCTCCGCCCTCACCGTCGCCCGCTCCCTCAAGCTCCTGCACTGACTCGCCGGCCGCGCCGCCGGATGCCAGAATGGCCGGCATGACCTGGCTGGCGACGGCGCTGGCGTTGGCGAGCGGGGCGCAAGTGCACGAGGAACAC
>Ga0335085_10004799_pt1 | contig 22156 bp, 17 predicted proteins | sample Lox_Sample_45_FD_206712 | JGI IMG/M metagenome (GOLD analysis project Ga0335085, IMG submission 206712) | Soil microbial communities from Loxahatchee National Wildlife Refuge, Florida, United States - Lox_Sample_4.5 | ecosystem: Environmental > Terrestrial > Soil > Wetlands | place: USA...
CGGCGAGCTCGTTGTCCTGGGGCGCCGTTGGGATGACCGCCGCGCGAGGCGCGCCTTGCAGGAGCGGCTCGGCATCCAGCTGCAGGACACTCAGCTCTCAGAGAAACTCACCGTCGCCGAGACCCTGCGGTTGTTTCGGAGTTTCTACCGCCGCTCGCATACGGTGGAGGAGACGTTGCGGCGCGTGGCGCTCGAAGACAAAGCCCACGCGTGGGTTGGCAAGCTCTCCGGAGGGCAGAAGCAACGACTCTCGGTTGCGTGCGCGCTGATCGGACGACCCGAGCTGTTGTTTCTCGACGAGCCCACCACCGGGCTCGACCCGCAATCCCGCCGCCAGCTGTGGGACATCGTCGCCGATTTCCGGCACGCCGGCGGCACCGTGGTGCTCACGACGCATTACATGGAAGAGGCCGAGCGGTTGTGCGAACGGGTGGCGATCATGGATCGCGGACGCGTGATCGCGCTGGGGTCGCCGCGCGAGCTGATCGCCTCGCTCGGGGCGGAGCACGTGGTGGAGTTCGCCCTGGCCGACCACGCGCGCGTGCCCGAAGGCGAGTTCGCCGCGCTTCCGGGCGTGCGCGCGGTGCGTCCGATGGGTGACCGGATCGCGCTCACCGTCGAGCGCGTCCACGAAGCCGTGCCGGCGCTGCTCGCGCTCATGGCAAAGAGCAATGCCGAGCTCTCGGATCTCGAAACGCACCACGCGACGCTCGAAGATGTGTTCGTCGCGCTCACCGGACGGCAGCTGCGCGATGCGTGATCATCCATTGGTCCAGCTGACGCTCACGCGCCTGCGGGAATTCTATCGCGAGCCCGAAGCCGTTTTCTGGGTGTTCGGCTTTCCCATCGTGCTTGCCTTCGGTCTGGGGATCGCGTTCCGTAATCGTGGTCCGAGCGAGCTTCCCGTGGCGGTGCAACGCGGTGCCGGTGACACGGCGCTGGCGACAATCATCAAGCGGTCACCGCAGCTCGGCGTGCAGCTGCTCGATTCCAACGATGCGCGCGCCGCGCTGCGCGCCGGCCGCGTGGCCCTTGTGGTTACGCCAGCCGATCCGCTGGTCTATCGCTACGATTCCACCCGCACCGAGAGCAGGCTGGCTCGCCTCGAGGCCGACGCCGTGATTCAGGCCGCCCGGGGCAGGGTGGACGCCGCGAGAGTGCGCGATGAGCATTCCGCGGAGCCGGGCGCGCGGTATATCGACTTTCTCATTCCCGGGCTCCTCGGCATGAATCTCATGGGGAGCGGGATTTGGGGCGTGGGGTTTGCGATCGTGCAGGCGCGCTCGAAGCGCTTGTTGAAGCGCTTCATGGCCACGCCAATGCGGAAGACCCACTATCTCCTGGGATTCATTTTTTCCAGGCTTGCGTTTCTGGTGCTCGAAATCGCCGCCCTCCTGGGCTTCGGGTGGTTCATGTTTCACGTGGGCGTCCGCGGCTCGCTCGTGGCGCTCGCCCTCTTGACCGTGCTGGGCAGCCTCACGTTCGCCGGGCTCGGCCTCCTGGTCGCGAGCCGCGCCCGCACGCTGGAAGGCGTATCCGGATTGATGAACCTGGTGATGCTGCCCATGTGGATCGCGTCGGGTACGTTCTTCGCGTACACGCGGTTTCCGGCCGCCCTGCAGCCATTCGTCCGCATTCTCCCTCTCACCGCCTTGAACGACGCCCTGCGGGGAGTCATGATCGACGGGCGATCGCTCGCGGGACTCGGGGTACCGGTGTCGATACTCGGGGTCTGGGGAGTCGCGAGCTTTGGTGCCGCGCTGCTTTTATTCCGGTGGCGCTGACGCCAAACCAGAGGCAGATTCATTGCCCGTGGCGAACTATCACACCCTTCCCGACCGCCGCAAAGGCCGAGAGCGGCGGCGTCTCTACGACCGGCGGTCAGGAGTCGAGCGCCGTTCATTTGAAGAGCGGCGCATCGCCGCAGTTCCCGTCGCGATCGAGCGCCGTTCAGGGGTCGAGCGTCGGCGGGGGATCGAGCGCCGCCGGCGAGCCCGGCGCGGCATGGCGCTCCGCCGGATACTCCCTGATCGCCGTCGCCAGGGAGGGCCGTTTCCAGAAGTGTAGACGCGACCACGCTCAGGTCTCGTGGCTTACGCCCGCCGCAACCCGTCGGATCAGATTCTCGAGCACGAAAAAGTCGAACGGCTTGGAAACGGTTGGCACAGCGCTCGTGTCGAGCAGCTGAGCAGTGTCTTCGGCGAACGTATCGCCCGTACTGAAAATCAAGCGCTGCACGAGCTTGGGCTGCTCGTTGCGGAGATGGGCGATGAACTCGCGGCCGTTCATTCCCGGCATACGCACGTCCGATATGATCACGTCGAATTTCTCTTGCTGTAGGGCACGCAGCGCTGCCCGGCCATCTGCCACGGCTCTGACCTCGATGCCGCCCTGGGCCAGGAACCGGAGCAGTGCATCTCCCAGCGCCGCCTCGTCGTCGAGCAGCAGGACGCGCAGCGGTGACTGGGCCGGTCCTTCCCTCACGGCCTCCTCTAGCGTCGGACGTGCTTCGGCTCGCGGGTCGCGCGGCAGGGATACCCGGAAGGTCGCTCCCCGGCCCGGCTCCGAATCGAGCCAGATACGGCCGCCGTGCTCCTGCACGATTCCATAGCAGATCGAGAGTCCCAGTCCGGTGCCGACGCCCTCCGGCTTGGTGGTGAAGAAGGGGTCGAACACGCGCCCGCGGACTTCCGGGGCTACGCCCGGGCCGTTGTCGGAGATTTCGAACCGCACTTCCTGGTCGCTAGAGGCCGAGCGGATCGTGATCTGCCGGGGCGTCTCGATGGTCACGAGCGCCTGCTCGGCGTTGATCATGAGGTTTAACAGCATCTGCTGCACTTCAGACGCGTTGGCCCAGATCTTCGGGTCACTCTGATCGAGCTCGAGTCCCACGGTGATGTTCAGAGTCGAGAGGTGGTACGACCGGAGCGCGAACGTGCGGCGCAAGATGTCGTTCAGATCGACGAGCGTGCGTTCCTTCCCGCCGGCGCGCGCAAACGCGAGCAGGTTTTGCGTGATCCGCCCGATGCGCGTGGCCTCGTCGTAAATCATCTGCGTCATGTCACGCTGGTCGGGCTTCAATTCCTCGAGCAGCAGCGTTTGCGCGAACCCCGAGATGATGGCGGCCGGGTTGTTGATCTCGTGTGCGACGCCACTCACGAGTTGCCCCATGGCGGCAAGCTTCTCGGCCTGCTGCAGCTGCGATTCCGTGCGCTTCAGGTCCGTGATATCGCGTACCGATGCGAGCACGTGCGCAACGCGCCAGCCCTCGCGGATCGGCGCATACAGCATGGCGTACACGCCGCGGGTGGCATCCGCGCGAGGGAAATAGATCTCGAAGCGGCGCACTTCACCCCGCACGGCGGTCTCGAGGTGATGTCGCAAGGTGTGTCGGACGTCGGCATCGAGCAGATCGAAGATCGATGGCTGCTGGGCGCCCTGCGTGGCGGCGACCGAAGCCATCATGCTCCTGCCCGCGGCATTCATATCCGCGACCCGGCCGTCGGGCTCGAGCACGAACATGGCTTCGGGCACGGCTTCCATGACGAGCCTCAGGTTTCTCTCCGCCGTCGCGGTGGCCGCGAGGGAGTCCATCAGGGACCGCGTTTGCGCGGCCACCTCCCGTTCGAGCAGCTCCGCATAGCGCCGGTCGGTGCGCAGCGCGTAGATGAACCGCACGCCGATGATCGCCACACCGGCGATCACCCACGGGGTCGTCGCCGCGCTCTGCTCGGCATGCATCGCGTTCGAAACCGCGAGCGCCGCGATGCCCGCGACGGCCACGAGCACCGCGATCACCCGAGCGGCTTCCCCCGGCATCCCGGCAATCGCGCCGCCGCCGGCGGGCTTTCCGCCGCGCGTGAACGCCCCGGCGCCAGCGATCATCAGGAGCCCCGCGTCCCACCCCAGGTCCCAGAGATCGCCCGCCGGCAGCGCGCCGGCCGTGCCGGATCGCACGTGGACCACCCCGCTCGACGCGATCAGCACGACGGCGATCGCCACGAGACCGGCGATCCCCGCCGGGAACGTGCGTTGCTGGACCATGCCGCGCGCGATTGCCCACACCAGTGCAATACCGAGAACGGCGGTGAGCACGCTCGTTGCGAGGGCGATGGTCGTGGTGGTGTGCTGGAACAGCGGGACGAGCACCAGGACGTAGCCCACGGCCACGGCCGTAAACGTGACCAGTCCGGCATCGAGGCCGACATCCGGCTCGCGCCGCCGTGTCGAAGGCGGAATGAGCCCATGCAACGCGAACGCAAACGCCACGAAGAGCACCGGCGTCGCGACATCGCTGATCAGGGGATACGGCAGTGGTAGCCCGGTGCCGGCGCGGAACGCGACCACGTCGAGTATCACTTGCGCGGCGAACAGCGCACAGCATCCGGCGGCGAGCCAGGACCAGGCCGGTCGCTCGGGCAGAGCTGCCTCACGGCGGCAGAGCAGGGCGCCGACCACGGCCCAGACAGCCGACCAGGTCGCGAGGACCAGTGCTCGGCCGACCCGTTCTCCCGCCGTTGCCGCCGGGAAGAGATACGCGACCACGATCAGCGCGAACGAGGCCAGCGTGATCAGCGCGACGGGGCGCGACACCGAGGCCCGCTCCGGCGCGAGGGGAGCCGCGGGTGTGGCGGGTCGCGGAGTCGGCGGAGGCACCACTCTCGTCGTCGAGGTCATGGAGACGGCAGGATCTTACGTGACACGATCTGATGTGGTCGTTATGGTACTGGGTTCACGGGGGTGAGGGCAGTCCCGAACGGAGGTCGTGTGGCAAGGTGCACTCGTGGCCCGCGGTTGCCAAGAGTCCGGCCCGGTGCGATGGCATGACCGGCCTGATGTTTCACCTCATCCCGCACACGCATTGGGATCGCGAATGGTACCTGCCGCACGCCGCGTTTCAGGCGCGACTGGTGCCGGTGCTCGATGACCTGCTGTCCCGCCTCGCGCGTGATCCGGCCTACCGCTCGTTTCTGCTCGATGGACAGACGGTCCTGATCGAAGACTATCTGCAGGTTCGTCCCGAGCGGGGCGCCGAGATCCGTGCCCTGGGACGCGACGGACGCCTCGCGCTCGGCCCGTGGTACGTGCTCGCGGACGAATTGATTCCGTCGGGCGAAGCGCTGGTCCGCAATCTGCTGCTGGGGGCCGCGGACGTGGCGCGGTACGCCGACGGTCACCGGCTCGACGTGCTGTATTCGCCCGACGCTTTCGGTCATCCCGCGAGATGGCCGCTCCTCGCACGCGAGTTCGGGATCAAGTATGGCGTGCTGTGGCGCGGACTCTCCGGCCCCGGAGATCTGTATCGCTGGGACAATGTGCTGGTGTGGCATTTGCCGCCGTCGGGATACGAGATCGGCGCGGCGCTCCCGGCGGAACGGGAGCGACTGCGCCACGCGTGGGAGCCGGTGCGCGAGCAGCTGGCACGACGGGCACGGGGAACGAGCGTCGCGCTGTTCGTGGGCGCCGATCATCACGCGGCGCATCCAGACGTAGGGGCCCTGCGCGACCTGCTGGCGGAGCTCGATCCCGCAAACGGGTTTCGCGTGTCGCGACTGGAGGAGTTTTTCCAGGCCCTCGAGCCATCGGCGTCACGCGCCCCGGCGCTCTCGGGCGAGCTGCGCGCCCCCGCCGGCGCCGGCGGCACGTGGGGCTTGCAGGGCGTCCACGGCACGCGCGCTCCGCTGAAGCGCGCCAACTCGGAGCTCGAGTTATGGCTGGAACGCTTTGCCGAGCCGCTCGCGGCGCTGGCACGACGCGGTGGAGGCCGCGACCGCCAGCCGCTGCTTGATTTCGCCTGGCGCGCGCTGGTGCGCTGTCAGTTCCATGATACGCTGGCCGGCACGGTGAGCGACGTGGTTGCGGATGCCGTGCGCGCCCGGCACCAGGAGATTGCGGCCCTGGCGCGCGAGATCGTTCGCGGAGCCGTGCACGATCTGGTCGGTCATGATCCCGACGCCGCGCGGGAGCGGGGCGGCGGCGGCACCCCCACGCTCGTCGTCTGGAACCCGGCGGCCCGCCCGCGCGGCGGAGTGGTGGTCGCGGACCTCACGTTTTTTCTGCGCGACATTTTCGTGGGACCGCCTGCGTCCGGCCGCCTGCCGCGGGAGCGGGATGACTATCGACCCTTTGCCCTGGGCGGAGCGAATGGTTCGAGTGTGCCCGTCCAGATTCTCTCGCGTGCCGAAGCATTCGAGCGCATTGAAGCGGAGCGCCACTATCCCGATCAGGACGCGGTGACGCGCGTGCGAGTCGCCTTTCGCCTGTCGTCGTTGCCCGTCCCGGGGCTCGGGTTCAACGTGTTGACACTGCGCGAGCCTACCCCGGCTGATCGCGGGGCCGACGACGTGGTGCGGGTGGGGGCCCGCACACTTGCGAACAATCGGTTGTCCGTTCAACTGGCCGGCAACGGCAGCCTGATCATTCGCGATTTCCAAACGGGCGAACGGTTCGAAGGCCTGCTCCGGCTGGAATCGGAGCCCGATGCCGGCGACGCCTACACCTTTTCGCCTGGCGCTCGCACGCAGCATGAGCGCAGCGCACCACGGGTCACCGTTCGCAAGATTGCCGCAGGACCGCTCGTTGGCGCGCTCGAGGCGCGGTTCACCGTCCCCGCGGGGATGTCACCGAGCGGCAGTGGCGGAGGTGCGGTGGGCGTACGGCTTCTCGTGTGTGTACACGCCGAGAGTCCGCTGGTCCGGTGCACGCTCGACGTCGATAATCGCGGGCTGTACCATCGGTTCCGGGCTCGGTTCCGCACCGGTCTCGCCGGCGTGCCGATCACGGCGGGTGGTCCCTTCGGCACCGTCACGCGGGACAATGGCGAAACGCACGAGCGGTCGAATCACGGGTTGTTCGAGGCTTCCCCGCGGACGGCCCCGGCGCACCGATTCGCGGCCGCGGCTCGTGGGGCGCGCGGGCTCGCGCTGTTCGCGCCCGGCTTCTTCGAGTACGAATGGACCGCACATGGCGATCTCCTGTTCACCATACTGCGCGCGATTGGCCAGCTCTCGCGAGATGATCTTCCCGCTCGACCCGGGCACGCCGCGTGGCCCACCGAGATTCCCGGGGCGCAGTGCCTCGGCCCGACTCGCGTCGAGCTGGCGCTGGCTTGTGTCACGAGCGCCGGCGTGGCGCGCGGTGATGCGCTGCCCGCGTTGTGGGAAGACGGATTCGTGCCGCTCCGGGGCTATTGGCTGCGCGACGCCGGCGAGCTTTCGCACCACAGCCCGAACGTCACGCTCGAAGGAGCGGGTCTCGTGGTTTCGGCCGTGAAGCCGGCGCACGCGGGGTCGCCGATGGTGCTGCGCTGCTACAACGCGACGGACCAGAACGTGGCCGGCGCGTGGCGGTTCGGCGGCGGGATGCGCAGCGTGCATCGTGTCCGGGCCGACGAGCGCGAGTCTGCTCCGCTCGCCCTCGAGAGTCGGGGCCATGTGGTTCGGTTCGCCGCCGAGCCGCATGAAGTCGTCTCGTTGCTCGTGACGTAACGCCATGAGTGTGGAGATCGTCCAGCATCACCTGACGGTACCGCGAACCGCGCGCTACTTCACGTGCGGGCCCACCGCGGGAGCGGTACGCGAGCTGTGGTTTCTGCTTCACGGATACGGGCAGCTCGCGGACCAGTTTCTGCTCGACTGTGAGGCGCTCGCGGCGCCCGATCGACTGCTGATCGCCTGCGAGGGCCAGTCCCGGTTCTATCTCGACTCGCGGGACGGCGCTCCCGCGCGGCGCGTGGGGGCGAGCTGGATGACGCGCGAGGATCGCCTCACCGAAATCGATGACTATGTCGGAGCGTTGGACTTGATCTATACCGACGCGGTCGCGCAGATCACCGTTCCCGTGACACAGATAAATGTCCTCGCCTTCTCGCAGGGAACAGCCACCGCCTGCCGCTGGCTCGCGCGCGGAAGCGCGCGGGTGGGCCGACTGGTGCTCTGGGCGGGAGAAATCCCCCCGGACCTGGACCTGGCCCAGGCGCGCGCGCGGTTCGCGGCGATGGACCTGCTGCTCGTGGCGGGGACGCGGGACCAGTTCATCACGTCCAAGATTCTCGAGCGCGAGACGGCTCGCCTGACCGCGGCGAAGATCGAATACAAGCTGCTGCAGTTCGCGGGCGCCCACGTGATCGACGGGGAGCTATTGCGCAAGATCAGTGATCCTTGTTGAGCGCATCTCCGAGTAGTGTGCATGCCACCACGACGAGCACGAGCGCGATGCCCGGCATCGTCGCCACCCACCATGCATTGACCAGCGTATCGCGTCCGGATGCGATCATGTTGCCCCAGGACGGCGCCGGTGGTTGCACGCCGACGCCGAGAAACGAGAGGCCGGCTTCGAGCGTGATCGCGTTCCCGACGCCGAGTGTGGCCGCCACGATCACCGGGGTCAGGGCGTTCGGGAGAATGTGCCGCCACAGAATCCGCGCAGGTCGAGCGCCCGACGCCACGGCGCCCTCGACAAAGGCGCGCGCCGCGAGGCCGCGCACCTCACCATGCACGAGGCGGGCGATCGTCATCCATCCGGTCACGCCAAGCACGATCACCACGAGCGCCGCGCTGGGCCGCCACATTGCCGCGAGCAGAAGGAGCAGGACCACGCGCGGCACCGCGAGCGCGAAATCGGTGACGCCGAGGAGCACGAGCGACAGCGCGCCGGTGGCATAACCGGCCGTGGCGCCCACGAGGACGCCGATGAGCGTCGAGAGCAGCACGGCGAGCGCGGAGACTGAGAGCGAAATCCGCGCGCCATAGACCAGGCGCGTCCACAGGTCGCGTCCGAATCGATCGGTCCCGAGCAGGTGAAATGCCCCACTCGGGTCGGTGGAGAGCGGCGGCAGGAACCGCGTCGCCACGATATCGCCTTGCGCGGCGGGGCGTCCGTTGGTCACGAAGGGCGCGCTGACGGCGAAGGCGACGGCGAGGAGCAATACGGTCGCGCCAAACGCGCCGCGGCGGTTCCGCACCACCGATCGGCCGCTCACGCGCGACCGGCGCGGTGCCGGATCCGCGGGTCAACCGCGCTCGCGATCACGTCCGCGAGCACGTTGCCAATCACGACCAGCACCGCGCTTACCATGGTCGCGCCCATGACCACGGGATAATCCCGCGCCTGCACGGCCTCCACGAGCACGCGCCCGACACCGGGCCACGCGAACACCGCCTCGACGAACACCGCGCCGGAAAACAACGTGGGCACGGACAGCCCGAGCAGCGTGAAAATCGGGATGAGGGCATTGCGCAGCACGTGGTGGCGCAGGATCCGGCTCTCCCGCAACCCCTTGGCGCGGGCCGTGGTCACGAACGGCAGGCGCGCGACATCGAACATCGTGCCGCGAACGAACCGAGCCGCTCCGCCGGCCCCGATGAGCGTGAGCGTGGCCAGCGGCAGTATGGCGTGTCGGATCGTGTCGAGCACGCGGCCGAGCGGCCTGAGCAAATCGGCATCGAGTCCCGCCGCCCCGAACGCCGGGAGCAGACGTGCCTCGTACGTGAATACGGCGACGAGCATGAGCGCGAGCCAGTATCCCGGGACCGCGAACAGCGTCACGCTCGTGACCGACAGGATCGTATCGAGCCGCGATCCCGCACGTGCCGTCTGCACGCTGCCCACGAGCAGGCCCAGACCATAGCTCAGGATGAGCGACACGAGGACGAGGCCAAACGTCGCCGGCCAGGCGTCGGCGAGCATGTCGCGCACCCGCCTGCCGGTAGCAATGCTCTCCCCCCAATCGCCTCGGGCCATGCTGCCGAGCCACCGGGCGTACTGCGTGGGAACGGGATCATCGAATCCCATGGCGTGATGCAGCGCGGCCACCTGAGCCGGCGTAGCGGTGGGTCCGAGCAGCCGCAGTGCCGGATCGCCCGGGGCGAGGCGCAGCAGGAGAAACGTGAGGGTCGTGACGCCCAACACGACGAGGCAGCCAGCCATGCCGCGGCGGATTAGAATGCCGAACATGCGGGCGAATCTCGCGTGCGGTTGGTGGCGCCGCTAGAATCCACCGCGTGCGACGAGTCGTACTGAGCGGACTCCTGGCGTTGATGGGTGGGGCAGGAGGGGCAGCCTGCACGAACGCACCGCGGCATGGCCGATCGGTCGTGTTCGCGTCGGGCGCGGATCTCCAGAGCGTGAACCCGCTCGTGACCGTGCACCCATTCGCGCGCCAGATCGAGCGCTACGTGCTGCTCACCACGCTGGCGCGCTACGATTCCAGTCTCACTCCGCGACCCTATCTCGCGTCTTCCTGGGAGTGGTCGGCGGATCGCCGCCGGCTCGCGCTGCATTTGTACTCGGGGCTGCGCTGGCACGATGGTGTCCACACCACAGCTCGAGACGTCGCCTGGACGATCAACACCGCACGGGACCCGCGCACCGGGTATCCGCGCCAGGGCGAGCTCGCGGCGATCACGCGCCTCGACGTTTCCGACGATTCGACGGTCGTCATCGCGTTCGCCGATTCTCAGACGCGCTTTCCCGACGTGTTCACCGACCTGGCGATCGCGCCGGCCCATCTGCTCGACACGGTTCCACCGGAGCGGATGCGTCGCGCCGCCTGGAACCAGGCGCCCGTGGGCAACGGGCCGTTCCGGTTCGTGCTGCATGAGCCTAACCGCCGCTGGGTGTTCGCGCCGAACCTGGAGTTTCCACGAGCGCTGGGTGGCCCGCCGGCGCTCGACCGCTTCGTGGTGGTGGTGGTCGACGAGCCGCAGACGAAGCTCGCCGCGCTGGTCGATGGCGAGCTGGATATCGCGGGGATTCAGCCGGCCGATGCGAAATTCGCGGCCAGGGACGCGAGCCTTCGCGTCCTCGAGTATCCGATGTTGTTGCCGTATGTCATCGTCTTCAACGCGCGCAGGACGCCGTTCAACGACCTGGCCGTGCGGCGGGCGATTTCGGAATCGATCGATCGTCAACAGATCGTCGCTGGCTATCTTTATGGCTTCGGCCGCCCGGCGAGCGGCCCAACAGTGCCCGGTGAGCGAGGCGTGTCGCACCCGCACGCGGTGCCGGTGCGCCTCGACGCCGCGCGCCGGCTCCTTGCGGGGCGACGGATCACATTCGAGCTGTTGACGGTAGGCTCGGGTGAGGCCCCGCTCGAGCAGATGCTCCAGTCGCAGCTGGCCCGCGTCGGCTGCGACGTGCGCATCCGCCAGCTCGAGCTGACCGCGTTTCTCGACCGGGTGTATGGCACGCACGAATTCGATGCCGCGGTGTTGGGCGTGCAGGGAGACCTCGGGCAGGAATACGTGAGGACCATCACACGACTCGCCGGAATGGAGACGGCAACCGTGCCCCAGGCGTTGCAGGTCGCCCGGGATTCCGAGCCAGCGGCCTTCCTCTATTATGCGCGCGGGCTCCAGGCCGCGAATCGCCGGGTCGCCGGTATCCGCATGGATGTGCGGGGCGAGCTCCCGACCATCACCGAATGGCGGGTCGCACAGTGAGCGGGTCCCAGGCGGCTTCTTCCCGACGCCGAGCCCAGCAGACGGAATTCCACGCCGTGGCGCCGGCCCGGCTCGATTTTGCGGGCGGATGGACCGATGTCGCGCCGTTCGCTGCGCGGGAGGGCGGGATCGTCGTGAACGCCGCCGTGCGGCTCAGCGCGCATGTCGAGCTCCGGCTCGGCGGCCACGGGCTGCGGCTCGAATCTCGCGACCAGGAGGTGGTGATCGATTGCCAGCGGGCATCGGACCTAATGCCCGACGGCCGGCTCGATCTCCACAAGGCCGCGCTCCGCATGTTCCCCATACAACTGAACGCGCAGCTCACTACGTGGAGCGATTTGCCCGTGGGCTCGGGACTCGGGGTCTCCGGCGCGCTCGATGTTGCCTTGGTGGCGGTACTGGCCCGTGCTCGGGGCGACCGATTGAGCGAGCGCGAGCTGGCGGAGCATGCGTGGCACCTCGAGACGGTCGAGGCGGGAATTCCCGGAGGCAAGCAGGACCAGTACGCGGCGGCGCTGGGCGGCTTCCATCGCCTCGGCTTTCACGGCGCCGACACGGGCATCGAGCCGATTACGCTCGACGGCGCGTTCGCCGCCGAGCTCGAGCGGATGACGGTGTTGTGTTATACCGGCCGATCGCGCATCTCCGGTGCCACGATCGCGCGCGTGATGGCGGCATACGAGCGAGGCGACCCCGGGGTTCGCGGGGCGTTACAGGGAATCAAGGAGAGCGCCGTGCGAATGGCGGAGGCGTTGCGCAGCGCCGATCTGGCGCGAGTCGGCGCGGTGCTCGAGGAAAATTGGCGTCACCAGCAGGCGCTCGACGCCGAGATGACCACTCCGGAAATGCGGCGGCTCGAGGCGGCAATGCAGGGCGCCGGTCTGCTGGGCGGCAAAGCCGCCGGCTCGGGCGCGGGTGGGTGCATGTTCTTTGTCGTTCGATCGCCCGACGCGGCGCAGCGGGCCGCGCTCGAGGTGGGCGCAACAGTCCTGCCCGTTGCCTGGGCACACGAGGGTGCCCGCGCATGGTGACGGCCGAAACGCTGCTCGCGCGGAAGGAAGAAATCGCCGCGTCCCCCGATCTCGCGCGGCTCGCGGCGCGGCTCGCGGCGCGCGCGGCGCCCGTGCTCGAGCAGCTGCCGCCGATTCCAGCCCACAAGGCCCTGCTCTCGAGCGACGGCGGCATCTGCCCGCGCGACGGCACACCGCTCGCGTTCGATCCGTTCAGTCCGCATGAGCACCGCTGTCCGCGCTGCGGCACCGTCGTGCGCGGCGATCGGCACGACCGGGCGTGGGCGCGCTACCAGCACCTGTGGCTGGGGGAGCGCGCCGCTCACCTCGCCACGCTCGCGGTCCTCACGGACAACGAGGCGGCGGGAACGCGCGCCGCACAAATCCTCACGGGGTACGGCGAGCGATACGCGGGCTACGCCAACAAAGACAACGTGCTGGGCCCTAGTCGCCTGTTCTTTTCGACGTATCTCGAATCGATGTGGATTTGCAATTACCTCAGTGCCGCGCTCGTCCTGCGCGAGGGCGAGCAGCTGGACGACGCGACAAACCGCGCCGTCGGCCAGGTGGCCGACGAGGCGGCCAACCTCATCGGCGAGTTCGACGAAGGATTTTCCAATCGGCAAACGTGGAACAACGCGGCGCTGGCGGCGATCGCCGTATGGTTCGAAGACGAGGATCTCGCGCGCCGCGCGATCGAGAGTCAATCGGGCCTGATCGCGCATCTGGCGCGCGGCTTCGGCCCCGATGGCCTGTGGTACGAGGGCGAGAACTATCATCTCTTCGCGCTGCGCGGCTGGTTGATCGGCGCCGGATGGGCGCGAGAGGCGGGCATCGAGCTGCTCGATGCGCCGGAAGCGGCGCGGCGGCTCCAGGCTGCGCTGCGTGCACCAGCGCTCACGGCGCTGCCCGACTTTACCTACCCGGCGCGCAAGGACTCGCGTTTCGGCGTGTCGCTGGCCCAGCCCGCCTACGTCGAGCTGTGCGAGGTGGGCCTGGCCGCCTTAGCGACGCTCAGTCGAGCGGAGGCGGCGCCTGCCCTCGAGCTGTGGAGCTGGCTACGGGCGCTGCATACCGCGCCGCCCGTCGCACCCGAGCTGATGGAGTCGTATCTGCACGATGTGCCGTTCAGCGGCGAGTCACTCCCGCACGGCCGGGCGGATCTCTCCTGGTGGTCGCTGCTCACCATGGTCCCCGAGCTGCCCGACGCTACCGAGTCATGGAAGCCAGGGAGCGTGCTGCTCGAAACGCAAGGGTTCGCGGTGCTGCGCAGCGGGTCACGCTATGCGGGATTGGAATGTGGACCGGCAGGCGGTGGCCACGCGCACGCCGACCGGTTGAACCTCATCTACCATGGCGACGGGGCGTACTGGCTCCCCGACGTCGGGACGGGCCCGTACGTCGCACGGGAGCTCTTCTGGTACCGGGGAACGCTCGCGCACAACGCGCCCCGGCTGGACGAAACGTCGCAGCGCTGGGGCGACGCGACCTGTGAAGCGTTCGAAACACGGGGAGCCTGGTCGTGGGCGCGCGGCCGGTTCGGCGAGCTGACGCGGGTTATCGTGCTCGGCCCGCAGTACCTGCTCGATGTGTGCGGGCTCGAGAGCCGGGATGAGCACACGTTCGAGCTGCCCTGGCATCTCTCCGATGCCGAGCTCGTGACGCCGGGAAGCTGGGACGCTGCGAGCGTGGACGACGAGTTCGTCACTCGGGTCGAGCGATTTGCGCCGAGTGACGCGGAAGCGGGGTCTCTGGTTTTCGAGGCGGGCGATCGGGGCCGTCATCTGCGCGCGCATGTCATCACTGCGGGCACCCTGCTGCGCATGGACGGTCCGCCTCGTCCCCGGCACGACGGTCGCGAACGGTTCCTCATGCTCCGAGCGCGGGGGCGCGCGGTACGCGCCATCGCCGTCATCGAGAGCGGTGATGCAGCCGTAGTCCGATCCGTGCGGGTCCGCGGGGATGTGATCGAGATCGAGACGACGAGCGGGGTGGACCGCCATCTGCTCAATCCGGTGGGCTGGACGATCGAGACGCCAGGCGGTTCGCTGCGACTCGCGGGGCGGCGTGCCGCCGAGGAGCCGTTCCAGCCGCTGCTCGAAATCGACGCGCCCGTCAAAGCACGGGCAATGGCCCTTCGGATCGCGGACCGCCCGGCGCTCGATGGCTCGCTTGCCGGATTCGACGTCGAGGAGCCGCTCGTGATCGACACCGAAGATCAGTACCGGCGGAGCGAGGAGCCCTACCCGGGACCGGACGAGTTCTCCGCCATCGTGTACGTGAACTGGACCGACGACGCGCTGTATCTCGCCGTGGAAGTGACCAAGCCCGATCTCTGGTTCAGGCCGCGCGACGCGGCGCCGCTCTCGCTCGACAACGAGGTCGACGACATTCACTCCGATGGCGTGCAGATCTATTTCCAGGAGGGAGAGGCCGGAGACACCCTGGGGTTCCTCGTGGTCCCCGAAGAGTCGGGCGGACTCCGGGTCCATCCGGTGGCCGGAACGGCCGCGCGCAGCGATCAGTTGGCGGGAGCGTGGACACGGACGGACACGGGGTACCGCATCACCGCACGGCTCGCGCTCAGCGAAAGCGCGCACGCGCACCCCGGTCACCGCTACGGGTTCGATGTTCTGGTCAACGAAATGCAGGAAGATCGCACCCGGCGGGCGGGACAACTGGTGTGGAGCGGGGGCAACGGCTGGGTCTGGCTGCGCGGCGATCGACAGAGTCCGGAGCGCTTCGGAGTGCTGGAGTTCATCGGATGATCGTCGTGGTGCTCCACGAGCCGCAGGACCTCGTGAACATCGCGCACGTGGTGCGGGCGATGAAGAATTTCGGCCTCGATCAATTACGACTCGTGTCGCCGCGGGAATACGACACGTTCCGCATCGAAGGAATCGCGCACCAGACGCACGATATTCTGGCGCGCGTCCGAGTGTTCGAGACGCTCGACTCCGCGCTCGCCGACTGCGTGCACGTGATCGGCTTCACGGCCCGGGGACGAAGCGCCAAGCGCAATGTCCAGCGCCCGCGCGATGCCGCGCTCGAAGCGCTCGGTCTGGCGGAGACGGGACCGCTCGCTCTCTTGTTCGGCCGGGAAGACAAGGGACTGACCAACGAAGCGCTGGATCGGTGTCATCGCGTGGTCACTATCCCCTCGCGCCCGGAGTATCCCTCGCTCAATCTGGCGCACGCGGTCGTCGTCATGCTGTACGAGCTCTCCCTGGCCCGGGATGCGCACGCTGGTCCGGCCCTCGAGTTCAAAGCGCCGCGACGCAACGCGGGGCCGGCCGCCGTCCAGGATCTCGAGCGCCTGTTCGAGGACATCGCCCGGGGTTTGAGCGCGATCGACTTCTTCAAGACCAGGGACCGGGAGCACGTGCTTCGGTCTCTGCGCGAGATCATCCACCGCACTCCCATCGATGCCCGCGAGGTCAAGCTGCTGCGCGCGATGGCGATCGAAGTGGTAAAATACAGTGACCGACTGGCGCGTTCCGGGATTCACGTCGACCGGTAGCAAGCGGCCGGACGTCCTCTTCGGCGCGGCTCCGGGTGAGTCCCTCGCGCTGCCGCGGCGCTTCGCCCGCGCCTCGGGCTGCCGCGTTTGGGACGAGAACGGCCGAGCCTACGTCGACTATGTGATGGCGCTCGGGGCGGTGGCGCTTGGCTATGCGCATCCCGAGGTCGATCGAGCGGCCACCGACGCGATCGCGCATGGCGTCGTTGGTCCCCTCGCGCCCGTGATCGAGGAGGAGTTGGCCGAAGCGCTGTGCCGCGCCATTCCCTGGATCGAAGCGGTGCGGTTTCTCAAGAGCGGCGCCGAAGCCGTTGCCGCCGCCGTGCGCCTGGCGCGGGTCGCCACCGGTCGCGAGCGCGTGTTGGGTTGCGGATACCACGGGTGGCTCGACTGGTGCCAGGGTCCGGGCACCCCGGGCGTGCCCGCGTCCGTCCGCTCGCTCCATGCAGTGCTGCCGTTCAACGATGCCGAGCGCACCCGGGCCATGATTCGCGCGGAACGCGACCGTCTCGCCGTCGTGGTGGTCGAGCCGGTGATCCACGCGGAGCCCACGCGCGAGTGGCTCGAGGTTCTGCGGAGCGAGACCGCACGCGCCGGCGCCGTGCTCGTCTTCGACGAAATCAAGACCGCGTTCCGCCTTGCCATCGGCGGAGCGGGCGAGCGCTACGGGGTTACGCCCGATCTGGTCGTGCTCGGGAAGGCGCTCGCCAATGGGTATCCTCTCGCCGCCGTCGGCGGACGTGCGGACGTCATGCGCCGCGTGACCGAAACCTGGATCTCGTCGACGCTCGCGACCGAGGCGGTGTCCCTCGCTGCGGCGCGCGCGACGCTCGGCTTCATGCAGCGCGAGCGAGTGCCGGCAAGGTTGCAGGCGACGGGAATCAACCTGCTGGCCGGATTCAGGAGACTGGCCGAGGCGCACCCGGCGCTCGTCACGGCGGTTCGCGGGATTCCGGAGATGTGTTTTCTCGAGTTTGCGAGCGAAGACGTCTCGGCAGAGCTGGCGCGCGGGGCGGCGGAGCGCGGCGTCCTCTTCAAGCGGACCGCCTACAATTTCGTGTCGCTCGCGCACGAGGCTCCCGACATCGAGGGCACGCTCACGGTGCTGGACGAAACGCTCCAGGCCCTGAAGACGCGGCGCCGATCCCCCCTTGCGGGCCCCCGGATTTGACAGTATAAAAACGCTATCCAGTCTCGTGCTCCGACGCGTCCAGGCCTGCGTGACGGGGCTCCCTAGACGAGGCTGGATCTCTCTGTACGGAGGTTCATCATGACGTGGACGAAGCCGGAGTTCGAGATCGTCGAGCTGGGCATGGAAGTCGGCGCGTACGCCGGCAACGCCTGAGCTAGGCGTCTTCGTTTCTCCAGGAGGGGGCCGAGTCCAGCGACTCGGCCCCTTTTTTTCGAAGCCATGCACGTACGCATTCTCGGATCTGCCGCCGGTGGCGGGCTGCCGCAGTGGAACTGCGGCTGCCCCAATTGCCAGGCTGCTCGTACCAGCGGACGGAACCGCACGCAGTCGTCCGTGGCTGTGAGCGCCGATGGCGAACGGTGGGTCCTTCTCAACACCTCGCCTGACATTCGCCAGCAGCTCTCGGGGTATTCCGCCTTATGGCCGCGCGCCGCCCGTCACTCGCGGGTAGCGGCCGTCGTACTCACCGACGCGGAGATCGATCACACGCTCGGGCTCATGCTGCTCCGTGAAGCGACACACCCCTTACGCGTGTATGCTCCTGCGGGAGTGATCGGGTTACTGACGCGCGAGTGGCCGTTGTTCACGGTGCTGGGCGCTTACTGCGGCGTCTCTGCGTGCGCGCTGTCCGATCGCGCGCGGATTGCGCTCGAGGACTCGTCGGGGCGAAGCACGGGACTCTGGTGCACGGCGGTCCCCATGTCGCGCCGTGCCCCGCGCTATGCCCGCGAACGGCCCGCCGAATCCTGGGAGGTGGGGCTTCGCATCGAAAATCGCGCGGAACCTGGCGGGGCTGTGCTTGCCTATATCCCCGCGGCCGGATGCATCGATGACGCGGTCGAGCGGGTTGCCGGGGATGCGGACCTGCTGCTGATCGACGGCACGTTCTGGTCCGACGACGAGCTTGCGCGGGCCAGTGGCCAGGAAGGCGGCGTCACTGCTCGTGCGATGGGTCATCTGCCGTTGGGCGATCCGGATGGCAGTCTCACCGCGCTCGGCAAACTCACGGCGAAGCGCACGGTGCTCGTGCACATCAACAACACCAATCCAATTCTCGACGCCGGCTCGCCCGAGCGCGCGCGGCTGGAAGGCGCGGGGCTCGTGGTGGGTGAGGACGGAATGGAGTTCGAGTTGTGACGGCTGCGTCGCCTCGAGCCGCGCTCCGCTCGCCCCGAGAATTCGAGGCCGAGCTGCGCGCGGTGGGCGAGGCGCGCTACCACAACCGCCATCCGTTCAATCAACGCATGCATCGGGGCGAGTTGAGCCGGGAGGAGCTGCAGCTCTGGGTCGCGAACCGGTTTTATTATCAGGAAGCGATTCCCCGCAAAGACGCGGCGCTGATGGCGAACTGCCCGGAGCGCGACGTGCGCCGCGCGTGGATCCAGCGGATCATCGATCACGATGGCGACGCGACAAACGAAGGCGGACTCGAAGCCTGGCTGCGGCTGGGCGAAGCGATGGGAGTGGCGCGCGAGACGCTCATTTCCCATCGCTGGCTCCTGCCCGGCGTCGAGTTCGCCGTCAATGCCTACGTGGAGTTTTGCCGCACGCGGCCGTGGCTCGAAGCCGCCGCGGCGTCGCTGACCGAGCTGTTCGCGCCCACGATTGTCGGGGAGCGGTTGGCGGCGATTCTCACCCACTACCCGTGGATTGACCCCGAGGGTCTCCAGTATTTCCGGAACCGCCTGAGCCAGGCGCCGCGCGACGCGCGCTACGCCCTCTCGCTGGTCACAGAGCGGGCCACCAGGCGCGAGCTGCAGGAGCGGATGATCGCCGCACTCGAGTTCAAGTGCGACGTGCTGTGGTCGCTGCTCGATGCCGTGGAGCGCGGCCCGCAGCCCTGGAGCAGGGGATCCCCGTGACCACCGCACCCACTCCGAGTCCCGCGGACATTCCCCGCGTGGCGCCGAAGGCGCGACTCCAGTGGGACGAAGTTCGCCGGCGCCACGTGCTGCTGTATCCCGAAGGCCTGGTGGCGCTCAATCCGACGGGTGCCGAAATCCTCGAGCTGTGCGACGGACAGCGCTCGGTGGCGGACATCAGCCGGACCCTGGGCGAGCGCTACGCCGCCGGCGGGATCGAGCGCGACGTGCAGGACTTTCTCGCCGGCCTGACCGCGAAGGGTCTCGTGCGATGGTAGATTCCGCGGTGATGGCGACGAAACCGCTGTGGCTCCTCGCCGAGCTGACGTACCGCTGTCCGCTGCAGTGCCCCTACTGCTCGAACCCGTTGGACTTCGCGGCACCGCGATTCAAGCAGGAGCTCACGACCGACGAATGGCGCCGGGTGTTCCGCGAGGCCAAGGCGCTCGGCGTGCTCCAGCTCGGCCTTTCGGGAGGTGAGCCGACGCTGCGGCCCGATCTCGAGCAGCTGGTACGAGCGGCACACGAGCTCGGGTTGTACCAGACGCTCGTGACGTCCGCCTACCGCCTCACGCGGCAGCGCCTGGCCGAGCTGAAGTCCGCCGGTCTCGACCACGTGCAGATCAGCATCCAGGCCGCCGATACGGAGCTGTCCGACTGCATCGCGGGAGCGACGGCGCACGCCGACAAGCTCGCCGCGTATCGCTACACGAAGGAGTTGGAATTTCCGCTCACCGTGAATGTCGTGCTGCACCGCCGCAACCTGCACCAGGTTCGCGAAATGATCCGGCTTGCGCGCGAGCTCGGCGCCGAACGAATCGAGCTCGCGAACACCCAGTTCTACGGGTGGGCGCTGTACAATCGGCGCGCCCTGATGCCCACGAGGGAGCAACTCGCGGCCGCCTGGGCGGTGGTCGAGGAGGAGCGGGCTCGGCCGGGCAACACGCTCGAGATCGTGTGGGTGGTGCCCGACTATTACGAGCAATATCCGAAGCCCTGCATGGGAGGGTGGGGACGATCGTACATGACGGTCACACCCGCGGGCGAAGCCTGGCCGTGTCATGCCGCCGGCCGCATCACGACGCTGCAGTTCGCCAACGTCCGCGAACGTTCGCTCGAGTGGATCTGGAACGAATCCGACGCGTTCCGCCGGTTTCGCGGCGATGCGTGGATGCCCGAGCCGTGCCGCTCCTGCGCCCGCAAGGACGTGGACTTCGGCGGCTGCCGTTGCCAGGCGTTTCTCGTCGCCGGCGACGCGGCAGCGACCGACCCCGTCTGCTCTCTTGCGCCGCACCGCCAGCTGATCGACGACGCTATCCGTGAGGTCGGCCAGGAAGCTGAAGCCTGGACCTATCGCGCCGCACGCAACTCCCGAGCGCTCGCCTCCCGGGAATGAGCGAGCGGAAGTCGATCGAGGTCTCGAGTCTCGGCAAGGATTTCGGCGCGGTGCGGGCGCTCGACGCGCTCGACTTGACGGTTCGCGCCGGGGAATTTTTCGGATTCCTCGGGCCGAATGGGGCGGGGAAGACCACGACCGTGCAGATCCTCGCCACGCTGCTCCGGCCCAGCCGAGGCGCCGCGCGCGTGGCCGGGCACGATGTGGTGTCGGACAGCGTGGCCGTGCGGCGCGCGATCGGGATCGTGTTTCAGGAGACCACCCTCGATCGTGACCTGACCGTGCTCGAGAACCTCCGCTTCGCGTCGCGATTGTGGAACATTCCGGGTCGCATCGCGCGGCCGCGCATCGAGCACCTGCTGCACCATTTCAATCTGTATGAGCGCCGCAACTTTCCCGTCCGCACGCTCTCGGGCGGCATGCGGCGCGCCGTGGACATTGCCCGGGGGCTGTTGCACCAGCCGCAGGTCCTGTTTCTCGATGAGCCCACCGCCGGGCTCGATCCGCGCGCCCGGCGCTCGTTGTGGGAGCTGATTCAGGGTGTGCGACGCGAAGCGGACATGACCATCTTTCTCACCACCCATTACGTCGAAGAAGCCGAACCCTGCGATCGTGTGGCGGTGCTGGATCACGGCCGCCTCGTGGCCCTGGGAACTCCGCGCGAGCTGAAAGACACGGCCCGCGTGGCCACACTCGAAGCCGTCTTCCTTGCGCGAACGGGACACACGCTCGCGCTGGCCGAGGCGTAGGGCGTGCGGGCGGTCTACGGCATCGTCGTCCGGGAATTGATGCGCTTCGTGCGCCAGCGCGGCCGGTTTCTCTCGAGCATCGGACGGCCGTTCGTGTGGCTGATATTCGCCGGTGCGGGATTCGCCACCGTGTTCACGAGCGCACAGGGACTCGACTACCGCCAGTACATGGCGCCCGGCCTGCTCGGGATGGTCGTGATGTTCGGAGCCCTGCTGGCGTCATTGTCCACGGTCACCGACCGTGACGCGGGTGTGTTGCGGATGGTGCTGGTGGCGCCGATTCATCACGGCACCGTGGCGCTCGGGAAGGCACTGGGTGCGACCGTGCTCGGCACCCTGCAGGCGATTATCGTCGCCACGATTCTGCTGCCGTTGGTACGGCTGCATCCCGGCCTCCGAGCCCTTGGCTTGGCGCTCTGCGCCGTCATGCTCTCGAGTCTCGCGATCGGTGCGCTGGGCCTTATGCTCGCGGCCACGATTCGCTCGATCGAGAATTTCGCCGGCGTGATGAACTTCGTGATCTTCCCGATGCTGTTTCTGAGCGGCGCGCTGTACCCGGTGCGGAATCTCGGGCCGGCCCTGCGACTCGTCACGTATGTGAATCCCGTCACCTACGGCGTCGATCTCCTGAAGCACGCGCTGCTCGCGCCCTGGGCGGGGACGCCGTTCGGAGGCGAGCTGCCCGTCGGGCTCGACTGCGCCGCGCTCGGCGTGTGGTCGGTGCTGGGTCTCTTGATTGCCACGCCGCTGCTCGCCCGCGAGAGCGGTGTGACAAGGGTGGCGTTGAAGCGAGCTTAACCGACGACGAGCTGCAGGGTCGCGCTGATCAGGAGCACGATGACGATCCCGCCGATCGCGGTCACGAGCGTGGCGAGTGCGGATTTCTCAGGCGGCACGTCGGTCACCGTCGTGAGACCGGAGGCAAACAGGCGCGCGCTGTACAGGCTCAGCAGCAAACCGATGGGAGTGAGCTTGGGCAGGACCGC
>Ga0335085_10004801_pt1 | contig 22149 bp, 19 predicted proteins | sample Lox_Sample_45_FD_206712 | JGI IMG/M metagenome (GOLD analysis project Ga0335085, IMG submission 206712) | Soil microbial communities from Loxahatchee National Wildlife Refuge, Florida, United States - Lox_Sample_4.5 | ecosystem: Environmental > Terrestrial > Soil > Wetlands | place: USA...
GGTCGTCGGCCATGATCATCGCGCGCATCTTCGGCTGGCGGTCCTCGGCCATGAACATGTGCTCGGTCCGGCACAGGCCGATGCCCTCCGCTCCGAGCTCGCGAGCTCGCACCGAGTCGTGCGGCGTATCGGCGTTGACGCGCACGCCGAGTCGGCGAAACTCGTCCGCCCACTCGAGGACTGTGTCGAACCGCTCGTCGATCTCAGGCTGGACCAGCTTCGCGCCCGCATCGACGACCGTGCCCTCGGAGCCGTCGATCCCGATCCTGTCGCCGGCCTTGAACACCTGGCCGTCGATCGTCAACTCCCGCACGTTGAGATCGATGGCCACCGCCGCGCCGGTCACCGCCGGCACCCCCATCCCGCGGGCGACGAGCGCGGCGTGTGACGCCTTCCCGCCCTCCGAGGTCAGGATCCCTCTGGCCGCGTGAAATCCGGCCACGTCGTCAGCCTCGGTAAATGGGCGCACGAGGATCACGTCCTTGCCGGCGTGGCCCTGCTCTACCGCGTCGGGCGCGGTGAACACGATCTCGCCAACCGCCGCGCCCGGCGACGCTGCGACCCCGTGCGCGATCACCTCGTACCCGTCGCTGCGGTCGAACGTCGGGTGCAGCAGCGCGTCGAGCGCGCCGGCGTCGATCGTCCGCAGCGCCTCCTTGCGCGTCAACAGGGCCTCGTCGACGGCGTCGACCGCGAACCGCACCGCCGCCTGGGCGGGCCGCTTGGCGTTGCGGGTCTGGAGCATGTACAGCTGCCCCTCCTCGACCGTGAACTCGACGTCCTGCATGTCCTTGTACTCGGACTCGAGCGTGCGCATGATCTCCATCAGCTGCTCGTGCGCCTCGGGCATCACCTCGGCGAGCTCTTTGATGTCACGGGGCGTGCGGACGCCCGAGACCACGTCCTCGCCTTGGGCGTTGACGAGGAAGTCGCCGGATGGCTCCGGCGCGCCCGTCACCTCGTCACGGCTGAAGGCCACGCCCGTCGCCGAGCCCTCGCCCTTGTTGCCGAACACCATCTGCTGAACGTTGACCGCGGTTCCCCAGTCGTCGGGGATCCGGTTGATCCGACGGTAGGAGACCGCCCGCTCGCCGGTCCAGGAGTCGAACACCGCCAGGATCGCCCGGCGGAGCTGCTCCTTCGGATCCTGTGGGAAGTCGTAGAACCCCTTGAACTCCTCGACGAGTTGCTTCAGCGCCTCCGCCGGCAGCTGCGCATCGGTGTCCACCCCGGCCTCGCGCTTGGCCGTCGCCAGAGCGTCCTCAAACCGCGCGCCCGCGACGCCCTCGACGACGTTGCCGAACATCTGGACGAGCCGGCGATACGAGTCCCAGGCGAACCGCTCGTTGTCGGTGACGCCGGCCAGACCCTGCACGGACTCGTCGTTCAGCCCCACGTTCAGGATCGTGTCCAGCATGCCCGGCATCGAGTCCCGGGCGCCGCTCCGGACCGACACCAGCAGCGGATCCTGGTCATCGCCGAACTTCTTACCCGCCGTTTCCTCCAGCCGCGCCAAGGCCGCCGCGACCTGGTTGTCCAGCCCGTCGGGCTCGGATCCGGATTTCATATAGGCGACGCACGCCTCGGTCGTGATCGTGAACCCCGCGGGGACGCGGTCGGGCCCGAGCACGCGAGTCATCTCGGCGACGTTCGCCCCCTTTCCGCCGAGCAGCTCGCGCATCTCCTTCGAGCCCTCGGCGAAGTCGTAGACCCACTTGTGCTCTGGCATCGCCGCATCCGCGACCCTACAGATCCGGTCCTCAGCGTGGCAACAGATAACCCACCGTCCCCTGATAGCTTGAAAGACATGCCCTCGATCGGTGTCTCCACCCCCCGTCGCGACTCCGAGCCGAAGGTTCGGGGCGCCACCCGTTACGCCGCCGACGTCCCCGTCAACGGACTCCTGCACGCGCGGCTGCTGCTCGCCCACGACGCCCATGCCCTGATCAAGTCGATCGACACGACCGCGGCCCGTGAGCTGGCCGGCGTCGTCGCCGTCCTCACCGCCGATGATCTGCCGATCGTCGCCACCGGGCCCGGACGGGAGAAGGAGCCGCTCGCCCGCGAGGAGATCCGGTACGCCGGGCAGCCGATCGCGATCGCGGTCGCGGAGACCGAGGCGCTGGCCGCGGACGCAATCGAGCTGATCGACGTCGAGCTCGAGCCCGTCACGGCCGTGCTCGACGTCGAAGGCGCGGTCCTGCCCAGCGCCGCGCGCGCCCGGCTCCGTGCGCCCGACCAGGGCGAAGGCGGCGATCTGGGGGACGCCCACGCCGCGGTCGCCGCCGGCGGCGTCGGCGACGAGGAGGAGCTGTCGGAGAACGTGCTCGGCACGGCTCGCCTGACCGATGGCGACGTCGACGCGGCATTCGCGGCCAGCGAAGTCGTCGTCCGCGGCCGCTTCCACACGCCGTGGGTGTACCAGGGCTACATCGAGCCGCAGACCGCCACGGCGTGGTTCGATGTCGAGGACGAGCTGATTGTGAGCACCTCGTCGCAGGCGCCGTTCATGACCCGCGACGAGGTCGCGTCGCTGTTCGGCCTGCCCGTCGACCGCGTCCGCGTTCGCTGCGCTCCCCTCGGAGGCGGGTTCGGCGGCAAGATGATGATCCCGGAACCGCTGGTGGTCTCGGCGGCGCTGGCCACCCGCCGGCCGGTCCGGCTCGCGATGACGCGATCCGAGGACTTCGCGGCCGCCAACCCGGCGGGCGCCGAGGTGCTCGATATCCAGCTCGGGGCCGACCGCGAGGGGAACTTCACCGGGATCCGGACCCGCATCTGGTGTGACCGCGGCGCGACCGACAGCATGGGCGTCGAGTCGATCGCGGCGATGCTCAGCGCCGGGCCTTACCGGTGGCAGGCCCACCATCTGACGTGCTACGGGGTCGGCACCAATCGCGTGACGTTCGGTGCCTACCGCGCTCCGACCGCGCCCCCCGCGGCGTTCGCGGTGGAGTCGCTGATCGACGAGCTCGCGGGACGGCTCGGGATTGACCCGCTCGAGTTGCGCCTGCGCAACGTGCTTGTCCCCGGCGACAAGACAGTCGCGGGCCAGGAGATGCAGGTGTTCGGCGCGCGCGAGTGCCTCGAGCGCCTTGCCGATCAGCCACTTTGGACGAATCGCCGCGCGCTGCCCGAGGACGAGGGCGTCGGGCTCGCAATCGGCTGGTGGCCGGGCGGGTACGAACCCGCGGCCGCCGCCTGCCGGCTCGATTCCGACGGCAACATCACGGTGATCACCGGCGTGTCCGACATGACCGGGGTCCAGACGACCTTCGCCGCGATCGCCGCCGAGGCGTTCGGGGTCAGCATGGACCGCGTCCGCGTCGTCAATGCCGACACGGCGAGCGCGCCGTACTCCGGGGTGAGCGGCGGCAGCAAGATCACCTACACCGTCGGGCGAGCGGTCGAGAAGGCCGCCCTCCAGGCGCGTGAGCGGCTTCTCGACGTCGCCGCCGAGGAGCTCGAGATCGCGCCGGAGGACCTCGAGATTGTCGACGGCTCCGTGCAACCGGTCGGAGTTCCGGCCAAGGCGATGGCGATCGAGGCACTCGCGCAGAAGGTGCTCACGTTCGGGAGCCCGTATCCGCCGGTCGAGGGGCAGGGCCTCGTGTCGCTGCCGCAGGTTCCGCAGTCCGCCGGGCATCTCTCGCACGTGCGCGTAGACCGCGAGACCGGAGCGGTGACCGTGCTCGGGCACGTGATCGCCCAGGACGTCGGCCGCGCGCTCAACCCCGCGCTCGTCGAGGGGCAGATGCACGGCGGGACGACCCAGGGACTCGGCTGGGCGCTGCTCGAGGAGATCGCCTACGACGAGCACGGACAGCCCGCCGCGGGCTCGTTCGTCGACTACGCGATGCCCACCGCCGGCGGGGTGCCGAGGATCGACACTGAGGTCGTCGAGGTCCCGGCGCCCGAGGGCCCGTTCGGCGCCAAGGGCGTCGGCGAGGCTCCGGTGATCGGCGTCGCCGGCGCGGTCGCCAACGCTGTCGCTGCCGCCACCGGCGGAGTGCGCATGCGCCGGCTGCCGATGACTCCGGAGCGGGTGTGGCGCGCGATCGATGGGAACGGCGACGGCCGGGCTCGCTAACGAGCTCGCTCACTGGGCGATCGAGCTCGAACCATCAGAAGAAGACCTCGCGCTGGCCCGCCGGTCGCTGCTCGACACGGTCGGGGTGATCTTCGCCGGGCGCGGCGATCCGCTCGCCCCGATGTTCGGCGAGTTGACCGAGGCCGGGCGGTGGGCGGCGCTCGCGCACGTGCTCGACTACGACGACCTGCACCTTCCGTCGACCACGCACATCAGCGCGGTGTGCCTCCCGGCGGCGCTGTCGTGTGGTGGAGGCGAGCGCGCGTATCTCGCCGGGGCGGCCGTCATGGCACGCCTCGGCACCGCGCTCGGCTGGGGGCACTACACCGCCGGCTGGCACGCGACCTGCACCACCGGCGCGCCCGGGGCCGCGGTGGCGGCGGCGGTCGCGCGCGGGCTCGACGCCGAGGCGACCGCCCGGGCGATCGCGCTGGCGATCCCGGCCGCCGGCGGCGTCCAGCGGGCGTTCGGGACCGCGGCCAAATCGCTACAGGTCGCGTTCGCGGCCGAGGCGGGAGTCCGCGCGGCGGCGCTCGCAGAGGCGGGCGCGAGTGCGGATCCGCTGGCGCTCGAGCAGTGGATGGCGCTCGTGGGTGGCGACCCCGACGCGCTCTCGCTCCCGGCCGCCGGCCCGGCGGTCCCCGGCGGGCTCGCGATCAAGCCGTTTCCCTGCTGCTACGCGCTCCAGCGACCGATCGCGGCGGTCGTGGCGCTCGAGCCGGTCGACACCGAGCGGATTCGCCGGGTCGGCGTCCGGACGCCGGGCGCGTCGCTCGCGCCTCTGATTCATCACTCACCGCAGACCGGACTCGAGGGCAAGTTCAGCCTCGAGTACGGGATCGCCGCGGCCCTGCTCGACGGCCGTCCCGGATTCGACAGCTTCTCCGACGCGGCGGTCCGCCGTCGCGACGCGGCGCGACTGATGCGAACGGTGGAGATCGCCACGACCGACGGTGGCGGCCACCTCCTGACCGGCGAGGTCGAGATCAAGATCGACGCCGACGTTCACGTGAGCGTCACGCTGGCGCTGCCACCCGGGGCGCCCGAGCGCCCCATGACCGACGATGAGCTCAGGGCGAAGCTCGAACTCTGCGGGGCCGGTGAGCTGGCCGACCTCTCGTGGACGTCGGCCGCACCGTTCCTGCGTTCGCTCTGATCAGTGCGCCACGGCGGCGAGCTGCGCCTGCCATTTCGCCAGCTGAGCGCGCTGGCATGCGGCGCACGTGCCGACGTGGGCGGCGTGACCGCAGACCTTCTTGGCCTGACCGAGCTGGATGCGAGCGGAGGCGGCGCTGGCGGGGGGAGCTGGGGTGCGGAGCATTGTGGTCCCGGTGTCTGAGTTGGGCTCGGAGTACGTCTGAGCCCTTTATCGGCCGCATTTGCCTCGGGTGTAGAGCGGCGGCGACGTACTACCCGGAAACCGACAAAACTAGGCTCGCGAACTGGCCCAAACGTGCGAATTAATTAGGCTGCTTTACGCATGGCGCAGCAGACGCCCACAGAGCTGAAGGAGGTCATCGCCGCCGAGCGGACCGGTTTCCCGTTCCTGGTCTGGCGGACCGACGACGGCGACCAGCGGCTGCTGCTGCTCGACCACGCGAACTGGCGCGTGACCATCGGCCGCGACACGACCGCCGACGTCACGCTGCCCTGGGACGCGGAGGTGTCGCGAACGCACGCGCTGCTCGAGCAGGTCGGCCGCGGTTGGACGCTCGTCGACGACGGCCTGTCGCGCAACGGGTCGTTCGTCAATGGAGCCCGCGTGGTCGGGCGGCGACGCCTGCGCGACAAGGACCATCTCGTGTTCGGTGCCACCGAGGTGACCTACCGCGAGACCTCGGGCGGCACCACGCAGACCGCGTCGGCAATCGATGCTCCGTCAGCGATCCCGCTGACGCCGATGCAGCGCAAGGTGCTGATCGCCCTCTGCCGTCCCGTGCACGCGTCCGCATCGGCGACCCCGGCGACCAACCGCCAGATCGCCGAGGAGGTGTTCCTGACCGTCGACGCGGTCAAGGCGCACCTCCGCGTGCTGTTCGAGCGCTACGGCCTCAGCGAACTCCCCCAGAACGAGAAGCGGGCCCGGCTGGTCGCGATCGTGCTCGAGGCAGGCGTCCTCGCCCCGCGGGATTTCTAAGCTCCTCGTCCTCCAGGCGGACCACAAGAGGTGTGAAGGCCACACCCTAGGGGGGCCTGTAATCCCGCCACCGCGGCCGTACCTTTTCACCCATGACGAAGAGCCAACCGGAGACCGGAACTAGGGGCACATGGGCAGGGCACGGGGTTGGCTCCTCGCACATGGGGCCTGGCGAAGATCGGGGGACCACGCGCCAGCACTACGGGCTGGGGGTCTTGCACGGGGGCTGCAGTGCAGCGGAAGATGCCCTTCCGGAAAGGGGATACACGATTCACGTCGCGTCTCTCCAGGAGATCTCGGACATGCTCCTTCCGGAAGGGCATAACCGCCGTCCAGAGGGCTGACGCCCGGCTCTAGCGGGGCAATCGACGTCCGAGGTGTGATGTGATGCGCCCGCATGATCGGCGTGCGGCGGCAGACACAGATCTACCTCGACGGCGTGAGCGGCCGGCGGCCGCACGTCCCACTCGACGCGGATCGGCTCGAAACGGCCGCGGAGAGACGCATGCGACCCGAGGCGTTCGCCTACGTGGCCGCGGGCGCGGGGAACGAGCGGACGCTGGCCGCTAACCGGGCTGCGTTCGACCGCTGGCGGATCGTTCCCCGGATGCTCCGTGACGTCGAGCGGCGCGACACGAGCGTCGAGCTATTCGGGCGCCGGCTGCCGCACCCGTTCCTGCTCGCGCCGGTCGGTGTGCTCGAGCTCGCCCACCCCGAGGCCGACTGCGCGGTCGCGCGCGCAGCCCGCGACACCGGCACCGCGATGGTGTTCTCAAACCAGGCGTCGAAGCCGATGGAGGGTGTGGCCCGGATCCTCGAGGACTCCCCGCATTGGTTCCAGCTCTACTGGAGCCGCTCGGACGCGCTCGTCGAGAGCCTCGCCACGCGGGCCGAGCGGTGCGGCTGCGAGGCGATCGTGGTCACGCTCGACACGACGATGCTCGGCTGGCGCTCGCGTGACCTCGAGGGCGCCTATCTGCCGTTCCTGCACGGCAAGGGAATCGCCCAGTACACCAGCGACCCCGTGTTCACGGAGCTGATCAGCGAGGGCGAGCTCGACGCGCGGGCGCGAGCGCCGCGCCCGACCCTGGCCGCACTGCGCACGCTGATCGAGTTGACGCGCGCCTATCCTGACAGCTTCCTGCGGACCCTGCGCTCGGGAAAGGGGCGCGCCGCGGTCCAGCGCTTCACCGAGATCTACTCGCGGCCGTCCCTGACGTGGGAGACGCTCGCGTTCCTGCGCGAGCGGACCAGCCTCCCGATCGTGCTCAAGGGGATTCTTCACCCCGACGACGCCGCTCGCGCCGTCGCCGAGGGCATCGACGGCGTGATCGTCTCCAACCACGGCGGGCGCCAGGTCGACGGTGCGATCGCGACGATCGAAGCGCTGCCGGCGGTGGTCGCGGCGGTCGACGGCCGGATCCCGGTCCTGATGGATTCCGGCGTTCGCGGCGGCGCCGACGTGTTCAAGGCGCTGGCGCTCGGAGCCCGCGCCGTACTGATCGGCCGCCCGTACGTCTACGGCCTCGCGATCGCCGGGCGCGCCGGCGTCCGCGACGTGATCGAGAACCTGGTCGCCGAGTTCGACCTCACGATGGGACTGGCGGGACGGCGCTCAGTGTCCGAGATTGGTCCGGACGCGCTCGCGCCGACGGCTGGCTTCGCCGCCGCCGACGAGCTCACCGCACACGGAAGTCGCTGAACGTCGCGGTGGTCATCCACGTCGACAGCCCGGAGGCGTGGAACACGCCGACGTCCTGGCGCCCGAGCGATGCCGAGCCGGCCACCGTGACCGTGGCAACCGGGTTCCACGTCTTGCCGCGGTCGATCGAGTAGTAGCCCGCGTAGCTGCTGCCGCGCCGCACCAGCCGGAGCCCGACCGGCGCCCTGACCGTGACCGATGGCACGCCGTAGTGCTGGTCGACGTCCGTGCCTCCGGAGCCATTCCAAGCGATCACGATCGTCGCGTTGCTGCTCACGTACAGCACCACCGCGGCGTGCGACTGCTTTCCCTTGGACATGTCGTCGCGCTCGATCAGACCCGCGCCCCCGGACACGCCTCCGGCGGGATCCGCGGTGACCGTGACCTGCGCGGTCGAGGCACGGCGGGCGCCGGCGGGCTTGTAGATCGCCGCATAAGAGTCGGTCGGAGCGACGCCGTACGGCGGGTTGAACACCCCGAGACCACGCGCGCTGATCGCCAGGTTCGGTCCCGAGGCGCCGAATAACGCCGGGTGCGTGGTCACGTCAGCCGTCGAGAGCGCCGGGGTCACCGGCGAGGCGACGAGTTCGCCGAGCCTGGCCGAATCCCGGTGGCGGCCGTCGGGCGGGTCATACGACGCCCGGCCCGTGAAGATCGAGATCCTGAGCGCCGGACCGGACGATGGCGCGGTGACCCGATAGGCGACCGTGAACCGCTTCCCAGGTCCGAGCAGCGGCACGTTCACGCGGCCGAGCGGCTTGATCAGCCAGCCGGGCCAGGCCGACAGCGACAGCCGGAGGCGCTTGACGTTCGACACGCCGTTGTTCGTGAACGACTCGGACAGGGTGGTTGAGCTGCCGGGGCCGAGGCGGGGCGAGGCCGCGGCGAGCGACAGCACGGTGTGCGGCGGCACGTCGGGCAGATGCCGCTTTCCGACCGCGGTGACCGTGAACATCGCGACCCCGTGGCCTGGGACGAACGCGCTGATCGCCCCGCTGGTCTGGGACACCGCGTTCGTCCACAGGTTCGCGAGGCGGTAGATCCGACCGTTCGGGAGCCCCACCGCGGTGGCCGTGGTCGAGATCGCGGCGGCGGTGTTGGTCGAGTTGAACAGCACCACCGAGCGGCCTCCGCTGCTCAGCTGCTTGGTGAGGACCCACAGCCCGTTTGCGCGCGAGATCGGAACACCCGGCCGGCCGAGCGGGTCCTGGTCGACCGCGATCACGTTCGGGTTCTCGTAGATCCCGAGCTCGTCGTGCGTCAGCCTGGCGAGGTTCGTGCTCGCGATCAGCGGGGCGGCCATCTCGGCCCACAGGCTGAACTCGGTCGTGTAATCGAGCAGGTTGCTACCGCCGTTGCCGATCTGGAGGAGGTCGGGATCGTTGAACGCGCCCGGCCCAGCGTCCGCGAACAGGTTCACGGTTCCCAGGAAGTTGCCGAGCATCGAGCCGTAGTTGTCCTGGATGTCCTCCGTCGTCCGCCACAGGTTCGAGATCGGCGCGCCCCACTGCCATGGGTCGTCACCCAGGTCCGGGTTGCACATCGAGAACACGATTGGGCGGCCGGTCGCCTTGAGCGCGTTGCTCATCCTGCTGTAGAGCATCTCCTGAACCTGTTCCTCGGACTGGCCCGGGAACTCGGCGTACGGGATGTTGCAGCGGTCATATTTCACATAGTCGACACCCCAGTCGGCGAACGTGGCCGCATCCTGGGCCTCGTGTCCGAGGCTGCCCGGGAAGTGAGCGCAGGTGGTCGTGCCCGCGTCCTCGTAGATGCCGAGCTTGAGCCCGAGGCTGTGGACGTAGTCGGCGACGGGCTTGATCCCGTCGGGGAACCTCGTCGGGTCGGCGACCAGGTTCCCGGAGGCGTCTCGGCTGCTCGCCATCCAGCAGTCGTCGATGTTGACGTAGTCGTATCCAGCGGCCTTCATCCCGTTCGCGACCATCTGCTGCGCGGTCTGCTCGACGAGCTGGGCGTTGACTCCGCAATAGACCGAGTACCAGTCGTTCCACCCCATCGGCGGCGTCGCCGCAACACCGTTGTCCTCCGCCGAGGCGCTCTGCGCGCCCGCCACGAGTATCCCGGCGCATACCGCCGCCGCGACCAACAGGACGCGCAGCCGCGACATCTGCATACGATGCCGGTGTCGACGCCTCACGAGCGATCCGCTCCCCACGCATGAGATTTTCCGCCAACCTCAGCTTTCTGTTCAAGGAAGTGCCGTTCTCCGAGCGCTTCCGGCGCGCCGCCGAAGCCGGCTTCGGCGGTGTCGAGTTCATGTGGCCGGGCGTTGATGAGGTGGAGACGGTGGCGCGTGCGGTGGAGGAGACCGGCCTCGAGGTCGCGCTGTTCAACTTCGACGCCGGGGACATGGCCGCCGGAGATAGGGGACTGGCCGGCGTCCCCGACCGCAGCACGCAATTCCGCGAGAACGTCCCGGTCGCGCTCGACCTCGCCGCCCGGATCGGCTGCCCGCGCCTGAACGCCCTCCTCGGCCTGCACCAGCCCGGCGTCGAGCTCGAGGCTCAACTCGAGTTCGCGCGCAAGAACGTCGCCTGGGCTGCTGAGCAAGCCCGGTCGCGGGGAGTCGACATCATGATCGAGGCCGTCAACACGTACGAGAACGGACCCTACTTGCTCGATACGACGGCTAAGGCGCTTGCCTTCCTCGACGCCGTCGGCGCCGACAACGTCAGGCTCCAGTACGACGTCTACCACATGCAGCGTATGGAGGGGAACCTGGCCGACACGATCACGCGGGTGCTGCCCCGGATCGGGCACGTGCAGATCGCCGACCCTCCGTCCCGGAGCGAGCCGGGCACCGGCGAGGTCAACTTCGGCTTCCTGCTGAGTTTGCTCGACGGCAGTGGGTACGACGGCTGGGTGGGATGCGAGTACAACCCGTCGACCGCCACGACAGAGGAGAGCTTGCACTGGATGAGGGAGCTCGGCTATGCCTGACGCGTCGATCGGATTCATTGGGCTCGGGATCATGGGCGCGCCGATGGCGGCGAACCTCGCGCGCGCCGGGTATCCGCTCGTGGTCCACAACCGGTCGCGGCCCAAGGTGGAGCAGTTCGTCGCCGAGCATGAGCGTGCGGAGGCAGCGGCGACGGCGAAGGAGGTCGCGGAGCGTACCGATGTCGTGATCACGATGCTGCCCGACTCGCCCGACGTCGAGCAGGTGTATCTGGGCGAGGACGGCGTGATCGCCGGCGCGCGCTCCGGGCAACTGCTGATCGACATGAGCTCGATCGCGCCGTCGGTCGCTCGTGCTGTGGCCGCCGCGGGTTCTGAGGTCGGTGCGGAGGCGTTGGATGCCCCCGTCTCCGGCGGTGACGTCGGCGCGCGCGACGGAACGCTGTCGATCATGGTCGGCGGATCGGAGCAAGCCTTTGAGCGGGCGGGCCCGCTGCTCGAGGTGATGGGCAAGACGATCGTGCGGCTCGGCGAGGCCGGGACGGGACAGACGGCGAAGGCGTGCAACCAGATCCTGGTGGCAGTCACGATCGAGGCCGTGAGCGAGGCGCTGGTGCTCGCATCCAAGGCCGGAGTCGACCCCGAGCGGCTGATCGAGGTGCTTTCCGGCGGCCTCGCCGGCAACCGCGTGATGGAGGTGCGGCGCCGCAACTTCCTCGAGCACGACTTCACGCCGGGCTTCAAGCTCGCGCTGCACCACAAAGACCTGGGAATCGCGTTGCAGACGGCCCGGGAGCTCGACGTATACGTCCCCGCGACCGCGATGGTCGATCAGATGTTGGCTTCTCTGGAGGGCGCCGGCAAGGGCGGCCTAGACCACTCGGCGCTGCTGACGGTGATCGAGCAGCAGTCCTCGCATCGGATCAGCGAGTAGCTGACCACGCCTCCGGATTGAGGCAGCTCGCGGGCAACTTGCCCGTGAGCAGCTCGTGCAGGTTCGCGATCACCATCTCGCCGGTCCGCTCGAGACCCAGGTCGGTGTATGAGGACAGGTGACCGGAGACGACGGTGTTCGGCGCCGACAGGATCGGGTCGTCGCGCGGCGGAGGCTCGTGCTCGAACACGTCGAGCCCGGCGGCGGCGATCTGCTCGTGGCGGAGCGCCCGGACGAGCGCGGCCTGATCGATCAGCTCGCCGCGCGCGGTGTTGACGAGTACCGCACGAGGCGAGAGCAGCGCGAGCTCGCGCGCGCCGATCAGCCCGCGGGTGCTGTCCGTGGCCGGCGCGTGCAGAGTCAAGACGTCCACCTGGGGAAGCATCTCGTCGAGGCTCGTGAGCTCGACCTCGTATTCGTCGCAGAACCCGAGGTCGGCGTTCGGTTCGACCGCGAGCACGCGGCAGCCGAACCCGCGCACGCGGCGCGTCACCGCGCGCCCGATCGCCCCGAGCCCGACGATCCCGACGGTGGAGCAGGCCAGGTCGCGAGTCGGGCCCAGGGCCCGCCAGTCCCCCGAGCGAACGATCGCGTCGAGCTCCGGCAGCCGCCGGATGCATGCGAGCATCAGCGCCAGGGCCATGTCGGCGACCGCCTCGGCGTTGACGGCCGGAGTGGTGACGACCGCAACGCCGGCGTCCGTCGCCGCGGGGATGTCGATCGCGTCCGAGCCCGTGCCCCAGCGGAGGATCGCCTTCAGCGCCGGCAGCGCTCCGAGCACGTCGCGGGAGTACCGCTCACTCCCCGCCACCACCCCCCAGGCTCCGTCGAGGCCGCTGATTATCGTCTCGCCATCGTGCGCGGACGAGACCGCGTAGCGCTCGACGACGGTGATCCCGGGAATCTGCTCGAGCTCGGAGCGGATGCGCTCCGCGGCGCCGAGCGCGAGGACCACGGTGCGAGGGGCGCCGTCGATCACATTTCCGCGGCCGCGAGGCCGCGTCCACGAATTTCCAAAGGCGGGTCGCCGTGCAGGACCCAGAACCGATCCTCCCCGCGGGTGATCAGTCCGGCGCGAGCCAGCTCGCCCATCGCGGTCGTCACCGCGGGCCGGTGCGCCCCCACCAGGCTCGCCAGCCGCTCGTGGGAAAGCGGCAGCGGGATCGTGATGCCGCCGGGCCGCACCCTCCCCCACCGCTCCGCCACCTGCCAGAGCGTCAGCAGCAGCCGGTCGTCGACGCGCGGATGATGTGAGATCGCCAGCGCGACGGCCAGCCAGTGCGCTCGCCGCGTCCCGCGGGCGAACAGCTCGAGCCCGATCTGGGGCCATGGGTTAATCCGCGTCACCAGCGCGTGGTCGAGTACCGCCATCCGGGTCGGCTCGAGCACGATCCATTCCACCTCGGCGCTCACGTGCGAGCCGGTCGGGTCCCAGCCCCACGGCCGCAGCACGTCCGCGTCGCCGATCAACTCGACGCAGCGACGGCCGAGCACCTCGACCTCGCGGCTGAGCAGCCCGTCGACGACCAGGAACCCCTGGTGGTGGACGTCCGGCTCGAGTGCCTCGGCGGCGACCCACTTGCCGGGCGACAGCCGGCGCACCCTCGTCGTCGCATCGCGGTGCGCCGCCTCTCGCTCGGCCGGATTGAGCAGCTCGCCGAGGTCGGGGTCGGCATCGATGATGCTGATTACGTCGGAGCCGTCGCCGGAGGCCATCGGCTCACTTCCAGTCCTGGACCTCGACCGACCAGCGCGCGTCGTCCCATCCGGGGTTGATGTCGATCTGGTACAGCCCGGCCCCGGTCTTCAACACCTTCGTCTTGCCGGCGCCGCTGCTCAGGCCAAACGACTGGTTCGTGGAGGAGGCTCCGAGCCCGAGCACCTGCGCGTTCGGGCCCTTGCAGAAGAAGATGAAGTCGCACGTGCCGTTATAGGACATGCTGTAGACGATCCGCCACTGAGTGCCCTGGATCTTGAACGGGACCGACTGACCGCCGCCACTGTTCGCGTCGAATGACGTCACCGCGTGCCAGCTGGGCGTCTCGGCGACGAACAGCGCGACCGTGTCGTGCGGCTTGAGGTCGTGGCCTGCCGTGGGTTGCTGGCGGACGACGACCCCTGGGTCGGTGCCGGGTGCGGGCACGAGCGTGACCGTGGCCTTCAGGTCGGCCTTGTGGAGGCTGTCGGTGGCGGTGGACTCGCGTTCCCCGGTGAGCGCAGGCACGGCTATCGGCCGGGGGCCCTTGCTGATCGCGACCCTGACCGTCGAATGCTCCTTGACCTCCGTGCCGGCGGCCGGCGTCTGGGCGAATACGGTGCCGGGCTTCGCCTGGCTGTACTCGTGTGCGAACGTGACATGAAGGTGCGTGGCCTCCAGCTTCGCGTCGACCTGGCGGGCGGTGAGCCCGTGGAGCTGGGGCAGGGCCTCCGTCGGGGCCGCGGTCAGCGCCCGCGCGGCCAGGAGCAGCGCGGCGAGCACCCCGAGCGCCAGCGCGAACACGGCGACCGTGCGCCGCCGCGCGGCCGGGTTCACGGTCCGCCGCGGGTTCAAGCGTGGGGCGGGGCGGGTCGGAGCATGCGTGCCGTCGCGCCGCAGCGTGCGCGTGTCGCGCGCGAAGATCTCGGTTGTCGCGTCCCCGACCCGGGTCGGCGCCGCCCACCACTCTGCGCCCGGCGCCGGCGTGTCAGCCTCGCCCCGTGGCGGATCGACATGTTCACGCGCACGCGCGAGTGCGTCGGCCATCGCCACCGCGCTCTGATACCGGTCGGCCGGATCCTTTGCCAGCGCTCTGCGCACGACTCTCTCGAGCGAGCGTGGCGTGCCGCTCGGCAGCGGAGGCGGCTGGAGCTGGACATGCTGGAGCGCGATCTCGACCGCGCTGTCGCCGCCGAACGGCGTGCGCCCGGCGAGCATCTCGTACAGCACGATGCCGGCGCTGTACACATCGGTGGCGGGCGTCACCGGCTGTCCGCTGGCCTGCTCGGGAGCCATGTACCGCGGCGTGCCGACGATCGTCGCGGTCCCGCCGTCGGTGCTCCCCTCGGCCAGACGCGCGATCCCGAGATCGCCGACCTTGACCTGGCCGCGACCGGAGATGAGGACGTTGGCCGGCTTGATGTCACGGTGCACGATGTGCTCGGCGTGCGCGTGCTCGAGCGCCCGGCACAGCTGCTCGGCGATGTCGCATGCCTCCGACGCGCCGAGCGGACCGCCTCGCTTCAGACGTGCCGCCAGGCTCTCGCCCTCGACCAGCTCGGTGACGAAGTACAGGCCCTCGTCAGCCTGTCCGACGTCGAAGATCTGCACGATGCCCGGATCGCTCACGCGCGCCAGCAACTGGGCCTCACGCTCGAAGCTCTCGGCGCCGCCGGGATCCTCGGCCCACCATGGCTTGATCACCTTGATCGCGACCGGTCGGGCGAGCCGGCGGTCGTAGCCGCGGTAGACGCGGCCGAACGTACCCTCGCCGATCAGCCTTTCCAGCTCATACCGCCCGTCGAGGGCACAACCGGCTAAGTCGGGGGCGTACGGCATCGCGCGTCAGCTGCCTCTTGCCGTCTTCAGCTCGCGGGCGACAGCGGCCTTGTACCAGCTCGTGTCGACGCCGACCGTGATCAGCTTGAAGCCGGCGTCGGCGTACTTGGCGGCGGCCTCGCCCGCGGCGCAATGCATCCCCGGGATGAGCCCGTTCGCCTCGCATGCCTCGCGAACGCGCTCGATCGCATCGGCCAGCGCCTGGCGATCCTCGCCCGGGTCCACCGCGACCCCGCGCGGCGGCAGACCGAGCGCGATCGACAGATCCGAGGGCCCGATGTAGAGCCCGTCGAGGCCCGGAGTCGCGGCGATCTCGTCGAGGTTCTCGAGCCCCTCGCGCGTCTCGATCATCGCGATGCACAGCGCGTCGGTCCCGAGCTCGTCCGGAGAGGCCGAGCCGACGACGAGCTCGGCGCGGACGGGGCCGTAGGAGCGCTTTCCGTGCGGCGGGTAGCGGCACGCCTCCACTGCTCGGGCGGCCTCGGCGGCGTTGTCGATCAGCGGCAGGATCACGCCGGCGGCGCCGAGGTCGAGCGCGCGCATGATCAGCCATGGCTCATTCCACGCCAGGCGCGCCAACGGCACGGCGCCCCCGGCCTGAGCCGCCTGGAACATCGACACGAGCGTCGCCTCGGTACTCAGCCCGTGCTGGAGATCGACGCACACGTAGTCGTAGCCGGCAAGCCCCGCGAGCTCCGCCGTGAGCGAGCTCGGGATGCCCGCCCACAGCCCGAACACGGGCTCTCCGGCCTCCCATTTCCCACGCAGCCGCTTGCCCGCCGAGATCACAGAGCCCTCCATAGACGTGCCAATGGTATTAGGGGACCGCCGTGTCCGGGTTCTGACCGTGCCGCCAGACGCCCCGGGGCATGGCTTCGGTCGACCTCGGCATCGTCACGTTGCCGCCTGCATCGACGGCGATCAACCCGCCGGTTCCACCACATTCAGCGACCGCTTCGATCGCCGCGTCCGCCGCGGATCCGAGCTGCTCGCCACGCTGGACGAGGGCCGCGACGAACCGGGCGGCGCCCGCGCGGATGAACGCCTCGCCCTGACCGGTGCAGGACACGGCCACATGGGCGTCCGCCCATGTGCCGGCGCCGATCAGCGGCGAGTCGCCAACCCTCCCGGGGCGCTGGGCAGACAGGCCGCCGGTGGACGTGGCGGCCGCGAGCAGACCGCTGGCGTCGAGGCACACCGCGCCCACCGTCTCGGGCGCCCCGGTCTGACGGGCGGCCAGCTTCTCGAGTTGGCGCTCGGTCACGAACTCGGCCGGATCGCGTTGATCGAGACCGTTTGCCGCGGCGTGGGCATCGGCGCTCGGGCCGACGAGCAGCACCTCTGGCTCGTCGAGCAGCCCGACCGCGGCCGCCACCGGGTGGGCCGTCCGCGTCATCATCGCCACCGCTCCCGCCGCCCGGTCGCTCCCTCGCATCACCGACGCGCTGAGCTCGACCGACCCGTCGGTGCAGAGCGCCGCCCCATAACCGGCGTTGAACAGCGGGACCGATTCGAGCACGATCACCGCGGCACGCACCGCCTCGACGGCACCCCCGCCTTCCTCCAGCGCCTCCGCGCCGGCCGCGAGGGCGCGTTCGAGGGCCGCGTGATAGTCCCCCGCGTGCTCGCGAAGCTCCTCGGTGAGGCCGCCGGCGCCACCGTGCACCACCACCACCGGGGTGACCTTTTCGAGCCCATGGTGATCTGTCGACCGCGGCATGTCGGCGTCGTGTTTACCTGAGGCTCCGCTTGAGGAGCTCAATTCGAGGGACCGGAGGGAACATGCGCGGATCCGCGAAGTGGGTCGCACTCGTAGTCGTTGCGGTGGGGTCGCTGGCACGACGTCCTTGTGCACTTCGGCAACCCGACGGATATTCGCATTGTCGACGACATCAACCGCACCTGGCGGAGCTTCGTGGCCGCGCGGAGATCGGTCGTGAAAGCTGAGGCACCGAAGCTCCTCACCGCGCTCGGAGCGCCGGGCCAGCCGGGAACGACTGCCCGGCTCCTGACGTCATTGCTCGATTGAGCAAATTGGACGGATGGGAGTCAACTATGAGAAGAAGATCGATCGCACTCGGCATCGCCGCGGGCATAGTGGCGGCTTTACCGGGGACCGCCGTCGCCGCAGGCGTCGACCAGAGGTCAGATCAGGCCGCGCTGACGGCGTATCACGCGTATCTCGAGGGAGTCACGGCGCGCATTCCCGCGGCAAAGCAGCTGGACTCCGCCTTCGTGTCCTCGATTTCGGACCGCTGCGCCGGCACGCTGGCCCCGCTCACGAGCGCGTCGGCGGCCTCCATCAACCAGATGGCTGTGTTCGACTTCGGCGAGGAGCTCGGCGGATCCGTGGACGTCGTCGCGTCGGGGGCGGCTCGCGGTGAGCTCTCGAAGATGGCGACGACGCTCAAGAAGCTGCATTGGTCTAGTCCCCGGAGCGCCAACACCATCAAGCACTATTTCGCCGCCGAGGACAGGCTGTTCAGACTCGCACCGGGCGACGTCTGCACCGACGCGCGGGCGCTGGTCGCTTCACAGGGCGAAACGATTCCGCCGGGGACCTCGCAATGGCTCGGCAAGTTCGAGGGGGACGTCCTTGACGAGGCGGACGCGGCCCAGGCCTTCGGGACGATGCTGAAGGAGTTCGAGAGCCCTGCCGACAGGGGCCTCGCCGCTTCGGACAACCGGCTCCTGCGGTCCCTGACCAGGAGGCTCCAGAGCGTCGAAACCGCAGGCGCGACTCAGGCCGTCCGCGCCCTCGGACTCTGAGGGTTCTGAGGTCAGCTCGCCACCGGCTCGACCAGCTCTCGGAACAGCGCATCCAGGGTCGCCACCGGGTCATCGGTGAGCCCGGTGTGCACCTCCGAGGGCTGGATCACCGTGCTCGACGGCGCCACCAGCCAGCCGAACCGCTCGGACGCGGGCAGCGCCGCGATCGCGCCGGCCTCCGGGGCACCCGCCGCCACGTTGACGAGCGCGTCGAGGGAGGCCCGGACCTCATCCGCTCTCGCGGCCGGGGCGAGCGCCGCGAACCGGCGCTCGTCGAGCTCGACCTTCGCGCCAAGGAAGCCGCGCTGCCGGCAGAAGACGACGACGCCGGCGTTGAACCGCTCGCCGCGTTCGATCCTCGGGACGACCCGGAGGACCGCGTACGAGAACGGGCTACGCGCCGGTTCGGGCACGCTCCGCCTCCGCCGCGAACTGCGCAGTGTTGAGTCGCCGGCACAGGTAGTCGATGTACGTCTCGCGGGTGTCGCCGCTGGTTAGCCACTCGCTCGGGACGAGCGCCACCGCGTCGGCGAGCGCGGCGCCCGCGGCCGGCGCGAGCCGCTCGCGTGCCTCGAGGATCGAGCCGGCGTGGGGCAACAGCACGTGGTCTTGGATCAGCGGGAACGGCTTGTCCGCGTGCTCGGCCGGGTCGAGTCCGCCGTGGTGGAGATACAGGGCCGCGCCGTGATCGATCAGCCACAGCCGGTCGTGCCAGATCAGCAGGTTTGGGTTTCTAGGGGTGCGGTCGACGTTCGTCGTGAGCGCGTCGAGCCACACGACGTCGGCGGCGAGCCGTTCGTCGGGCGCATACGGGCCCCCGGGCGTGTACGGGAGGGCGCCCGGGAGGAAGTCCACGCCGAGGTTCGCGCCGGCGCTCGCGGTGATCAGGTCCTGGATCTCTGGGTCGGGCTCGGCCGCGCCGAGCACCGGATCGATCTCGGCGGTCACGAGGTCGGGGACGAGCAGGCCGAGCCTCCGCGCCAGCTCGCCGACGATCACCTCGGCGACGAGCGCACGGACGCCCTGGCCGGCGCCGCGGAACTTGACGACATACAGGCCGTCGTCGTCGGCCTCGACCAGTCCTGGCAGCGATCCCCCCTCACGCAACGGCGTGACGTAGCGGATCGCCGCGACGTCGCGAAGGGACAGGTCGGTGCGGGTCGGCATGGGTCGTCGGACGGTACCTGCCGGCGCGGCTACCCGACTAACTCAACACTCGCCCCCTCCGCCCGAGGTGAATTCGGATTTCAGCCACCTATCGACGGGTTAACCCAACTCTCGCGGGTGGGCGATCTGCCGAGTGTGGAGTTAGCCACCCAGTGCGGCCGCCTGGATGTCGCGGTGCGCCTGCGGCAGCTCGGCGCTCTCGAACAGCCGCTGCGTCATCACGATCACGGTCAGATCACGCGCCGGGTCGGCGATCCACGACGTCCCGAGCCCGCCGTTCCAGCCGAATGCGCCACCGTCGTAGACCGCCTGGCAGTAGCCCCACGACTTGCGGGCGAAAAACCCGGGGCCCAACCCTCCGAAAGCCTTCTGGCCATCGCTCAGCTGGTCGCTGCACATCGCGCGCACGGCGGCCGCCGGCAGCACCGAGCCGCCACCCGTGAGCAGCATCCTCGAGAACGCCAGCAGATCGTCGGCGGTCGAGATGAGCCCAGCTGCGCCGTCGCCGAACGCCGGCGCGCGGCTCCACTGGCCGTCGGGCGGGTCCCATACGGCCAGCCCGTCCGGCTTGGCTACATACGCAGTCGCGAGCCGGTCGATAGCGGCCGTCCAGAACCCGGTGTCGCGCATCCCGAGCGGCTCGAACAGCCGGGTTCGGAGGACGTCTGCGAACGGCAGTCCGGTGGCGCGCGCGAGCAACACCCCGAGCACGGACGCCCCCGTGTTGTACATCCACCGGTCTCCCGGATGAGCGAGCAGTGGCAACGTGCCGAGGCCGGCGATCCACGTGTCCGGGTCGGGCTGCACGTCCGGGTTGGGAGGTCCGATCGTCGACAACCCCAACCGCCGGGTAGCCGCGACGACAGGCCACGGCGCCCCCGGGCCGAACATCTCGGTCACCATTCCGAAGCCGAACGTGAACGTGAGCAGGTCGCGCGTCGTGATCGACCGCTCCGCCGGCACGGTTTCGGACGAAAGCGGTCCGTCCGGGCGCACGAGAACCCGCCGGCCCGCGAGCTCGGGGAGCAGGCGGTCGACCGGCTCGTCGAGGCCGATCAGTCCCTCCTCGATCACCACGAGCGTGGCCGCGGCCGTGATCGGCTTGCTCGTCGATGCGATCCGGAACAGCGAGTCGCGCTGCACCGGGGCGCCACCGACGTCGAGGTTGCCGAAAAGCTCGACGATCACCTCGTCCCCGCGACCGATCAGCGCGACCACTCCGGGCACGCCCGCGTCGCCGAGGTGCGGCTCGGCGGCCGCGCGTACCCGTTCGCCGAGGCTCATGCCTACAGGTTGACCGCCGCCATCCCGACTTCGTTGTAGCGCTCGCCCGCGACCTCGGGCAGCTCAGCCTCGATCCGCGCAAGGTCCTCTGCCGAAAGCTCGACGTCGGCGGCGGCCGCGTTCTGCTCGAGATACGACCGGCGCCTGGTCCCGGGGATCGGCACCAGGTCCTCGCCCTGGGCCAGGACCCACGCGATCGCCAGCTGCGCCGGCGTGATCCCCTTCTCATCGGCGATCTCCTTGAGCTTCGCCACGAGCTTGAGGTTCGCGTCGAGGTTGTCGCCGCTCCAGCGGGGCTGGGTGCGCCGGAAGTCGTCCGCGGCCAGGTCGTCGGTGGACGTGAAATTCCCAGACAGGAAGCCCCGGCCCAACGGCGAGTACGGCACGAACCCGATCCCGAGCTCGCGGCAGGTTGGGAGAATCTCGGATTCGGGGTCGCGCGACCACAGCGAGTACTCGGTCTGGACGGCCGCGATCGGATGCACCGCCTGCGCGCGGCGGATCGTCTGGGGCGCGGCCTCGCTCAGACCGATGTGGCGGATCTTCCCCTCCCCGACCAGCTCCGCCATCGCGCCGACGGTCTCCTCGATCTCGACGTTCGGGTCCACCCGGTGTTGGTAGTAGAGGTCAACGTGGTCGGTGCCGAGACGCTTGAGCGAGCCCTCGATCGAGCTGCGGACGTGCGCCGCCGAGCCGTCGACCGCACCGACCGTCGACATGTCGCCCGGGGTGGCCCCGTCCATCCGCCGGGCGAACTTGGTCGCGATCACGTACGAATCGCGGTTCCCCTTGATCGCCCGCCCAACCAGCTCCTCGTTCGTGAGCGGCCCATACAGCTGCGCGGTGTCCAGGAAGTTGATTCCCAGCTCGAGCGCGCGATGGATCGTGGCGATCGCCTCGCCCTCGTCGGTCGACCCGTAGAAGGCCGACATTCCCATGCATCCGAGCCCGAGCGCCGACACCTCGAGTGATCCAAGCTTCCTCGTCTCCATACGTGGCTCCAGTCGTTCGCAGTGACTCAGTTCCACGATACGACGCCCCGCGGGAACCCGACGAGTGACCGGTAACCGCGCGCGGCTCGGACTAATCGACACGCTGGGCGCCGAACGACTTCAGTCCGATCAGCCACAGCTCCCGCCACAGCCGCCGCAGCGCGAGTTTGCTGGTCAGCAGTCGCTTGTACTCCTTCTCGTCCATGCCGGGCGGCGGGGACAGGATCGTGAACACGTGATCGCGCTTCATCACCTCGAGCTGGCGCCTGGCGCCTGAGATCGAGTTCCCCCCGATCCCCCACAGCCGCCACCGGTGCCCCCGACACTCGATCGTGAAGCAGTACGGCCAGCTGCGCCGGGTGCGGATCTCGGCCGTCTCCGATTCGTCCCCCCGGCCTCGACCTCGCCCTCGAGCGCGGCCCAGCTCCTGAAGCGCTCGTCGCTTTCGGTCATCGCGGGCGCACGACGAAGCGCAGCCCGCCCTTCGGTCCGAGCGTCGGCGTGGTCACTATCTGAGGATCGGCGGCCGACAACGGCTCCAACCTGACCCGGGTGAGCAACACGGTTGCCAGCGCGCGGAGCTCGTACTCGCCGAACCGTTTGCCGAGGCACATCCGCGA
>Ga0335085_10004802_pt1 | contig 22146 bp, 22 predicted proteins | sample Lox_Sample_45_FD_206712 | JGI IMG/M metagenome (GOLD analysis project Ga0335085, IMG submission 206712) | Soil microbial communities from Loxahatchee National Wildlife Refuge, Florida, United States - Lox_Sample_4.5 | ecosystem: Environmental > Terrestrial > Soil > Wetlands | place: USA...
GGCCGCGAACCGGGTGCGAGATACGGAATTAGAATCGGAGGTAAACGACTAAACCGTCGTTGGCCGTTCGTCGCCAGTCGTTGGCTAAACCACGATTCGTTGGGAGCCGACGCCAACGACCAACGACTAACGACCAACGACTCTTATGATTGTTGCCATGCAGGAACTCGCAACCGATGAGCAGATCCAGGATGTGGTGGAACACCTGGTGCGCATGGGTTTTTCTGTCCACCGAACCACCGGCGAGCGGCAAACGATCCTGGCCGCCGTGGGCGCGCGCACGGATTTTGACACCCGCAATCTCGAAGTGCTGGCCGGTGTAGAGCATGTGCATCGCATCAGCGCTCCCTACAAACTGTCGGGGCGGGCGTTTCGCCCGGAAGGCTCCATTCTCGATCTGGGCCGTGGCGTACGCGTTGGCGGTGATGAGGTCGTGGTCATGGCCGGCCCTTGCTCGGTAGAATCGCGCGAACAGTTATTCACGGTATCGGAGCTCATTGCCAAAGCCGGCGCCCGCGGACTGCGCGGCGGAGCCTTCAAGCCTCGCAGTTCGCCTTATTCCTTTCAGGGGATGGGCGAGGCCGGCCTCAAGCTGCTGCGCGAAGCCGGAGACAAATTTAATCTGCTGGTCATCAGCGAGGTGATGGAAATCTCCCAGATTCCGCTGATGCTGCCGTACATCGACCTTTTTCAGGTGGGCGCGCGCAACATGCAGAACTTCAATCTGCTGCGCGAGCTGGGCAAGGTGAAGAAGCCTGTCCTGCTGAAGCGCGGTATCGCGGCTACATTGGAAGAACTGCTGCTCTCGGCCGAGTACATCATGTCCGGCGGCAACTACGACGTGATCTTGTGCGAGCGCGGCATCCGCACCTTTGAGACCTATACGCGCAACACCATGGACATCTCCGCCATTCCCATCATCAAGAAGCTGTCACATCTGCCGATGGCGGGCGATCCGTCCCATGGTACGGGAATCCGTGACAAGGTTGCTCCCATGGCGCGCGCCTCGGTCGCGGCCGGCGCCGATGCGCTCCTGATCGAAGTACACCACGATCCCGACAAGGCCTTTTCCGACGGCGCGCAGTCGCTCTACCCCGAGCAGTTCTCCAAGTTGATGGAAGAGTTGCGCATCATCGCGCCAGCGGTTGGGCGCAAGATCGCGTAAGCAGCTGTGACTTTTTCGAACGATGGGTGCCCCATCCTGGCGGGTTTTGTGCGCCAGGGTGGGATTCCACGAACGTCTGCAGCGAACGAAGTTGGAGAGCATCGGGCGTAACCGGAATTCTCGTCCCCACGAAACACGATTTGAGCGCGATGAGCACTTCCTCCACCACGAATTCTCCCCCTCCCACAGCGCGTCTGGACGGATGGCTCTCTATCCTTGTAGATCTTGGCGGCAGCGATCTACTGCTGGTCCATGGGGCTGCGCCCTGTATTTGCTCGGATGGAGTTGTCAAACCGTTTGATGCGGCGAGGCTGGAAGGGTCCGAAATCGAAGCCGCCGTGCTACCCGCGCTTACCCCCCGCGCGCTGCAACTGTACCGGGAAACCAACATCGGCGATTCGTCCTATCGCGTGGAAGGCCTGGGCCGGTTTCGCATCAATCTGCATCGCGAACGCGGGCGCGCCGCGGCGGCCATTCGCGCATTGCCTCCGAAAGTTCCAGCGTTGGCCGATCTGCACCTGCCGCCGGCCATTGACGCCCTGGCGCATCTGAAACGCGGGTTGGTGCTGATCGGCGGCGCTGCCGGATCGGGGAAAAGCACCACTCTGGCGGCCTTGATTGACGTTATCAATCGCAACGAAGCCCGGCACATCGTTACGATTGAAGATCCGGTGGAGTACGAGTATTCCCACGGCCGGTGCCTGATCGAGCAGGTAGAAATCGGGGCCGATGCGCCCGATTTTCCCTCGGCCTTGCGTGCCGCGCTGCGGCAAGCGCCGGACGTGATCGTGGTCGGCGAAATGCGCGATCCGGAAACCATGCACATCGCGGTCTCCGCGGCAGAAACCGGGCATTTGGTCTTTTCCACGCTGCACACGACGGATGTTGCCTCAACCATCTCGCGCGTCTCCGATTCTTTCCCTGCGGAAAGGCAAAATACCATTCGCCAGGAGTTGGCCATGGCTGTGGCCGCAGTCTTGACGCAGACTCTGTTGCCCAGCAAGCGTGGCAGCCGCGTTCCGGCGGTGGAATTGCTGATGGTCGGCTACGGGGCGCGGCAGCACATTCGGCGCAACGCCTTGCAGCATCTTCATCAGGAGATCACGCTCACCAAAAATAAAGGTTCCTTCAGCCAGGAAGAGTCCCTGCTGGAGTTGGTCCGTCAGGGTCATTTAGATCGCGAAGATGCTTTGGTCTGCGCTGTGCATCCTGACGACCTGGAGTCGCGGCTGCGGGCGGAGCGCTTGGGATAGTTGGCCAAATACTGTACCGTAAACTCATTCCGAGAAGGGAATCCCCATTTTGAAAAAACTCGACCGGCGGCAATTCATAAAGTCCGGTGCCGTCTCGTGTCTGGCTGCTCCGTTTTGGTTCACAGCGGGGGCTCGCTCTCTCAATATCCTGGATTCCGACCGCTCGCTGGAGTTTGAGGGGGAAGGTTTCAATTGGGAGTGGACGGCTCAGAACGACCATTTTCGCGTTCTCAATCAGCAGGGCAATGTCATAGCCGGGGGTCCGTTGCAACCGGTGGTCGTCGTGCAACGTGCCGGAGAGACAACGAAACGGATAGCCACGCCTGGGACTCCGGCGAAGCACGAAGTCCAGGGCAACCGGGTTGTTTGGACGTACGACAAGGTGAACGGTTCTGGCAATCTTTCCGTGGCTTGGCGCTTTGATCCCAACGGACTATGGATGGAGCCGCCTATCTACGAATCGTCCACCAGCGAGGACATCATCAGCCTGAACCTGTTCGCCGAGAGTGGGGAGGATGTAGTGCGTCCATCTCTTGAGGTGCAGACCCTGGTGGTGCCCGGTTTGTCCCATAGCCCCGGATTAAGCCCCATTGTCGACCGTGCTATGAATCTGGACACTCGAACTTCCATTGGACGCAGCGGCACGGGGATTACGCAGCAGTGGGCATTGCCTTCTCACTATTTTGGCGGTTTCCGCAGACAGATTCCCGATGCCGAAGCGGTGAGCAGCGTGACCAGCGCATTTTGCTGCGGCCTCACGGATCTTCCTGCCGGAGATTTGTTCGTTGATCTGAAGGATCGAGGCAGCAGTCTGGTATTCAACTATCGCAGCGATTTATGGGGACAGATGCGTGGCCCCGGCAAGCTTAGGCTCGGCGCGGGGCTTTTGTGGACCTTCGCCCCGAATTATCGTGAAGCGATTCGGCGTTACTACAAGGGCTTGATGAAAGCCGGGATCGTCAGCAAAAAACAAAATTCCCCCAGAAAGAACGCAACTGTTCTCGCCCCACAGTGGTGCACATGGGGCGAGCAGGTGGCTTTTCACAAAGAAAATGCCATGGATCAGGCTCTCCTGGAGGAGGGTTATCGAGAGATGAAAGCTTTCGGCCTGCAGGCCGGAATGCTTTCCATTGACTTGAGTTGGGAGGGAAAATTTGGCAGCCTGGAACATTCGTCCGAGCGTTTTCCTCACTTCGAGGAGTTCATCAAGCGCGTTCGGGCTGACGGCCATCGTATCGGTATGTGGGCAGCATTCATGCGTTGCGAGGATCCAGCGGCCTTTGGCTTGACGCCGGCACAGATGATGCAGTTGGCAAATGGCAAGCCCTACGTCATCCAGGACGAATTGACAACTTCCTATGTGCTCGACTTTACGCGGCCTGAGGTCGAGAAAATCGTACGCGAGCGCACCCGGCGTTACATCCGGCGATATAAACCGGACTTGGTGAAATTCGACTTTGGCTACGAAGTGCCGCTGCTGGATAGTGTTGCCCCTCACGATATGGGTTGGGCAGGGGAGCGGATGTTGAGCAAGGCGCTGGAGGTTGTCGTGGGTGCAATGCGCGACGAAGATCCGGATGTCGCCCTGATGTACTATGCGCTCTCTCCTCTCTACAACGACTATTTTGACCTGCACAGCATCGACGATTTGTGGATGGCGCGAGATGAATACGATCTGGAGGCGAACCGCCGTTTCTTCTTCAGCAGCCTGTGCGGTGAGTTCGGTGTGCCGACCTACGGTTCTTCCGGCTACGACTGGACGAGCGCGCCGAGCATATGGTTTGATTCGGTGGCCATCGGCACTTTGGGGTCCGTGGCATCATTCAAGAGCAGCGAAGTTGCACGCGGCGAGCCGTCTCCGCAATGTGTGGCGAAATACAACGGCTTGGCTCACCTGGTGCGTCCCGCGAATCAATTCACGGTTGAGCCGCTTGATCCGGTGTACACGCCTTTGACTCGCGGCGGCCATGCATCCTCATGGGTGCGCTTCGAAAGCAATCAGCCGGTTCTGGTTGCATTGCGAATGCAACGGATCGACGGCGGACCGGGAAAGAGCGAATTCTCGGGCATGGTCAGCACCACTGCCTCTGTTGTTATCGCCTCGAAAACGGCGGAAGCATTGAATCAAACCGCCAAGCTGGCTGTTGTTCCTTACGGAGACGGCCGACTCACCTTGCGTCGCCGCTCCCAGGCACAAGCATCGGCCGAGATCGTGGAGCGGTATTTTGGCGGGCAGTCGCAGGCCCGCCATGTGGAAATACCGAATGGCGTGCTTGAGATCCCGCTTCGCGAGGCCGGCGATCATGGATCGCCGGTAGAGTGGATCGAGATCGAAATTCACCCACAGGCTTGAGGGGGAACATCATGGGAAATTCCCGCCCCTTCGACAAACTCCGGGCAAGCTCTGCCGTATAGAACGTGACGAGCATGGGGCACTCCTCTGCCGGCCCGAAAACTCCAGCCTCATTTACAATTCCTCTTCACACCTGACTCAATGCCCATCCGCCAAATTACGATCATCGGCAACGGCCTCATCGGCGGCTCTTTAGGGCTGGCGCTTAAGAAGCAGAGCTTTCTCGGCCGCATCATTGGATGTGACCGGGCGCCGGTTCTCGAGCGAGCGCGCCAGAAGGGCGCAATTGACGACGCTCATACCGACCCGTTCGATGCCACGCGCGGCAGTCAGGTGATTGTTCTGGCTTCACCAGTCGGCGGCATCCTCGATCTGATCTCTCGTCTTGGGCCGGTGCTGCCGCCCAAGACTCTGCTCACCGATACCGGCAGCACGAAAGCCGAAGTGCTGGCTCGCGCATCGGCAGTTTTCGGCAAGCAGACCGGGCGCCGTTTTCTGGCCGGGCATCCCATGGCCGGCAAGGAGCAATGTGGGGTGGAGTTCGCCGATCCGGATTTGTTTCAGGGCGCCGCCTGGCTGTTTACCCCCGCCGCCGAACAGGACATCTATTCCGGAGTGAGCGGCGAGTTCGTGCAGTGGATCGAAAAAATCGGCGGGCGCGTGGCCAGCATGGATGCAGCCGAGCACGACGAACTCTGCGCCTGGATCAGCCACTTGCCTCAAATGATCTCCACCGCGCTCGCCGCCACTCTGGTCGATGAGTTCGGCGAAAATGCTTCACTGCTCGAGGCCGGCGGCCGCGCCTTGCGCGAGATGACTCGCATCTCCGCCAGCCCTTACTCGATGTGGCGCGACATCGCCCTCACCAACAAGAAGAACATCTCGGCGGCATTGCTCAAGCTGGAGCAGGAACTGGCGCACATCCGCGAAAACCTCGATAACAAGGAACTGGCCATGGAGTTCGAGAAAGCGCACCGCTTGAGAAAAGTTCCGCCGGCAAAGCCGCTTGCACCACAGAGGCACAGAGGCACAGAGAAAACCGAAATCTAAGACCCGCATCGCCCGGTATCGATGGGAGGACTACGCTGCGCGAACTACCGTGGGAACGAGCCCTTAATCTTTTGTTGATTTTCTGTGTGTCTGCGTGTCTCTGCGATGAATTGGTTTAGAATCTCTGAGCCATGAACAAAGTCATAGCCAGCGCCGATGAAGCCATCCAGGATATTCCCGATGGGGCGACCATCATGTTGGGCGGCTTCGGCCTGTGCGGCATCCCGGAAAATCTGATTCGCGCGCTGGTCCACAAAGGCGTAAAGAACCTGACGACCATCAGCAATAACATGGGCGTGGATGGCGGTGGCATGGGACAGTTGCTCGCCGCGGGCCAGATTCAAAGACATACGGGGAGCTATGTGGGAGAGAACCGGCTGCTGGAACAACTGGTGCTATCGGGAAAACTCGATGTCACTCTGATTCCGCAGGGCACCTTTGCCGAGCGCATTCGCGCCGGGGGCGCCGGGATTCCTGCTTTCTTCACTCCTGCCGGTGTGGGAACCGTGGTTGCAGATGGCAAAGAAACGCGTGAGTTTGACGGCCGCACTTATGTAATGGAGCGTGGGCTCACCGCCGACTTTGCGCTCATCAAAGCCTGGAAGGGCGATAAGCTGGGGAACCTGGTGTATCGCAAGACGGCGCGCAATTTTAATCCCATGATGGCTACCGCGGCGAAAGTAACCATCGCCGAGGTTGAGCACCTGGTCGAAGCGGGGGAACTTGATCCTGACATGGTCCACACGCCCAGCATCTACGTGAAGCGCATCGTACAGGGCGAGTTTTACGAAAAGAACATTGAGCGGCGGACGGTAAGGAAGGTAAGCTAGATTGGATTATGTGGGGACAGCCGCCCTCGGCTGCCCAGCCGGGCAAAGCCCGGCGGAGTGAGCGACGCCGGCCATGCCTACTGCAACCAAAGACCACGACAAGCGCGAGCGCATCGTAAAGCGCGTAGCCCGCGAACTGCGCGACGGCTTCTACGTGAACCTGGGCATCGGCGTGCCGACGCTCATCGCCAACCATGTTCCTCCCGGGATCGAAGTCATCCTGCAGAGCGAGAATGGCATGCTCGGCATCGGGCCGTATCCGCTCGAAGGTCAGGAAGACCCGGACCTGATCAACGCCGGTAAAGAGACAGTCACTCAGATGCCGGGCACAGCTTTTTTCTCGGGCGCGGATTCATTCGCCATGATTCGCGGCGGCCACATTGACCTGAGCGTGCTGGGCGCCATGGAAGTGGACGAGCAAGGCAGCCTAGCCAACTGGATGATCCCCGGCAAGATGGTCAAGGGCATGGGCGGCGCTATGGACCTGGTAGCCAGCGCACGCCGCGTGGTCGTCGCCATGGAGCACACCACCCGCGAGGGCAAACCCAAAATTCTCAACAAATGCACCCTGCCACTGACCGGCGTAAAGGTCGTAGACACGATTGTCACCGAAATGGCCTACATCAAAGTGACGCCGGACGGATTGCTGCTGCAGGAAGTCGCTCCGGGCTTGACGGCGGAAGATGTGCAGCGGTCCACGGAACCGAAGCTGATCGTCAGTCCGAATCTGGCGGAGATGAAAAGTTAGCGCTTTCCCCCGATTGCCAAAGATCAGGCTTCTATTGGCCTCAATCCCACGGTGCTTCCGTACTGTTCAATTCTGACCAGGATCGCTCATCGGCTTTGAGGTGGAAAGCGCCGCCGCATAATTCATTACGTTCGTCATTTTGCACCACTCCTCATCCGAAGTAAGCTCAGGGGGCATGGGGGCCGCTATCTTGCCTTACCCGCGCGGCAGCTCTTTACTTTACTTTCTTAGCTCCGGCATGCCGAAAGATCACCGCACCCAGTTCGCGCGAGTCTGACGCTAAGCAACTTGCTTAGAGAAAAATGAAATTACAGGTCAAGTTGTTATTGTGCTTCACCCTCACGTCTGTCGTACTGCCTCTAATTGCCTACCTTAGTGTGCTCAATCCGAAAATCCGTCACGCGGTGAAATTCATCGACGAATCGCACCACGAGGTGCTGTCCGAGTATCGCCTCCAGGAGAAGTTACAAACGATCGATCGCGTTCTTCAGGAGATTGAGATCGATGCCTTTGCGCTGGGCGAGAAACAGCGGCAAGACCAGGAACAGGCGCGAACTCAACGTGCGCGGGCAACTGGGGAACTCTATTCGACGCTGGCGGCATTCAAGGAAGAGTGTTCGACGTTTAAACAGGTCCAAGCCACACAATGGAAGAGCCTGTCGGCCTTGGAAAACCTCGATGTACCGGATGACAGCGAGAATAGGGAAAGAGACCTGCTTGCGAAGATTGCAGAAACGCTGCCATCTCTGGAGACCAACATCGCCTCCTACATGGACCTCACAACCAGGTCGCCGGATGCCGCCAGTAAATTGCTTGAGCACATCCTGGATGTCCAATTGCGGCAGCAACTGCTTCCCAGCATCGCAACCGCGCAGGATGCGACCGAGAGGAGAATGGATAAGGAAACACAGAAGATTGAGTCCATCCGCGATGAAGCCTATAAGCAAACCGCTGTAGTGGTGGCGATCAGCTTGCTAGTGAGTCTTCTCCTGGCGGTAGTGATCTCCCACTCGGTCGCCAAACCGATAGGAAAGTTAAGAGAGGCTGCGCTGGCAATCGGCGAGGGGGATCTTGACGCAAAGGTGGACATAGGCGCCAGAGGGGAGTTGGGAGATCTCGCGACTGCTTTCAATCGCATGGGGACCGACCTTCGTAAGCATGTCGCCGAGCGCTTGCAGGCGCAAGGTGCGCTGGAACAAAGCAATGAGAAACTCACGTCTTCCCTGCGGGAACTGCATGCCCGTACGTCCGAATCAACGCTGATTGGGGAAATGGCAAAAATGTTGCAGTCCTGCGTCAGCCTCGAGGAAGCTGGCCAGGTCATTGTGCGTGCTTTACAGCGGGGCCTTCCAGGCACCTCAGGCGCGTTGTTCCTCTTCAGTGCCTCCCGCAACCTTGTGGAAGAGACCGCTGCCTGGGGCGAGTCCCCGCCGAGGGAACAGGTCTTCGCGCCGGATGATTGCTGGGCTTTGCGTCGAGGAAATCCCTACGGCGTCCTAGACGCACAAATTGGAATGTTTTGCCTCCATCTTGGCCAGGAAACGGTTCCGTATGTTTGCATCCCGCTGTCTGCGCAGGGGGAGACTCTCGGCGTGCTCCACTTGCGAACCGATCAGGGAAACAAGATGCTGCTGGAAAGGACCCAGGACGGAACGCCCAGCCGCGTTCAGCAGCTTGCCGTCACTTTTGCAGAACAGGCAGCGTTGGCTCTGGCTAATTTGAAATTGCGCGACACTCTCAAACACCAGTCGATTCGTGATGCTCTTACGGGCCTATTCAATCGCAGGTACATGGAGGAGGCGTTGGAAGCGGAATTGGGGCGATCGCTGCGCAAAGGCCGATCCCTATCGATTTTCATGCTCGACCTCGATCATTTCAAGAAGTTCAACGATACATTTGGGCACGAAGCCGGGGATGTGATGCTGCGCGAATTTGCTTACGACATGCAGAAGCGGATGCGGGGAGAAGATATTGTATGCCGCTATGGCGGGGAAGAGTTCGTCGTCATTCTGGTGGAGACAGAAGTGGAAACCGCTCAACACCGGGCGGCACAGCTATTGGAAAGCGCAAGGCATCTGAACGTCCGACAACGTGGCCAATCCCTCGGGGGGATAACGTTATCTATCGGAATTGCTTCATTTCCCCACCATGGATCGTCTGTCGACGCTCTGTTGCGCGCGGCCGATCACGCGCTCTATCAAGCCAAAGAAGCCGGCCGCAACCGGTTTATCGTCGCAGACCCAGCCGAACAAGAAAAAAACAGCATGGCTGCTTCGGGGAATCAGGCCTAGCCCGGGCCCGAAGCGCGTCACTTCCTGTCGGTCATATTCTGCACCCTCGCCGCCTCGAACTCATCGCCCTTCTGCCAGCCGATCAGGTGCGGCAGGCTCGCGGCCTCCCATCCCAGCGCGAAGCCGAAGCGTGCCATGGCCGCGTCGCCGACGAAATCCATACTGGGACGGTATTCGTCGCTCGGCTGGTGGTAGCGTTTGCTGGTGTACTCATCGGCCTGGCGCATACCCCAGGCCTCATCGTGTCCTTTGTACTTCAGGCCTTCGCTCACCGAAAAGGCGGGTATTCCCACCCGCGCCAGACTGAAGTGGTCCGAGCGGTAGTAGTAGCCTGCTTCCGGATGGGAATCCGGGCGAATGGCCATCCGAAACTCATTCGCGGTAGCCTGTACCTGCGGGAAAAACGTAGTCCGCTCCGCCCCGGAGACTTCCACTTCTTCCGGCGCGCCCAGCGGCGGCAGATCGTCATAGTTAAGATCCAATGTGATCTCTCCAGCCGGAATCGGCGGATGCTCTCCTAAATATTCAGACCCAAGCAAACCCTGCTCCTCCGCGGTGACAGAAGCGAAAATGATGGACCGCGCCGGATGTTTCACCGCCAACGAATAAGCACGGGCCAGCTCCAGCAGAATCCCACATCCCGTGGCATTGTCGTCGGCCCCATTGTAAATATTGTCGCCCGGCATATCGGGGCGAATCCCCAGGTGGTCGTAGTGGGCGGTGTACATCACAGCCTGGCCTCTCAATTTTGGGTCCGAGCCCGGCAGCATGGCGATTACATTGTTCGACTCGAAAGGACGAATTTTGCTCACCATGTGCGCCTTGAGTTTGGTCGGCAACGGCACAGGTTGAAAACTCGGCGAGCGTGCGTCCATCAGCATCTTGTCGAGGTCGAGGCCGGCATTCGCGGTCATTTGTCGCGCCACATCCCATTGCACCCACGAAGCTACCTTCAACTGGGGGCCTTCAGCCTTGAGATACGACTTCTCCCCGGAGTTGGAATTCCGCACCACTTCCCAGGGGTAGCTCGCCATATTCGTCTGGTGGATGAGGATGACGCCGACTGCGCCTTTACGCGCGGCTTCTTCATACTTGTATGTCCAGCGTCCGTAGTAGGTGAGCGCCCGTCCTTTGAAGAAGTTCGGATCGTCCGAAGGCGGCTCATTGACCAGCATCAGCAGCACCTTACCCCGGACGTCGACGCCTTTGTAATCATCCCAGCGATATTCGGGCGCCACAATCCCATAGCCTACGTAAACAATCTGCGCATCCACGTCCGATTGCGGCTCCTGGGTTTCATCGAAAGCCACGTAATCGTCCAGCGGCTTGAGATCGGTCGCCGGACCTCTTTCGGGCACGAAGGAAAAGGTGGTCTCCGGCAGCGTGGTAACGCCGACCAAGGGGACTTTTTGCATGTAGGTTCCATTGTCGCCGGCCGGCTTCAAACCATAGAGGGCGAACTGGGTGGCGATGTATTCGGCGGCAATGTCTCCGCCGCGCTGGCCCGTGCCCCGTCCTTCGAGCAGATCGTGCGACAGAAAACGTACATGGGCGCGGATGCGCTCGGGATTGATCTTTTGCATGGCGGTAATCGCCATCCCAGGGATGTGCGCCGAGGGCAGCGGGTGTACAGCCGTGCGCGGCCCTGCCCAGGCAACCGTGGCAAAGCAAACCCCAAAAAATAGAACCGCTCTCTTCAGCATCCGGCAACGCTCCTGTGGTTGTAATGGATACGAATAAGACATTCTAAGGAAGAAAGGGATGGAGCGGTAACGCCGATCGCCTTGAGCCCGCAACCTGCGGGCTAGTTTTTCGAGCTTCAACCAGCCCGGAATTCTGGCACCGATTCGCCTGGCTCAAACACAGGCAAGATCGTTGCACGGTTCGCCTCGGCAGCTTTACGGTTGATCTCTTCAATATCCTTCCGCGACCAGCCTACGCTGGAGAGTTCAATTTGACCGTCCTGCCCGATCCAGAAAACGGTCGGCACATTGGTCAACCCGTAGGCGTTCGACACAGGATAGGCGTTCGGGTCATCCAAGAGCACCGGGAAAGTCATGCCGTATTCCTTAACGAATGCCGCTGTGTCTTTTGCTCCGTTTTGCGAAATGCCAACGATGGTTACGTCCTTTCCCCCGTGCGACTGGTAAATCCGCTCGATGAAAGGAAGAGCGTACTGACAGACCGGGCACGAAACCTTGAAGAATGCCAAAATGACCGGCCCGTGGGTCAAGGCGGCATGCAGCGAAAACTTCTCGCCATTCATCACCGGCAGATCGAACCCGGGTGCGGCTGTTCCCGTGGACAAAGCTGGCATGGCGCCCCCTCCCAACGAAAATTCCCTCTACGTATTTTAGATGATCTCCGCGGCGCGCAGGATCTTCCGGGCCAGCCCTGTCAGCGGCATGGCGTTCAACCGCGAGCGTGCGATCCACTGACCGGAGGCATTCTTAGGGGCGGGGCCCTTCCTAACCTGAACGGTGTAATCGGTTGTGGTAATTGAGTGGCGGAGCTCGAATACAGTTTTCACCGGCCCATTGGCATCCGGACTTTCCGGCAGTTCCCACATGCCCGGCATTAAGGGAGCCTTCGCCGGACGCTGCACCATAAACACCGACCCGTTGCGGCAATCCAACGTATAGTGAACCTCTCGCTTCTTCTGGCGCAGATTCCGGCTTGGCTTTGCCAACTCCCCGCGCGTAGCGCAAAAATCCACCAGCGGACATGCCAGGCATAACGGCTGCCGCGGCAGGCAGACAGTTGCGCCCAGTTCCATCATCGCCTGGTTGAAGTCTCCCGGCCGCCTGCGATCGAGAAAATCCTCAGCCGATTGCCACTGCGCCTCTCCGGACAGGGCTTTGCCCGCAACTCTTTCGAGAACTCGCTCGACGTTGCCGTCCACCACTGCCACGGGCTCGTCGAACGCGATGCTGGCGACGGCGGCTGCGGTGTACCGCCCGATGCCCGCCAGTTTCCTAAGCTCGGGCGCACTGGAAGGAAATTTTCCACCATACTCCGTGGCGACCTGCTTCGCTGCCGCGTGCAGCATGCGCGCCCGCCGGTAGTAACCCAGCCCGCTCCAGGCCGCCAGAACTGAAGATTCCCGTGCCGCCGCAAGCTTTTGCACCGTGGGGAAGCGCCGCAAAAACTTCCGGTAATATTCGAGCACAGCCGCCACCCGCGTCTGCTGCAGCATGATCTCGGAGAGCCACACCCGGTAAGGGTCGCGATCTCTCCGCCACGGCAGATCCCGTTTATGGCCGTCGTACCAGGTGAGCAAAGCCCTGCGGAATTTCGCCCGCCCATTTTCGTTCGCGAGTTTGGCAGAGATCATGCGTGCAAATCACTTCCGTATCGCGCGATTCTACCGCACAGGCCTTGTCCTTCTGGGTACGCATCCAGCTCTTCGCCGATTGACCCACATCCGCCCACGCGAAATAATGAATGGCATTCGTTTCCACCGGCAAAGGCACCCCCATGAAGGATTTCAATCGGAAAGTCGAACAGGCTACCGATTTCCTGGAAAAGGAAACCGAGGAACTCATCAAGTTCATGAATGACGAAGTTGTGCCCGCCGTCCGTCAACACTCCACCAAAGCGTTGCGGATTGCGGCCGAGAAGATGGCGCGCCTCGCCGACTACATGGAGCAGAATCGATCTCCTCACAAGTAAATCTTGAATCGCAGGCTGGCTGGCTTCCGGCACTTCTGCGCACCGCAACTCTCACTTGGCTGGCAGTGTGCTTCAGCGGATGCTCGTCCCATAAGCAAGCTCGGGTCACCGTGCCGCCGCCTCCTGCGGTCACCCTGCCCCAGGAAGCGTCGCCGGCAAAGCCGGCACCCTCTTCGAAAACTCCAGCCGAGACCGCCCCGCCCTCTGTTGCTGGAGAAGAAAACTCTCTCGCGTTGTCGATTCCGCCGGATGCGAAGCCCCTGTTTGTGCAAACCGGGATCGCCAGTTGGTATGGCGCTCCTTATCACAACCGGCGCGGTTCCAACGGCAAGATTTACGACATGAATGCCATGACGGCCGCGCACCGCACCCTGCCGCTCGGCTCGATCGTACGCGTGACCAACGTGAAAACCGGCCACTCCGCCCTCGTGCGCATTACGGACCGCGGCCCTTTCATTCCCGGGCGCATTCTCGATCTTTCCCTGGCGGCTGCCAAGCAACTGGACGTGTGGCTGCCCGGCCTGGCCACTGTGCGCATCGAGGTGCTTGAGACTCCTGCCCCACTGGACACGGGCGGGCGCTGGGCGGTGCAGATTGGCGCTTTCGGGGATCACGATGCCGCCAGCGAACTGGTGGACCAACTGACTCGCCGCTACCATACGGCCAAGGTCCTGAGCTTTAGTAGTCCGGTGGGTGACTGGTGGGTAAGAGTACGGGTTCTCGATGACGATCGCCGTCGCGCCGAGGAATTGGCCCGCGAAGCAAAAACGTCGGAGGGGGCAATTTTCCTTGTCCGGCTGGACTAACCGTTTGGGGAACGTCCTCTTCCCTTTAACGGGATTACCCTGTGACCAAAGTACTTTGACTACCATGCCGTAACCAGCCAACATGGTACTTCGGGGGAAACGGATGCGTTTGCGCGTTTTTGCCATGTTGCTGGTAAGTGCCGCACTTGCCGCTTCCAGCTTTGCCCAATCCCCGAATCCCCAGCGCCTGTTCGAGATGGGACTCGACACCATGAGCGGTGTCGGCCCCGATCACAGTGTTCAAGCCGCATTCGACTACATTCACCGCTCCGCCGACCTGGGATATCCTCCCGCAGAGGTCATGCTTGGCTCGCTTTACGACACCGGGAATTCGGTTCCGCGTGAGCCGGGCCAGGCCGCCGTCTGGTACAAGAAAGCGGCCTTGCAGGATGACCCGGTCGGACAGTGGTTACTGGGCCGACTGATTCTCTCGGGCGGGGTTCCGCGCGATTTGAACGAAGCCGCCCGCTGGCTGCAGAAATCTGCTAATCATGGGGACGCCTTCGGCCAATACCTGCTCGGAATGGTCAAGCTGGAACGCCAGGATTATGCGCAAGCGGCGATCTGGTTTCGCAAATCCGCCATGCAGGGCATGCCCCAGGCCCAGGAACAGTTGGGGTTGCTTTTAAAGCGCGGCCAGGGCGTCAGCCTGGACAAGTCGGAAGCTTACGTATGGTTGCTGGTCAGCTACGACGCGGGGAACCAAGCCGCGGGTGTGGCCAGTGCGTTAGCGCAACTGCAGGCCGACCTGACCAACGATCAAATAAACCAGGCGAAAGACAGAGCGCGAGACCTGGAGCAAACCGCCAACCGCGTAATCAGCAGCCGCGGCTGCACGGGCTGGCCGGGAGAGTTCAACGCCATGCCCGCGCCCCCACCTCCGAATATACAAAGCTTCTGCCGCTAAGGAATCCTCTCCGCGCCTTCCTTCCGCATGTGCGCCGGCTCCATGGGCCCGCCGTCCTCCGGGTGAAATCAGGTAACATGCTGGTGGATACCGGTTTCGACCATGCCGCTTTCGACTATGAAGGATTGTCTGTTCTGCCGCATCATCTCAGGCGAGATTCCCTCCCGGAAGGTCTACGAGGACGAGCACACCTTTGCCTTTGAAGACATCAACCCCAAAGCCCCCACGCATGTGCTGATTGTGCCTCGGAAACACATTGTGGGACTTGACGAAGCCGCCGGTGAGGAGGCGGAGATTCTCGGCCGTTGCCACCTGACGGCAGCGGAAATCGCGCGGCAGCGCGGCCTCGGGAGTGGCTATCGCACGGTGCTGAACGTGGGCCCGGACGCCGGGCAGTCCGTCTTTCACCTGCACGTACACCTATTGGGTGGACGTCACCTTACCTGGCCGCCAGGATAAACGGCGCAAGCACCGTTGACCTTGTCAGCTGATCGCGTCTTCTTCCGGAGCGCCGTGGCGGCGCAGCAACTGCGGCAGGTTCTGTGAAAATGCGGAACGCGGCAACACCATGTCGCATCCCACTTCGTGCGCCTTCTGCTTTAAGTCGCCCTGCACGTGCGATAGAAACCCGATGATCGAGGTTCCCTTTTTCAGCTTGTTCTTCAGCTTGGGGATGAGGGTAAGGGGCTTGGCGTTGGCATTGTTCATGTCGAAGATGATCAGCGAGGGTTTTTCTTCGCCGTTCTCCTTCATGTGTTCCAGCAAATCCTTTTCCGCCTTGCAGAATTCCACTTTCACGTTGAGCTTGCGCGCCGTCTCCTGAATCTTCGCCTGGAAAAACAAGTCGTCTACGAAAGCGAATATCCGCGAGGCCGCGTCCATGGGCTGATCGGGTAAAGGGTCCGGATCGGCGATCGGATAATTGGCGGCAAATCCGGGCCGCACCCGGCCATTCCGCCCGTTGTTGCCGGCCAATGCGGCACGATAGCTGTGGTCCATGGGCGCCGAGTAGACGCCACCTTGCAGCTGACGATCGCGGCCACCCTGGCCGCCGTGATGAGGAGGACGGCGCCCGCGCCGCCTCCGATTCTTCCCCCCACCACCGGAGGGATGTCTGGGTCCTGCATTCATAATGGTTTGCCTTCAGTCGCTCGATAGTAAATTCGGTCGCTTGCTTATTGCATCAGTCGGTAGTGACACTGCGTCTCACGCACCTGCGTAGGATGTGCGAGGGGAAACCAACGCGGCTGGCAATCACTGGTGAAAATGTTCTGTATCCGTTGGCGCCTGGAGTCTCGTCGGCGCGGGGGCCAGCTAGGGAGCGTGGCCACTTGGGAACAGAGTAATGGTACCGCCCTCGGCGGATACAGCGCAAGGGCTATTCGGTGTATTTTTGCACGTCCGTAACTGTAAGCCTTTTAGGGGCACCCTGGCCAGCCTTCCTATCGGCGCACGCAGTTGGGGGGTTTTATATCACTCGGCATTGACCGCGCGAGCCCACGCCATGGCCTGCCAATACGCTTCCGCAACGTCGCTTTCGCTCAGGTGCATTTCGCGGCCCAGTTCGTTGGCCGCCTGCCACTGGCCGGATTCACGCGCCAGCATAAGGTGATACAAAGGCCGAAGACGTCCCGAATCCATCAAAAGAGCGGCTTTGGTTTCCTGGTCCATAGGAACACTGGCCAGCAGGCTTGCCATCGGAATCTCTAAAAGAGCATCCATCAGCGAGAATAGTCCCAGCAGGAACAGGTCAGAACCTCCCTCTTTGAGCTGGGCGGAAAGCAATTCACAAAAGCGCCCTCTCGTTAGGGCTGCCAGAACCAGTTCGCTCGATTTCCCCGATCCCGCTGCCAGGGTGGCGACCAAGCGTACCCAGCGGCGGATTTCTCGTTCTCCCAGGAGCGCCATGGCGTGCCGAACAGAATGAATCTCGTTGACGAAGCCGAAACTCGCTGAATTCATGTAGCGCAGCAAACGGTAGCAAAGCGAAGCCTCGCTCTTAATGAGATCCTCGATCTCGCCGTGATCCAGTTCATCCCGTGAGACCGCCTGCAACATGCGCACATAGTGCGCCCGGTTCGCTGGAATTTCGCGCGCCGTCAGCACTTCAGGTTCGCGAAAAAAATATCCCTGGAAATATAAAAATCCTGCCTTGCGCGCGCTGAAGAACTCTTCTCTGGTCTCGACTTTCTCGGCCAGCATTCGGCAACGCCAGGGACCATACCGGCGCATCAGTTCCTCTCGTTCTTCCGCCGAGGTCTTCCGGAAATCCACTTTGATGATGTCCGCCATTTCCGTCAACCGCTCCCGGGGATCGTTCACCGCAAAATCGTCCAGTGCGATCCAATAACCTGCCTCTTTGAGACGTTGGCACGCCGCCACCACCTGATCGTCGGCGGGAATAGTTTCCAGAATCTCGGCTACGGCCTGGTTGGAAGGCAGCAGCGTGATGTAATCCTTCACCAGAACCTCTCGCGTGCAGTTGATGAAGGCCCGCCGGTTGCCGCAAAGAACATCCAGCCCCATCAGCGATGAGCTGTCGAGGGTGTCCCGCGAGGCTGCATCCGGATCCAACGAGCGGAAATAGTTGTCTGGACCATCGCGAAAAAGCAGTTCATAGCCGAATACCTGCTCTTCACGGGTCAAAATAGGCTGGCGCGCAAGAAAGCGCAATCCCGAGCCGGGGTTCGGGCGATCTGGTGCTTGAGCGGCGGCAGGAGTATTCACCTTCGCTCTATCGGCATCGCCGACCAAAGCTTGATCGTCATAAGCCGGGTCCATGAAGAAGCGCTTTGTTCGCTATCCTATAAACATTTATGGAGCCCGAAAACCTCGCCTTGCCGTAGCCATCCCGAACAGGGAACCCTGCTCTATCGTGAATCGTTTCCTTTTCTCAGACTATCTGCGCGCCGCAATCAGTGAAACTCCGTAGCCAAAAGCCCACGCCTTGCGTAGCCAAGCGCGCCGGTTCTGCATTTTCATAGACCCGCTCGCGGGACGTGCATCTTAAATTTGGCCAGAAAATTGAGCAGCTTGGCTAGCAAGGATTTGCGATATGAAAATCATACTTTGGTTGACTACGTGGCTTCTGACCAGTGCTTGCGTAGCACAAAACTGGGTGAAGCCCGAGAACCCGGGGGACATGGATTTGCCGGCTCAGGTTCAGCCAACAACCGCTGAGCAGGACGAGCCGCAAACCGCCTCACCCCTGGGCGACAACAAGGTGATTCTCGCCGAGTTGGCAAACTCCCTCGATGCCAGAAAGTGCGCGGTTGGGCAAAAGGTCGAAGCAAAAAGCACCATGGACCTACTCGCCCATGGCCGGATCGTGCTTCCGCGGGACACGAAGATTCTTGGTCATGTGACCGTAGCTCAGACAGCTAGCGAGGACTCTCGCACTTCAACGGTAGGAATTGCCTTCGATCGCATAGTCATGAAGAGCGGAGAAGAGATTCCCCTGCAAGCGGAGATCCAAGCGATCGGCCTGCCTCTGAATGCCTACATCCGCCCCGAGCCTGCGGTGGGGTCCATTCCCAGCATGCCGATCCCAGCCATATCAGGCGGCAGCCCTGTGGTGCTCCCCTCTGGAATGGAGGTTCCGTACGCCTCCCTGGCGTCGGCCGAGATACAAAGCAATTCGTTTTCTTCCCCCAACTCCATGGGGGCGCTGGGCCGCGGAAGCCGAGGGGTTTTCGGCCTCAAGCAGCTGTCGCTGAGTCCGGCCCTGCAGAATTCCGTGATCAGCTCACAAACCGGCAATGTCCACCTGGACAGCGGCACTCAGCTGATTCTGCGCTTGCCCTAAGCGCACGCTTCGCACCACGTAACGCCGGCTATTTCTTCTCCGCAATGCCCACGGAGGCCCGCGTCATGTCCCAGTCGAGATTCATGGTGCATCCGTCGCTCGAAGGCTCGTAAGTGATCGTGAAATTTTCCACCTTGGACGGCAATTGGGAAACCTTCATCTCCACCCGCGTCAGATCGTCGCCTTCGCCAGGGTACGGAATCCCCCATTCGCCAGTTTTCTTGCTGATGATCAGCGTCCACTGATCGGGATTCGGAATCGCAAAAAGCGTGTAACTACCCGCGGGAACATCTTTGCCGCCGACGGAAAGATCCGCCCCCGTCACGAAGGTGGTCGCCGCATTGGCTCCCATCCGCCAGGGTTTGCCATAGGGGTCATGCTCGCCAATCATCTTCCGCCCGCGCAGACGAGGGCTGGAGTAATCGGTCTTGATGGTCTTCCCGTCGGGCAATTTGCATTCCGCCGAAGCAGGCGGGCTGAGTGGTTTGCCTTTATCCATCTGAGCGGCGGAAAAAGCTGCCGATGCCAGAATCAGAATGGGAACGATTACAGCGTGCTTGCGCATAACATCCTCCTTGTCAGGCTGGAGTAATCTCTGAAATACCGTGGCGGACACCTGCCGCTGGCAAAAGCGGAGCCCCGGGCTTCACAAAGACTCCGGTTAGATGCACATGACGCAGGCAGGATAGCAGAGTTCCATTTCTCCAGCCGGCCAGCCTGTAGAATTCTCGCATGCCAGTATTTCGCGACAAGCAGGAAGAACTCGAACACTACGAGACCATGATGGGAGTTCCTCGTGGCCGTCTCGCCGTCACCATGGACTCGATCACCGACGCTATGGCCCTCGTCGGTCAGCACGGCGTCTATTGCCAAAGCCAGCGCTGGGCAGGCAAGCCCGCCATGGACATCCAGATCATCATGAAAAATCTCACCGACGCCAAGGAACTCATCCAGAGCGTGATGGAAGAATTGAAGAGGGGTAAAGACTCGGCAGAATCGAAATAACCAGGAGAGGATTGGCACTCTCAATCGGAAGATCGCAACTCCCGCGAGCCCATCCCCGCGGCTCCTCGAAGTCTAGCTTCTCCGCACCATCCATTGGCTGTGCTCCCGGCTCAAGGTATTCTCGGCATTCACCACCAGTGAAGAAAGTGCCTGCTCGGTCGTTGCCCCTTCGGCCTGGGCCTCAATGAAGCCGAGATCCAGAGCCGCCACCGAATAGGTCTGCGCCAATTGCTCGTGCTGCCGCACCTGCAGCCATGCGATCAGCGCGCTAGCCAGTGCCGAGAATACTCCGCCCAGGTTCCATTTGGAACCGAAGGGAGAGAGCAGCAAAACTGTCGCCGCCAGCGTAAGCGCCTGGCTTGCCTGAATCACCACAAAGTAGCGGTTCGCCACGACCTGGCTCTTGCGCGCCTTGCTCCCGTACCACTTGCGTTGATCTTCGATCCGCGAGATCAGGTAGATTTGCTTTCGTTGCTCCAGCGGCGCTCCGCGGACTTCGCGCATGCGTTGGGTGATTTGCGGACGGTCGCTGAATTCTCCGCCCATGCCTAACGCCGCCTCCGCCTGGTCCTGCGCCATTACCCGCAAATCTGCGATGAACTTGCCGTCCACTTCGGTGGGGGAAAGCGATTCCGGGTAGGGATCGGCGCCCATCATGTACCGCCAGGCCATGCTTTTTGCGGATTCCGCCACCGCTCGCCCTTCGTACCAGAGTTTCTCCGGCCTCATGGCCTTGCGAATGGAAGTCACAATAAAGCTGACCGCCGCTCCAGCCCCGCTCAGCAGCGCCAGAATCTTGCCGATGGAAGGCACCAGCCCTGCCGAGGTCCCCAGCGCAGCGCTCAGCACCAACGCTCCCAGGATGATCGCCGTGAAGCGCAAGTGGCGCTTCTGCGCCATCCCCGAAGCGTTGTCCGCCGCGAGATAGAGCGCCGGGTAATCCTTTTCGCCGATGGTCAGCTTGAGTGGGTTGGCAATTTCCGGCATGGCGCTGCCGGCGCGCGCTTTTCGCTTGCCTCAACGCGCGCCGGGTTCACACAAAATAAACCCAGTCTGAGGAAACCGCACCTATTTTTTTAGCGGAAGAACAGGGGTGCAAAATCGATCAGGCGTTAACCAAATCAGCCGTTGGACAGATTCCGCCGTGTAAAAGTCTGTCAAACCGTTTGACTGTTCGGCAGGCTATTGCGACACTTGTACCAGTTATGTCCAGCATCCAGCCCGCATGGCCTGAGAGGAATTCCGCAGCGTCCGACAGCGCGTCCGAGGAGCTTAACTTCCTTCCTCCGGCAGGCTGGGATCCTCCGCTTTGGAGATCGCTGGTAACTAACGTGGCGGATCGCGTTTCGCCGGAAAAGCTGCCGCCGCTGCAACTTGCCTCCCGTCCTGCAAATTTAGGCATGCCGCTGGGCGATCACATCCGCACCCCCTGGTACCGTACGGTTTTCGCCAACCTGGGGGATATGATTTCGCCCGAAGTTCAGCCGCCGCTGGAGCTCGACTCGCAGCCGGTGGATGTTGGTGAACTTCTCGGCGACCAGCTCAGCCATCTTTGGTTCAGCTCTTTCCTGCGCAACCTTGCTGATGCAGTCGCTCCCGAACGGCAGACCCCATTGGAGTTGAAATCCAAGCCCGATCCCGCGATCCTGGCCGATGCGACCATTCTGTTACCGCGCTGGTCGTCGGTGATCGACGGGCCCAAAGCGCATCTGTCGGACTCCCTGAAGTCCGGTTACAGCGGTGCGCTCGCCTCTCAAGCTGCTTCCGCTACAGCCACGCCTCCGCCGCAACCCCCGGCAATTTTGTTGGAATTTCTCCACGACATGCACGGCGACCTGCGCCGCGACTTGGGGCGCTCGCGTCTGCGCGCCCGCATCTGGATGGGCCTCGCCGCCGCTCAGGTCGTGTTCCTGCTCGGCAGCCTTTTCTGGCCGAAGTAGCATCCAACCCGCTCCATGCCGTTCAAAAGGAAACTGGAGCCTGCGAGAAAGGATGGACTATGTTGCGAGCATTGATTGCGGTGCTACTGGTTCTCTGGCTGCTGGGTTTCACACTCCACCTTGCGGGCAGCCTGATTCATTTGCTGGTAGCGGCGGCGGCGATCGTTCTGATTGCCGATCTCTTGCGTCCCAGTCGGGCTTGAGCGATGCCGGGAACCGCTTCGCTTCATTGCAGTCCCGCCTGCGCCAACATCTCCAGAAACTGGTGCTCGGTTCGCATATCGATGGATTCCGCCACCAGCTTTCCGGCGCGATCATACA
>Ga0335085_10004803_pt1 | contig 22146 bp, 18 predicted proteins | sample Lox_Sample_45_FD_206712 | JGI IMG/M metagenome (GOLD analysis project Ga0335085, IMG submission 206712) | Soil microbial communities from Loxahatchee National Wildlife Refuge, Florida, United States - Lox_Sample_4.5 | ecosystem: Environmental > Terrestrial > Soil > Wetlands | place: USA...
TGATCTGCCCGCCGGTGCCCGCGATGGCCTCGATGGCCGCCGCGTTCTTCGCGGAATAGCCGCCCTTCTTCATCAGCGGGATCGTGAAGGAGCCGGTGGCGTAGACGTTGGCCACCGTCGAGCCCGAGATGGTGCCGAAGAGCGCGGAGGCGATCACCGCGATCTTGGCCGGGCCGCCCCGCGCCCAGCCGGCCAGCCGCACCGCGACGTCGATGACGAACTCCCCCACCCCCGCCTTCATCATCACCGCCGCGAACAGGACGTAGATGAAGAGGATGTTCGACGAGATCCCGGTGAGGAAGCCGTACATCCCCTCGTCGCCCGCCAGGTAGACGAACTCGACCATGCGCGGGAAGGAATAGCCCTTGAAGTTGAAGAGCCCGGGAATCCACTGGCTCGTGGCCAGGTAGACGAGCGAGACCGAGATGGTGACCGCCATCCACGGGGAGAGCGACCGCCGGCACGCCTCGATGACGAGAACGGCCATGACGCTGCCGATGACCACCTCGACCGGCAGCACGGGCGAAGCGCCCTCCCACCGGTGGTTCAGCCGATCCACGTCCCAGATGTGGTAGAGGCTCGCGACCGCGGTGAGGACGGCCCAGACCCAGTCGAAGCGGCTCGGCCGCGTCTGCGGGGAGCGGGAACTGAACGGGAACGCGATGAAGACGAGGGGGACGAGGAATAGCAGGTGGACGGAGCGCTGGAGACGGGGCTCGAGGGTGCCGTACCCCGCGGTGTAGAAGTGGAAGAGGGCGGCCGCCGCCGCGTAGGCGCCGGCCGCCCAGTAGACCCACCCCTCGAGCTTTCTGATCCTCCCGCCTCCGACGCGTCAGGTCCGGGCGGACCCGGCTACTTGAGCCACCCCTTCTCCCGGTAGTACTTCTCGGCGCCGGGGTGCAGGGCCACGCCGAGGAAGAGATAGCCCTTCGACGGCTCGTAGTCGGCGAGGCTGCCGTGGATCTTCCGCACGCGATCGACGTTGTCGTTGAGCGCCTTGGTGATGTTGTAGGCGAGGTCGGCGGACATCGCGCTCGACACCGTGATGGTCGTGCCCATGGTGGCGGAGACCACCGGCTCGTTGCCGTTGACCGCCTTGGGATACGTGCCGGCCGGGATCACTCCCTCGCCCATGCCGAACTTGCCGAGGTACTCGAGCAGCGGCTTCGGGAAGGCCAGAAGCTTGAGATCGCGGCCCACCGAGGCCTCCGTGATCGAGGCGCCGGGCAGCGCGAGGAACGTGAAGGTCCCGTCCACGTTGCGGTCCTTGAAGGCGCCGGCCTGCTCGGAGTAGGAGCCGCGGAAGAACTTGGTCCCGGCCGCTTCCCACGTCTTGTAGCAGTCCGCGCTCTTGCCGGCCTGGCAATAGCCGTAGAACTCCATGATCTTCTCGAAGACCCAGACGTCGGAGGAGCCCGGCTTGGAGATGGCCAGGCGCATCGGCTTCTTGGTCTTGAAGATCTCCTCCATGGTCATCTTGGCGAACGGCGAGTCGGCGGCCACGTAGAAATGAAAGGTGTTGAGGCTCATGTTGCCGGCCAGCGCGCGGAGCTTCTCCAGCTTCTGGCCCGGGTACGGATCCTCCCCGCGGAAGGCGGCGCCCAGGAGCGGCGGCAGGCCCATGCCCAGATCGGCGTCACCCTTGTCCACCAGCAGTGGATTCTGGGTCCCACCGCCCGGGATGACCTTGATGTTGAGCCCGGCCTTCTCGCGCAGCAGCTCGGCCATGCCGCCCGAGATCGTGTACCAGCCGCCACCCACCGCGCCGGCGGTCCAGGTCAGCGACTGCTGGGCGGTCGCGCCACCGGCCAGACCGGCCATGAGGGCGAGAGTCATCACCACGAGCCCAAAACGCTTCAGCATCGGTACGGCCTCCTGTGAGAGCACTCAGAACATGTTGGCTTCGGCGCGCAGTCTTCCCGCGGCGAAGCGGTCGAGGGACAATGCGCCAATATCCATGCTGGTGGCGCGGCCGTCAAGCAGGATCTCGGTCATCAAGATGCCGATGGCGGGCGAGTGCATGAAGCCGTGCCCCGAGAATCCGCAGGCCACGTGGAAGCCGGGTGCCTGCGCGGCGGGCCCGAGGATGCCGTGGTAATCGGGCGTGAGATCCCGTACGCCCGCGTACGCGCGCATGACCTGGGCCTCCGCGAGCGGGGGCACGCGCAGGGCCGCGGCGCGGAAGACCGCGTCGAAGGCGTCCCAGTCCACGGTGGTGTCGAGGCCCGGCTTGATGTCCTTGTCGGTGCCGCCCATCAGCACCGCGCTCAGGCCCTGACGGTGCACGTAGAACCCGGTGTCGAGATCGACGATCAGCGGGAAGACGGCGGGCAGAAGCGGTAGCGGCTCGGTCACCATCACCTGGCGGCGGTAGGGCTTGGACGGGATGTCGACGCCGGCCATCGAGCCGATCTGGTCGGCGTAGGGCCCCGCGCAGTCGACCACGATCGGAGCGCTCCAGTCACCCCTCCGCGTCCGCACTCCGGTCACTCGCTTTCCGGCGATGACCACCCCGGTCACCGGCTCCTCGGTGAGCAATCGCAGGCCCCGGTCGCGGGCCCGCGCGAGGAAGGCCTGGAGCATCGAGTAGGGATCGGCCGAGCCGTCGTCGGCGCAGAAGCTGCCGCCCACCAGGTCGCCGGTCACGAGCGAGGCCAGGTGGCCCTGGATCTGGGACGGGGTCAGCAGCTCGCTCGCGACCCCGAGACCGCGCTGGAGCGCCACGTTGAGGCGGCACTGCTCCAGGGTCTCGCGATCCGTGGTGACGAACAGGTAACCGTGGCGCGTGAAGTCCACCGGCGAGCCCAGGATCTCCTCCGCGTGGGTGAAGTAGCGGTAGGAGAGCTGGGTGAGCCGCACGTTGGCCTCGGTGGAGAACTGGAAGCGCACGCCGCCGGTGGCCTTGGAGGTCGCACCGGTCCCGGGCTCCGGCTCCTTCTCGAGCACGACCACCCGTAGCCGCTGGTCGCGCTCGAGCAGGTGGTACGCGATCGAGCCGCCGATGATGCCGGCGCCCACGATCACCACGTCCGCGGTCTGGGCCAAGCGTCAGGCGGGACGGGGCGACAGTCCGTGTCGCACTGACTCGTGCACCATGCGGACCAGCGTCGTGATGTCGAAGACGGGGAGGCCGGTCGCGGCCTGGATGTCGGCGCGATACGGAGGCATGTTCGTGCACTCGAGCACGATCGCGCCGATCTCGGGATGCTGGGCCGTCATCCGTCGAGCCACCGTCAGGTGCTCCTGGCGCGCGGTCTCCACGTCGAGGGAGAGCAGGTCGTCGAGCATGACCCGCGTGAACTCCTTCTCGGTCTCGAGCCCCGCCACCACCAGCGGGGTATCGGGCGAGATCCCGGCTCCCGCCAGGTGCTCGGCGTGGAGCGACGAGGCGTTGACGGTGAGGACGCCCACCGCGCGGCCGGGGGGCAGCATCCGCTGCACCAGCGGCACCAGCATGAGGCTCGAGGTGAACACCGGGATCGACACCGAGGCGGCCAGCTCGGGCTGGAACTTGGCCAGGAAGCCGCAGTTGGTGGTCACCGCCCGCACGCCCTCGCGCTCGAGGAAGCGCGCGCCCTCGATGAAGGCGGGCAGCAGCTCGCGCTGCCCCTGGCGCACCACCCGGTCCGGCGAGGCCCCGCTCACCCGGTGGTAGCGCACCGCGAAGTCGAACGTCCCCGCGTTGCCCATGTCGCCGGGGATGCGCGGGAACCGGGTGTCGAGCATGAGGATTCCCACCGAGAAGCCGTACAGGTTGGTGCCGCCCTGCACCCGCATGGAGTCGCTACGCTCCCACGATCATGTATTCGCTCGTCTCGCCTTCCGCTGCGCCTCGCACTGCCGCCTAGTTCAGCCGGGCGAGCTTCTGGCGCACGCGGCGGAGCTGGCTGCGCACCTGATCGTGATCGGCCGCGTTGGGGAACTCGGTGAGGTAGCGCTCCCAGTCGGCGACGCCGCGCTCGAGCCGTCCCATGTTGCTCCACGCGGCGCCGCGGTCGCGCCGCTCCCCCGCCGCGGCAGGATTCAGCGCGAGCATGCGGTCGATCACCCGCACCACCTTGTCCCACGCCTCCTGCCGCCAGTAGATGCCCTTGAGGTTAGCGAGCATGCGCGTGAGGAACTGCCGGCTGTCGACCGGGGCGAAGTGCTCGGGGGTGAGGCGGACCGGCCGGCCGAGCGCCCGCTTCACGATCTGGCCGCAGGCCTCGATCGTGAGCACCGCACCCCGGTTGAACGGGTCGAGCAGCACGTGCTCCCCCGCGATGCGGGCGCCGGTGATGAAGTGACCGGGCAGCCCGATGCCCTCCATCTCGAGCCCGAGCCGGCGGCCCGTCTCGATGAGCACGAGCGACAGCGTGATCGGAATGCCCAGCCGGCGATCGAGGACCTCGTTGAGGTGGCTGTTGCGGGGATCGAAGTAGTCGGTGCGGTCGCCCGCGAAGCCCAGCTCCTCGAACAGGAACTCGCGCAGCCGGTGCAGGCGCGAGAGCGCGTCGGCCGCGCGCCGGGCCGGCTCGGCCGCGTCGGCGAGGCCCTCGAGTCGCGTGAGATACACCTCGACGTCGAGGCCCGGCTGCTCGGCCGCCGCGATGAGGAGGGCGGCGCGGGCCAGATGGATCTCGCCGTCGGGGCGTCCGACCGCGGCGGTGAACTCGGTCAGCGACGGGTCGGAATCCATCAACAGCCGGGGGCGTGGTGGATGCCCGCGGTGCGCAGGGCGGCGCCTTGCAACTCCTCGGCCAGCGTCAGGGTCCGGACCGCGGCGCGGCGCGCGATCTCTTGCGCTTCCGGGGTCGTCGCGAGCTTGAGCAGGAGCGACCGGCCCAGCTGGTGGTGGAAGCGCTCGTCCGGCTCGATGACGTCCCGGTACAGGGTGGCGGTGATCCGGTCGCCCGCCCGATCGCAGAACTCGATGAACTGCCGGTTCTTCACCACCGCGATGGCCTCCCGGGTGAACTGGCCGGCGGCTACCCGCTCCACGGTGGTCTCGAGCGAGTCGAGATACTTGAAGAGCGGTCCGAACCCCTGGGCGAGCGGATCGAAGCCGCGCGCGTCGAAGCCGAGCTCGGCCAGGCGATCGGCGATCATCCGGTAGTGCTTGGCCTCGTCGCCGGCCTGACGGGCGAAGGCCATCTTCACCTCGACGTCGCGGGTGCCCACGAGCCAGCGCGCCGCGATCTCGGTGGCCTCGATCTCGTTCTTGAGGGCGACCTTCAGGAGGTTCGTGACGTTGAGGGTGCCGGTGACTTCCGGCTTGAGCGTTGCGTCGGGCTCGAGACGCCGCAGCACCGCCTGGTTGGCCTCGTCGAGCTGGGCGACGAACTCGGCCGCGGTCATGCCGCGAGCCCGTGCTGCAGGAGGGCGGGCAGCTCCTGGGTCAGGGTCTCCTTGGTCACCACCCGGCGGCAGCGCACGTGGAGGGGCTGGGTCGAGCGCGCCAGCGCGTGGGTGGTGAAGCCGAGCACCGGCACGTCGGGCGCCACATCGAGGGCCGCGAAGATCGCGTCGTAGTCCCACCCGCTGGTGGTGAGATCGACGATCGCGAGCGCGGGCGGCTCCAGGTTCTCGGGGCTCAAGGCGGCGGTGATCTCCTCGGGGGTGCGGGCGAAGCTGAGCGGGGTTCCCACGAGGCGGGCGGTCTCCCGAATACGGGCGACGAAGAAGAGATCCCGGACGACGGCGACCACCTTCATCGCCCGAGTGCCCCTAGTCGTCCTGCTCCTGGACGCCGAGCCAGTACTTGTTCCACTCGGCGAGGTGCGTGAGCGTCGCGAGGTCACGCATGCGGTCGAGGTAGACCAATCCGTTCAGATGATCCGCCTCGTGCTGGATGACCCGGGCGAAGAACTCCTTGGCCACCACGTCGATCACGCCCCCGTCGCGGTCGCGGGCCTCGAGCCGCACGCTGCCGAAGCGCGGGACGACCCCGCGCATGTCGGGCACGGAGAGGCAGCCTTCCCAGCCGTCCTCCATCTCCTCGGTCAGCGGGGTCACCACCGGATTGATCAGCACGGTGAGCGGAATGGCGGGGGCGTCCGGGTAGCGGGGGTTGCCGTGGACCTCGATCACACAGATCTGCCTGAGCACGTGCACCTGGGTCGCCGCGAGCCCGGCCCCATTGTATTCGCGCATGGTCTCGACCATGTCGTCGATCAGGCGCTGGGTCTCGGCCGAGCGGATCTCGGCGAGCGGCACGGGGGCCGCGACCTGCCGCAGCACAGGATGTCCAAGGCGGGCAACCTTCAGGATGGCCATGCCGATCTCCTCTCGCCGTCGGATTGTAGCATAGCCCTCAGGCGCGCTCGACGGCGGTCAGCACCCGCGGCCAGCACGGATCGTCGAGCGGGGGCTGAAACGACGGGTAGAGCTGGGTGCGGTCGTAGAGACCACGGTACCGCTCGCGAATGAGGTCGCCGATCTCCGTCCGCGCACCGCGAAGAACGGCTGGCACCTCGAAGGTCATCAGCCCGATGTCGAGCCTGAGGGGTGGTTCTCCAGGTAGATCAGAGCATTGCGCCTCAGGCCCGCCGCCTTGGCGCGAAGCAGGGGTGTTCCCCTGAATCGCGCTCGGATGGCCGCGTCGTCCATGTCCGCGAGGGCGGCGGCGTCCGGATAGCCCTCCCGCGGAGTGAAGTCGATCTCGCGCGTGAGCGGCGCCTTGCGATTCCATGGGCACACGTCCTGGCAGACGTCGCAGCCGAACTGCCAGCCCGCCATGCCCGCGTGAAGGCCCGGATCGATGTCGCCCCGGTGCTCGATCGTCAGGTAGGAGATGCAGCGCCGGGCGTCCAGCACGTACGGGGCGAGGAACGCCTCCGTCGGGCAGGCGTCGAGGCAGGCGCGACAGGAGCCACACCGGTCGGCGAGCGGCTCGTCGAAGGCCAGATCGGCCGTGGTTAGGAGCACGCCGATGAAGAACCAGGAGCCGAGCGCGGGATGGAGCAGCATCGTGTTCTTGCCGATCCAGCCGAGGCCGGCGCGCGCCGCGAGATCTCGCTCGAGCACCGGGCCCGTGTCCACATAGCCTCGGCTGCGGGCGCCCGCGGCCTCGGCCAGATGGGCCGCCAAGCGGTCGAGGCGCGGGCCTATGACGTCGTGGTAATCGCGGCCCCACGCGTAGCGGGCCACCGGGGCCCACGAGGGATCCGGGGGCGCGCCCTGGTGGTAGTTGAGCGCCACGCAGACGACCGCGCGCGCGCCCGGCAGCACGCGCTGCGGATCCAGGCGCTCCTCGAGCCGGCGCTCGAGGTAGCCCATGGTGCCCGCGTGGCCAGCCTCGATCCAGGCCCGCACCGCCGCCCCGTGCTCGGGCGGGTCGGCGGGGCCGACCGCGACCAGGTCGAAGCCCAGGTCGAGCGCGAGCAACTTGACCGACCCGGTGAGCGTCGCGGCCGCGAGGGTCATCGAGCCGCGGCCAGCCGGGCCTTCACGATGAGGTGGCTGCGCGTCAGGGTGCGGCCGCCGGACTCGAGGAACGCGATGTAGCGGAACCAGCGCCCGTCGGCCCTCCACCGGTCCTCGAGCCCCACCGCGGCGGCCAGCCCTTCCTCGACCGAGCCGAATTGCCGGACCTCGCGCTCGATCTCGAGCGCCTCGACGGCGAAGCCCTGCCGCTCCAGGACGCTCCGCATCCGCGACTCGTCGTACGCGAAGCGGGAGACGCGGCCGGTCTCCTTCCACTGGTCGACGTGAAAGGCCACCATGGCCAGACACCGGCCCGGGCGGAGCGCGTCCGCCGCCCGCTCGACGATGGCGTCGGAGGCGCAGAGATGAGCCGTGACCAGATCCGGCCGCCAGGGCCGGTAGGAGTCGCGGTCGACGTCGGCCTCGTGGAACTCGATGTTCGCGAGGGAGGCCTCGCTTGCCCGGCGGCGTGCCTCCTGGATGGCGGCAGCGTCACGGTCGAGGCCTACCACCCATTTCGACGCCGGCGCGAGGGCCAGGGAGAGGCGGCCCGACCCGCAGCCGACGTCGAGCACGCGGCTGCCGTCGAGGGGCTCGCCGGCGAGCAGATCGAGAAAGCGGAAGCTCACACCAGGGGCCTGCAGCCGGCTCGGCATGGAGACGGCGGGGGCTAGTCGGCCTTGAAGTACTTGGCCTCGGGATGATGGAAGACCAGCGCGGAGACGGAGGCCTCGGGATCCATCATGAAGCCCTCGGTCAGGCTGAGCCCGATCTGCTCGGGCTGCAGGAGATCGAACAAGATGCGCTGGTCGGCCAGATTCGGACAGGCCGGGTACCCGAACGACACGCGGATGCCGCGGTAGTGCGCCTTCAGCTTGTCCTGCAGCGCGAGGCCGGGCGGATCCGGGAAGCCCCATTGGGTGCGCAGGCGCGCGTGGAGCATCTCGGCGAAGGCCTCCGCCGACTCGATGGCGAGCGCCTGCAAGGCGTGCGAGCGGAGATACTGGCCCTCGTCCTTCCAGCGCTCGGCGAGCTCGCGGACACCCGCCCCGCAGGTGACCGCGAAGAGCGCGACGTAGTCCTTCTCCCCGCTCCCCTGCTCGCGCACGTAGTCCGACAGGCACAGCCGCTCGCCGGCGGGCTGGCGCGGGAACCGGAAGCGCGCGATCTCCCGGCCCGCGTCGAAGAGCAGCAGGTCGTCTCCCGCCGCGGCGGCCTCGTAGAAGCGATAGAGCCCGTTGGCGCGGAGGAGGCGCTGCTCGACGGCCAGCCGCTCGAGCGCCTCCACCGTCTCGTTGATCTCGAGGACCTTCGGATCCCGCTGCTCGAGCAGCCGGCTCACCGAGCCCTTCACCCCGAGGTGCTTGCCGAGCAGCATCTGGAGGTTCAGGTACGGGAAGACGTGACCGAGCGGCACGTCCCGCAGGACGTGGAGCTTCAGGTCGGGCGGAAGGGGCACCGGAGCCGTGCGCGACACCGCCGACCGGCTCGCCACTGCGGCGGGCGCCGGGGCGGCGGGCCCCTCGGGCACGGCGGCGCCCGCGCGCAGCTCCTCCTGCTCGGCGCGCAGGCGCTCGACGAGAGCGTCGCGGGTGGTGGCGCTGAACAGCCGGTTGGCCAGGTCGAGCCCGTCCATCGCGTCCTTGGCGTAGAGCGTCAGCCCGCCGTACTCGCACGCGATCCGGGTCGCGGTGAACTTGCGGGTCAGCGCGGCGCCGCCCACGAAGAGCGGGACCTCGACCCCGGCCGCCCGCAGATCCTGGGCGGTGATCACCATCTGCTGGGCGGACTTGACGAGGAGCCCGGAGAGGCCGATCGCGTCCGGCTTGTGGCTGTGGTACGCGGCGATCAGGTCCTCCGGCGGCACCTTGATCCCGAGATTCACGATCCGGTAGCCGTTGTTCTTGAGGATGATCTCGACCAGATTCTTGCCGATGTCGTGGACGTCGCCCTTCACGGTGGCCAGCACGATGGTCCCGCGCGCCGCGCTCTCGTCCTTGTCCATGAACTGCTCGAGATAGGCTACCGAGGCCTTCATGGCCTCCGCGGATTGGAGCACCTCGGCCACGATGAGCTGGTTGTCGTTGAAGAGCCGGCCGACCTCCTCCATGCCCTTCATGAGCGGCCCGTTGACGATGTCGAGCGCGCTCTGCTCCTTGAGCTTGAGCGCGAGGTCGTCCAGGAGACCTTCCTTGGAGCCCTCCACGATGTAGCGGGCCAGCCGGTCATCCAACGGCAGCTGCGCGACCGCGGCCTTGACCTTGGTCCGTCCCCGGAAGTGGGCCGCGAAGGCCGCCACCGGATCGGCGCCCCGCCAGTAGATCAGGTCCAGGGCCAGCCGCCGCTCCTCCTCGGGGATCGAGGCGTAGCGCTCGAGCCGCTCGCTGTTGACGATGGCGTAGTCGAGCCCGGCCTTGGTGCACTCGTAGAGGAACACCGCGTTCAGCACCTCGCGGCCGGCGGTGGGCAGCCCGAACGAGACGTTGGAGATGCCGAGGATGGTCTTGCAACGGGGGAAGCGCGCCTTGATCGCCCGCACCCCCTCGATGGTCTCGACCGCCGAGCCGATATAGTTGGCGTCCCCGGTGCCCACCGGGAACACCAGCGGGTCGAAGATCAGGTCGCGCTCGGGCAGGCCGTACGTGCCGGTGAGCAGCGCGTGGGAGCGCTCCGCGATCGCGAGCTTCCGCTGGCGCGTGACCGCCATGCCCTGCTGCTTGTCCTCGTCGATGCAGCCCACCACCACCGCGCCCCCGTAGGTCCGGAGGAGTGGGACCACGCGCTCGAACCGCTCCTCGCCGTCCTCCAGGTTGATGGAGTTCACGAGGGCCTTGCCCTGGCACTTCCGCAGCGCCAGCTCGAGCACGTGCGCGTCGGTGGAGTCGATCATCAGCGGCGCCTTGACCTTCCGCGTGATGAAGTCCATGAAGCGGTCGATGTCGGCCGCCTCGTCGCGGTCCGGGTTGGCGAGGCAGACGTCCAGCACCTGGGCGCCGCCGCGGACCTGGGCCCGGCCGATCTCGGAGGCCTCCTCGAACTTCTCCTCGACGATCAGCTCCTTGAAGCGGCGCGAGCCGATGACGTTGGTGCGCTCGCCCACGATGATCGGGCGGACGTCCTCGCTCGGGTACACGGACTCGATGCCGCTCACCGCGGGAGCGCGATCGGTCTGGGGCCGGCGGGGTGCTCGCCCCTCGACCAGCCGGGCCAGCGCGCGAGTGTGGTCCGGGGTGGTGCCGCAACAGCCGCCCACCACGTTGACCCACGACTCGTCCACGAAGCGCCGCATCTTGTGGGCCAGGCTCTCCGCCGTTTCCTCGTAGTGGCCGTGCTCGTCGGGCAGTCCCGCGTTCGGGTAAACCGTCACGAAGCAGGTGGCCACGTCCGAGAGCGTCCGCAGGTGGTCGGTCATGAACTCGGGGCCGGTGGCGCAGTTCAGGCCGATCGAGAAGAGCCCCAGATGCTCGAGCGAGGCGTAGAGGGCGTCGACTCCCTGCCCGGCCAGCATCGTGCCCATGGGCTCGACGGTGCCGCTCACCATGATCGGCAGGGTCACGCCCGCCTCCCCCATGGCGCGTCGGACGCCGATCGCGGCGGCCTTGACGTTGAGCGTGTCCTGGCAGGTCTCGAGCAGGAGCGCGTCCGCCCCGCCCGCGATCAGGGCGCGCGCTTGCAGGTAGTAGCCCTCGCGCACCTCGTCGAAGGTCACGTTGGCCGTGACCGTGATCGTGCGCGTGCCGGGGCCCATGGCGCCGATCGCGAAGCGCGGCCGCTCGGGCGTGGACGCGCGGTCTGCGGCCTCGCGACACAGGCGGGCGGCCGCCATTGTGATGTCGTGGCAGCGGTCCGCAAGGTCATATTCGGCCAGTACATAGGGGGCACAGCCGAAGGTGTTGGTCGAGATCAGGTCGGCGCCCGCCTCGAGGTAGGCGTTGTGGATATCGGAGATGACGTCGGGGCGCGTGAGGTTGAGCTGCTCGTTGCAGCCCTCGTACTTCGCCCCACCGAAATCCTCCGCGGCGAGGCCTCGCGCCTGGATCATCGTACCCATCGCGCCGTCCAGGACCAGGATGCGGCGGCGGAGCTCGTCGGCCAGCCGCGCGGAGCGCTCGGGCAGACTCATGCCGTCATTCTAGCATCCGGACGTGATCGGCCCGGCGCCCGGTCAGCGGCGCTTCTTGCGCTCCCGGAGATCCAGGGCGCCCGCCCGGCGCCGCGGATCCTCGCCCCGCGGGAAGATCTGCGCCTTCTGGACCTTCTGGGTACCGGTCGTGGGCAGGCTTTCGACGAAGAGCACCCAGCCGGGCGCCTTGAAGTAGGCCAGCCGCTCGAGGCAGAAGTCGACGAGCCGCTCTGCCAGCGCGGTGTCGGCTCCCGCGCCCGGCATCGGGACCACGCAGGCCATGACTTCCTCCTCGCGGATCTCGTCCGTCACCGCGAGCACCGCCACCTGCGCCACCGCGTCGTGAGCCTGCAGGACGGCCTCGACCTCGGCGGCGGCGATGTTCTCACCCGAGCGGCGGATGATGTTCTTCTTCCGGTCGACGAAGACCAGCATGCCGTCGGGCGTCTGGCGGACGACGTCGCCGGTGTGGAACCACCCACCCCGCCAGGCCTCCGTCGTGGCCTCGTCGTTCTTGAGATAGCCCGAGAAGAAGCCGTGAGGCGGGCCCTCCGGGCCGCCCCAGCGGACGACGAGCTCCCCCTCGGTCTCACGGGGCAGCTCGCGGTCGCGATCGTCCACCACCCGGGCCTCGAAGCCGCCGTGAGGACGGCCGAAGGCGCGCGTGTGGATGGCACGGGGCTCGTGGCAGTCGGAGAAGATCCGGCCCGTCTCGGTCATGCCCCAGACCTCGACCAGAGGAAACCCGAAACGTCGCTCGAAGGCCTCGTGCAGCTGCGGCTCCACTCCCGCGCCGAGGCCGGCCTTCACACGGTGCGCCTTCTCCTCCGGGACCGGTTCCTGGTTCAGGAGCAGCGGCGGCATCACGCCGAGGTAGTGGATGATGGTCGCGTCCGTGGCTGCCACGTCGGTCCACCAGCGTCGCGGGCTGAAGCGCTCGGGGAGGATCAGGCAGTTCGCGGTCAGGATCGCGCACGTGGCGGTCACCGCCTGGCAGTTCATGTGGAAGAGCGGCAGTGGGTTCAGGAAGCGCTCGCGACCCGGCTCGATCGCGAGCCGCCCGCCGAGGCCGCGGTACCAGGCGCCCGCGTTCAGGTAGTAGAAGTTGCTCAGCACGCAGCCCTTGGGCCGGCCGGTCGTGCCCGACGTGTACAGCAGGCCGCATTCGGTCTCGAGCCCGGGGGCGTCTCGCCGCGGAGCCGGACGGGGCCGCGGCAACGAGGCGGGCCAGGCGCCTGCGTCCACCACCGGGAGCGGATCGGCGCGCTCCCGGGCCACCGCCTCGAGCGCGACCACCCGCTCGGAGATCGCGACGGCCAGATCGGCCTCGGAGTGGTCCATCTGGTAGGCCAGCTCGTCGTGGCGGTAGTCGGGATTGACCGGCACGATGCCCGTGCCGAGCGCGTTGAGCGCGAGGTAGTGGAAGAAGAACTCCGGGCGGTTCTCGAACAGCAGCGCGACGCGGTGGCCGTGACCGTAGCCGGCGGCTGCGTAAGCGGCCTTCAGCCCGAGCACCTCGTCACGCACCGCTCGGTAGGTCAGCTCGACGCCGGCGGGGTGGTAGGCGCGGCCCGGCGCGGGCGTGGCGCAGAGGAATGGCCGCTCGGGAGCGGCCGCCGCGGTGGCCATGAAGGCCTCGAAGACCGTCTGCATGGCTCACGACTTTCGCCCACGGTTCCGACGCTGTCAAATCTCGTCCGCGGGCCGATCCCGCCGAGCGGCTGAGGTATACTCCGGACGCGAATGGACAACCCCGTCGGCTCCTCGCTGCGTCGCAAGGAAGATCAGCGCTTCGTCACCGGTCGCGGCCGCTACGTGGAAGATCTGCGCTTCCCCGGGATGCTGCACGCCGCCTTCGTGCGAAGCCCGTACGCCCACGCCCGGGTGCGGAGCATCGACACCGCCGCGGCGCGGGCCATGGCCACGGTGGTGGCCGTCTACACCGCGCGCGATCTCCCCGAGTGCGACAAGCCCATCCCGCCTTCGATGGCCGCGCCCGCCTCATTCCGGGCCACCGCGCAGCCCGTCTTCGCCGATCCTTTGGTGCGCTACGTGGGCGAGGTCGTGGCGGCGGTGGTGGCGGAGGATCCCTACGCCGCCGTGGACGCCGCGGCCGCCGTGGTGGTGGATTACGAGCCCCTTCGCGCCGTCGGCACGGTCGATCGGGCGCTCGAGGCCGGAGCCCCGCGCGTATTCGACGGCTGGCCCGACAACGTGGCCGGAATCTCCACCGCCCGGGTGGGTGATCCGGCCGCGGGCCTGGCGGGCGCGGCGGTCGTGGTGGAGGCGACGCTCGGCATCGGGCGCGTGCACGGCGTGCCGATCGAGACGCGCGGGATCGTGGCGACCCCGGAGGGACCCGACGGCCGCCTCACCCTCTGGACGTCGAGCCAGAGCCCGTACGGGCTGCGCGCGGTCATCGCGGGGATGCTCGGGCTGCACGAGGAGCAGGTGCGCGTGGTGGTGGTCGATACCGGTGGGGGCTTCGGGATCAAGGGCCACGCCTACTCCGAGGATCTGATCGTGAGCGCGGCGGCCCGCCGGCTCGGCCGCCCCGTGAAGTGGGCCGAGTCGCGGCGCGAGCATTTCCTCACCGCCTCGCCCGATCGAGGGCAGCGGCACACCGCCCGGCTCGGCCTGAGCCGGGACGGTCGGATCGCGGCACTGGAGACGCGGTTCACCCGGGAGCACGGCGCGTACATTGCCAGCGGCGAGGTCGTGACGCGGAACACGATCAACCACCTGCCCGGCCCTTATCGCATCCCGAGCCTCGAGGTGACCGCGTCCAACGTCGTGACCAACGCGGTGTTCGGCGCCGCCTACCGCGGCTCCGGGCGGCCCGAGGCCAACTTCGTCCTCGAGCGGCTGATGGATCGGGGCGCCCGGGCCCTGGGCATGGATCCGGCCGAGCTGCGGCGTCGCAACATGGTCCGGGCCGACGAGATGCCCTATCGCACCGGCCTGGTCTACCGCGACGGCACGCCGGTCTCCTACGATCCCGCGGACTACGTCGGCAGCTTCGATCGGCTGCTCGCCGACTTCGAGTACGACGACTGGCGCCGGCGGCAGCTCGAGAGCGCGGGCAGCGGGCGCCCGGTGGGCGTGGGCCTCGCGGCCTACGTGCAGGGCACCGGCGTGGGCCCTTTCGAGAGCGCGGACGTGCGCATCGACTCGACCGGTACCGTGCACGTCTACATCGGCGTCTCCTCTCAGGGCCAGTCGCACGAGACCACCATGGCCCAGATCGCGGCGGCCGAGCTCGGGGTCGATCCCGAGCGGGTGTTCGTGATCGCGGCCGACACCACCCTGCTGCCCTACGGCAACGGCACGGGCGGGAGCCGGGTGGCTGCCAACGCGGGGCCCTCCGTGTCCCGCACCGCGCGCGAGGTGGCGGGCAAGGCGCGGGTGGTGGCGGCCGAGATGCTCGAGTGCGCGCCCGCCGACGTGGTGCTGGCGGGTGGGCGCGCCCACGTGGCCGGAATGCCGGAGCGCGGAGTCGCCCTGGGCGACCTGGCGCGGGCTGCGGTGCGCAGCAAGACGCTCCTGCGCGAGGCGCGCCCGGGGCTCCAGGCCTGCGGCTACTTCGCGCCGGAGACCGTGACCTTCGCGTTCGGAGCGCAGGCGTGCGCGGTGGAGGTGGACGTGGAGACCGGCCGCGTCCGCATCCTGAAGTACCTCGCCGTCCACGACTGCGGCCGCGCCATCAATCCGGCGGTGGTGGACGGCCAGCTCCACGGCGGGCTCGCCGGAGGCATCGGCACCGCGCTCATGGAGGACCTGATCTACGACGACGACGGCCAGCTGCTGACCGGCAGCCTGATGGACTACGCGATCCCGATCGCGGGCGACCTGCCCTCCTTCGAGACTCGGTCGCTGGCCTTTCCCTCCACCCGGAACGACCTCGGCATCAAGGGGGTCGGCGAGAGCGCGATCATCGCGCCGCCCGCGGCCATCGCGAACGCGGTCGAGGACGCGCTCCACTCCCGAGGGGCGGACGTACTGGAGGTGCCGATCACGCCTTCGCGCGTGTGGCGGGCCCTCCGGGGGGGCCGGGAGCGGCCGAAGGCCTGATCAGCTCCCCTGCACCGCCCCGGACACGAGGCCGTGGGTGAGGTAGCGCCGGAAGATGTAGTAGAAGATCACGGGCGGGATCGAGTAGATCACCGAGAGGGCCATCAGCAGGTTCCAGGGGGCGTCGTCCGTGGTCAGGAAGTTTCCCATCCCCACCGGCAGCGTGATCATCTTCTCGCCCTGGAGCAGCAGCACCGCGTAGAGATACTCGTTCCACGCGAAGAAGAACGCGTAGGTCCCCACCGCGATGAGGGTCGGGGTGATCAGGGGCAGGTACATGCGGAAGAAGATCGCGACGGTTCCGGCTCCGTCGATCGCGGCCGACTCGTCGATCTCGTTCGGGATGGTCTTGGCGTAGTCCCACAGCACCCACAGGGCGTAGGGCGCCGCGAAGGTGGTCATCGCGAAGATGAGCGCCCAGTAGGTGTCGAGCAGGTCGTAGTCGCCCATGATCTTGAAGAACGGGATCGAGAGGAACGACGCGGGGATGATGTAGGTGAACAGGGTCATGCCCGAGACGTATCGCCCCAGCCGGAAGCGGATTCGCCCGAGGGCGTAGCTGCCCATCGCGGCGATCGTGAGCACCGCGAACATCACCGCACTCGACACCAGCAGGCTGTTGGCGAGCCAGCGCCAGAAGTACTTGACGAACGGGCTCTCCTGGAAGAGGACGAACTTGAAGTTGTCGAGGGTCGGGTGCTGCACCACGTATACCGGCCGGAACAGATCACCCCACGGGGTGATGGCGAGACTCACCATGTAGTAGATCGGAAAGATGGTCCACGCCGTCACCACCGCGAGGATCAGTATCCGGACTGCCGTGATCCAATCGCGACTTCTCATTCCGAGCGGTCCTCCACGGAAGGCCTCGGCTGGCGGTAGGGCCTCTTCGCGCAAGCGCTCATCGGGGAGCCCTTCTAGCGGATCTTCTTGATCAGGATGAAGATGAAGAGCAGCGTGACCGGGAGCGCGGTGGCGAACACTCCGACGCCCCAGTCGATCTTGCCGACCCGGAACGTGTAGCGGTAGGCGAGCGTGGCCAGCACGTGGGTCGAATCGCCCGGGGCGCCGCCGGTCATCAGCCAGACGTTGGTGAAGTCGCCCAGGGTGAAGACCATGGAGAGCAGCGAGCAGATCAGGTAGATGCCGGCCAGCAGCGGGAACGAGATGTAGCGGAAGGTCTGGAACATCCCCGCTCCGTCGATGGCCCCCGCCTCGTAGAGCTGGCGCGGGATGCCGCGGCGGGCGGCCAGGAGGATCACCGTCCAGAACGGCAGGTACTTCCAGATGTGGAAAATGATCAGGGCGCTGATCGCGGTCCATCGCGAGGCGAGCCAGTGGTGAGTGCCGAGCCCCAGGTCTTCGCTGATCAGGTTCAGGATGCCCCACTGCGAGGACATCATCCAACGCACCGACAGGATGCCGGGCAGCACCGGGATCGCCCAGGGCAGGAGGAAGATCGCGGAGAGAAAACGGGTGCTCCGGCTGTCGTCCTCGAGCACCCCGGAGAGGAGGAGGGCCAGAAGCAGCTTCAGGTTGACCGCGACGCCCACGTAGACCAGCGTGTTGACGACGGTCTGGACGTAGATCGGATCGTTGAACAGGACCTCGTAGGTGTAGCGGTCGAGGGCCTGGGTGACCTCGAAGTAGAGCGGGTACGCCACGAAGGCGAGGAACATCACGATCAGGGGGAGCGAGAAGAGCAGCCCCTGGACGTTGCGTGACCGCGGCGACAGGGCTTCTGCCGCCGCGGTCACGGACCGCGCGATCAGGCCGCGGCGGTTGACCGAGGCGAGGCCGTTGGCCACCGGCTCAAGCCGGGCTCAGCGCCACTGAGCGACGATGACCTTGATGCGACCGATGGCCTCGTCGGCCGCCTTGTCGGCCGGCCACTTGTCCACGTTGGTGCGCGACATCGCCTTGCCCCAGACGTTCTCGGCATAGATCTGCGAGTTCGCCGGGTTCTTGTAGTGCTCGAAGACACGGGTCGGCCGCTCCAGGTAGATGCGGGTCACGGTCGGCAGATGGGGATCCACCGCGCCGCCCTTGCCGGCCTGCCCCTTGGAGAAGAACGGATCGCTGGCCACGTCCTTGAATGCGGGGAACCAGCGCCCGTTGGCACCCTTGATGTACTCCGCGAAGCGCTTGGGCTCCAGCACGAACTTGATGAACTCCTTGGCGAGCGGGACGTCCTTGTTAGTGGAGTCCTTGGGGATGATGATCGTCTTGACCGCCACCATGTAGGTCGGCTTCTTGCCGTCGGGGCCGTCGGGCCACTCGATGGTGGCCGACTTGTTGAAGTAGTTGTCCGGGTTGTTGAAGAAGTGGTGAGCTGGGATGCTCACCGACGGGTTCGGGGTCATCACGATAGACTTGGAGTGGAAGTTGGCATTGTTGTCGCCGTCCGACCAGTTCAGGGAGTCCGGCGGCACGTAGCCCGAGTTGAACATGTCGGCGAACCACTTCAGGGTCTTGACGATCGCCTCGCGGTTGGCCGGCTGGTCCGCCACCACCTTGCCGTCCTCGGAGAAGATGGTGCCTCCGAACGAGAGCAGCGCCATCTCGAAGTTGTAGATGGTGTCCGACGCGCTCGACGACTCGGTCATCCCGATGCCGTAGACCTTGCCGTACTTGGCGGGATCCTTCTTGCGCAGCGCGTCCTGCGCCTTGCGCCAGTAGTCCCAGTAGCCGTTCCAGTCCATCGGGATCTTGGCGGGGTCGTCGTTCATGCCCGCCTCCTTCACGAGATCCCGCCAGTAGTGGATGTGCATGGTCTGGCACTCGATGGGGACGCCGTAGTACGCGCGCTTCTTGGCCACGTTGTCGTACACGTAGGCGACCGGCAGGAACTTCTCGATGTAGCGGGGCTTCAGCTCGTTGATCACGTCGGTGGTCTCGACGAGCTTGCCTTCCCACGCGTACTTGGGGATGACCTCCCAGTCGTTGTAGAAGCAGAACGCCACGTCGGGGCCGCGGCGCGCGGTCATCGCGCTGATGATCTTCTTGAGGAGGTCTTCCTGGATCGTGAACGAGATGTCCAGGTCGACGTTCTTGCTCTTGCGGAAGTCCTCGGCGATCTTCAGCATCGCCTCGTCCTCTTCCTTGTAGTAGCCGCGATTCCACCAGACCGTGAGCTTCTTCTGCTGGCCGCGGGACGCCATCGGGAAGCCGAGGGTTCCGGACGCGGCGGCCGCTCCGGCGGCGGTCTTGAGAAAATCCCGGCGGGTATGAGCCATGAGCACTACCTCCTTTGGTAGCGGGAGCGGTGGTCCTCGGCGACGAGGGATCTCGATCGGCGCGAGTATACCGCGAAGCTTGACGTCGTGTATCGTTCGAGCGGAGGCCGGCGCCGGGTTCAGCGGGAGATCTACCGCGGAATTGGGCGGTCCGCGTGCTGGAGGGATAGGCCCCCGCAGCGCACTGACTCGTCCGGGGGACGTTCGGGGTGTTTCGAGCCCGGGCGGTACCCCGGAAATTTCCGCGATGCTTCCTTTCGGCAACCCGAGCGCGCCCCGGGGACGCGAGTATGGGACCGAATTCCACGCGGTAGGCGCCCGCGCGCCTCCCCCACGCGCGCCGACACTGGTAGACTCCGGGCGAATCATGAATGGGGATCCCCTGGACCCGCTCCGCTCGCCCGACTTGCACCGACGTGCCTTTGTGACGGTCATCGCGGGCGGCCTCCTCGCCCCGCCGCTCGCTGCCCTAGCCCAGCCGGCGGGGAGAGTTCCGCGCATAGGCTGGCTAGGCGGTCCCACCCGCGAGTCCGCGGATCCTTTCGTCCGCGAATTCCAGCGAGGGCTGAGGGATCTCGGCTGGGTCGAGGGTCAGAACATCGTCATCGAGTGGCGATTTGGAGGCGGGCGGGCGGAGCCGCTTCCCGGCCTCGCGGCGGAGCTGGTTCGGCTGCACGTGGATCTTATTGTCGCGCCGTCAACGCCAACGATTTTTGCCGCGAGGAATGCGACCAAGACGATCCCCATTGTGATGGTGGCGGGCGGCGATCCGGTTGGCTTGGGAGTCGTTGCCAGCCTGGCCCGGCCCGGAGGGAACACCACCGGGTTGACCGGCACGGTGGGTCCAGAGATAGCCGGAAAGCAATTGGAGCTACTCAAGGAGGCCGTCCCGAAAGTCTCCCGCATGGCCGTTCTCTGGAATCCCACGACTCCCGGCAACGCACTCGCGTTGAGAGAAGCGGAGATCGCCGCCAGGGCATTGAGAGTAGAGCTTCAACTCCTGGAGGCGCGCAGGCTCGACGATTTGGAGGGCGCTTTCGCGACGATGAGCGCGAAGCGCGCCGGCGCGCTCCTCGTTCTTGGCGATGTCATGTTCACTACTCACCGAATACGGCTGGCAGACCTTGCGCTGAAGACCCACCTGCCGGCCATCTACGGAGCCAGGGAGTTTGTGCACGAAGGAGGTCTCATGTCCTATGGCGCGAACCTCTCGGACAATTTCCGCCGCGCCGCTGACTACGTGGACCGGATCCTGAAGGGCGCGAAGCCCGGCGACCTGCCGATCGAGCGGTCCACCAAGTTCGATCTGGTGATCAACCTCAAGACCGCCAAGGCCCTTGGCGTGACGATTCCGCCGCCGCTCCTGGGGCGGGCGGATCAGGTGATCGAGTGAGCCGCGGAGAGGTATAGTTCCGAGCATGACAAACGACCCAATCACCGTCTCCGTGATCCAGCACCGACTCGAGTCCATCGTGCAGGAGATGGGCGAGGCCATGCTGCGCACCGCCTACTCGCAGATCCTGAACTCGAGCCGCGACTTCTCGACCGCGGTGTTCGACGGCCAGGGTCGTCTCGCCGCGCAGGCCGAGCACGTGCCGATCCACGTGGGGGCGCTGCCCTGGGCGGTCGCGTCGGTGGCCGATTTCTTCAAGGGCAAGATCGCCCCCGGCGACCTGTTCCTCCTGAACGACCCCTACCACGGCAACAACCACCTGCCCGATCTCACCGTGCTGCTGCCCGTCTTCGTGGGCGGCCGGGCCGTCTTCTGGTCCATCAACCGCGCGCACCAGCATGACATCGGCGGTGCCACCCACGGCGCCTACAATCCGGGGGCCACCGAGATCTGGCAGGAGGGCATCCGCATCACCCCGCTCAAGCTCTACGACCGTGGCGAGCTGCGCGACGACGTGCTCCAGATGGTGGCCACCAACGTGCGCCACCCGCGCGACTTCCAGGGTGACCTACGGGCCATGATGGGCTCGGCGCGAATCGGGGAACGGCGCCTCCTCAAGCTGGTCGACGAGTACGGGCTCGACACCGTGCTCGAGACGATGGGCGAGATCCTCGACGGCGCCGAGCGTCAGGCCCGCGAGTGCATCCGGACCTGGAAGGACGGCGTGTTCAAGGGCGAGGCGATCCTCGACGACGACGGGCATGGGTTCCGCGACGTCTACATCCGGGCCACCGTCACCAAGAAGGACGATTCCCTCGTGGTGGATCTGAGCGACTCCCACCCGCAGGTCACCGGCTTCATCAACTCCGCGTACCCGAACACGATGTCGGCCGTCCACATGGCGCTCGCCTACCTGATCGATCCGCGGACGCCCAAGAACGAGGGCACGTTCCGCCCGGTGACCGTGAAGGCCCGGCAGGGCACGGTGGTGTGGCCCTTCCCGCCCGCGCCGGTGACGCTCTCCACCAATCACTGCGCGCAGGAGATCGCGGAGGCGATGATCAAGGCGCTGGCCGGGAGCTGTCCGGACCGGGTGCTGGCCGGCTGGTCGCGGCGCTTCCGCATCGCGATCTCGGGCACGAACCCGCGGAACAAGCGAAAGTTCATCTGGCACCTCTTCCACGCGCGCGGCGGCGGCGGTGCCTCCTCGGCCGGCGACGGATGGGAGACCGCCGGCGAGGGACAGGCCGCGGGGGGCATCAAGTTCGGGAGCGTGGAGGTCGCGGAGACGCGCTTCCCGCTCTTCTTCAAGCGGCACGAGTTCCGTCCCGACTCCGCGGGCGACGGGCGGTATCGCGGCGGGGTCGGCTCGGTGCTCGAGCTGCGCATGGAGACGACCGAGCCCGCGCTCGGCAACACCGCGGGCGACGGCGTGCGCTATCCGGCCTACGGGGTGCTGGGCGGCCGCGACGGGCTACCCCATCGCTATCGCATGCTCGCGCGCGGCAAGACCCGCGTGCTGAAGACCAAGGAGGTCGGCATCCCGATCCCGCCCGGGGCGGTGTTCCTGGTGGAGTCGATGGGCGGCGGCGGATACGGCCCGCCCGCCCGGCGCTCTCCCGAGGCACGGGCCGCCGACCGCGCCAACGGCTTCGTCTCGGGCCGGGCGCGCCGCGGGAAGGCCTGAGATGCTCCGGATCGGCGTCGACGTGGGTGGGACCTTCACCGACCTGGTCGGGGTGGACGACGGCGGGCTCGTGACCCTCGCCAAGTCGGCCTCGACCCCCGCCGATCCGTCCATCGGCGTGATGGACGGGCTCGGACTGCTGGCCGCCGAGCTCGGGAGCGATTTGGCCGCGCTGCTGGCCGACACCAGGCTGATCGTGCACGGCACCACCGTGGCCACCAACGCGCTGCTC
>Ga0335085_10004805_pt1 | contig 22140 bp, 16 predicted proteins | sample Lox_Sample_45_FD_206712 | JGI IMG/M metagenome (GOLD analysis project Ga0335085, IMG submission 206712) | Soil microbial communities from Loxahatchee National Wildlife Refuge, Florida, United States - Lox_Sample_4.5 | ecosystem: Environmental > Terrestrial > Soil > Wetlands | place: USA...
ATCTTAGCGTCGTAGTCCATGAGGTACGCCTTATTAGAACTTGGCAATTGTTTAATGTGTTCAGCAATACCGGACATCGCCAATTCTGCGGCATCGTGCGCGGTCAGGACATGCGAAGCAAGCATGAGTCGATCTGGGTGTGCAGTAGGCGTGAAACGGATTCTTCCAAGCAAGCCCTTTGCGATTAGTAGGCGGTCAACAATTTCTTGGGCAAGTGGCATTCTCTTTCTTTCCGGAGTTTACTCTAACTAGAATAACTGAGCCGTCACGTTTTTGCGGATGGCTCCAGCACCATCTTAAATCTGTCTTTAGTGTAAGTCAAAGTCTATTATCCCTCTGATGAATACAACCCTTTGATATGCGCGATGGTAGACTTCAAGGCGCGTTCGACTTTGCGTGCGATTTCGACATTCAGTTTCGGGTCGACCCAGACTTCCTCAGCGATGCGGTGTCCGATGTAGCGGCCGTTAAGATAGGCGATGACGTTGGAGGCAACGGCGGGAACCTTTGGGCCGGGAGTTAAAATCCCGACAAGGTTCATCGGATCATCGGCGGAAATAATGACGAAGGGCGATTCATGAGTCGCCCCTACATTTGATTTTTCATTGGATTTTTCATCACGCGCCTGTCGCAGATGGTCCACGACTTCGGGCAGGGCAAACTGCTCGCCGCCTACACCGGTGATGAATCGTCCGCCACGTATCTCACCGCGTGATTCCATCCGCCGGTAGACGGGAAGAAGATCTTTCCAGGGCGGCGCCGCGGTCTCGCGCGTTAAAAGATCCCGGAAGAAGACGCCGTAGCGTTCTAAAAGCTGCCGGGCCCACAATTCCGGCAGATCGTGACTGGCCTCTGCCTGATCCGATTTAATTTCCCACCACCGGCCGCCGCCGGGATTTGTCGGAAACGGCTTGATCCCGCGGCGTCTTAGCCTGCGACGCAACCGTTCCGCCTTATCACGATTCGAAGAGGTGAGCGAACGAATTGCACCAAAACTATCTCCACTGATTCGTCCGAAGCCGACCAGTTCCCACAACGCCTCTTCGACCTGGGCCGGAAGAAGATGGGCCGCCGACACAATCTCTTTGAAGAACAGCGCGCCTCGGTTTGATAGGGTAGAGAGAACTATCTGAGCATTGTTGCTTAAATCATCGGCCACCGACTCAGCCAAGCGCAGCCAGTCCAAGTCCTCCCGGAGCATAAGAGAGATTGGAAGAGTCCGTCTGGCATCTCTGGATGCTCCTGCACGAACCCTTCCCCACACCACTTCGCCCGAAATGCAGACTTCGTCCAACCAGCGTGAATTATACTCGGACACGCGGGAAGGGAGAATCATCTGCTCCCACAGAACGGCCGGGATCTCAAAGCCCTGGAGCTGCTCGATAACTTCCAGGATGCCGTCGCGTCCGAAGACCTGCGTCCCGGGTGTGAGATGGGTCCAGTCCAGAAGAAAACGGAGAAGCTCCTCAGTGGAGACAGGCGCGATCTGCCGCCGGAGGCTGTCCAACGTGAGACGATGAATCCGGGCAAGCAAACGTCGCGCGCAAAACTCTATATCGGTTGCATTGGAGTTAAACCTACCTCTTAAGACATATCCCTCTCCCTCTAAGGCACCCAGCGCCGATTCTATAAAATTCGGTTCGAGGCCTAGATCGCGAGATAATATTTCAATCGTTGTCGGCCCCACGATCTCCATTCTTCCCCGAACTAGGGCCACCCATCCCTCGCTTGCCGTCCAGTCCTGACGGACACCGGCGGGAATTTCGATTTTTGGGTTCATCGTAAGATTCGGACGCGCGGCAATCACCATCGGCCATCGTTCCGCCGCAACCCAGAAACATTTGCCTGCCGGGTCTTGGGCGCGCGTTGCCCGGCCGGAGGCGACCAATTCCGAAAACCATTTCTCCCAGAGTTCCCCCTCTTTCTCCGGAAGCAGTCCCACGGATAAAAGCGTATCATGCAGTTCATCCGCATCTCGAACAAGCGGCCAGGCTTCCTTCCGGACTTTTTCGATTGCCTCCTGATCGAGTTTGCCGAGGTCGCGGAGCGATTCGACCGACAGGATTCTCCGTGTCGCCACGGCACGCGCCCGTCGTTCTTCCAGAGGCGCGTCATCTAAGAAAGCATAGGGCTGCGCGTTCAGGATCGAGTACGAAAACGGCGTAGGCTCCCGCGTGTCGACACAGATCACAGAAATCTTTCCGGCCTCGATCGCTTTCAGAAGCCCGACAAAGCCGTCTAAGTCCATTGCTTCATGAAGGCAATCGTCCATCGTCTGCCGGACGAGGGGATGATCTGGGATCGGAATATCCGCCGGATAATTGGCGTTGTCCTGGCATGCTGTGATCGCAGGAAAGGCAGCGGAGAGAAGATCGTCCGCCCGCATTCTCTGAAGCGGCGGGGGGACTTTTTTGCCGCCTCTCTGCCGGAGAACCGCAAGAGCGCGAGTTGCATTCCATCGCCATCGAATCATAAAGAGCGGCGCGGCCAGTACTGCCTGGGTCAGAAGCGCTTCCGCCTGATCCGCATGGATCATTCTCGACACCTCTTCCAACGGAAAGCTGTGCTGCGGGCCGAGAGACAGGACGATGCCGTTGTCGTCCGCGCTGGCCTGAAGCTCAAAATCGAACCTACGGCAGAACCGCTTTCGGAGGGCGAGGCCCCAGGCTCGGTTGATCCGGCTGCCGAACGGGGAATGGATCACAAGCTGCATTCCGCCGGATTCGTCGAAGAATCGTTCGATTAAGAGATGGGGTTGGATCGGAACTGTTCCGACCGCCGCTTTCTGGGCCGAAACATATTCCACCACTTCTTCCGCTTTTGATTCGGGCACGGCGCATTCGCTTATAAGCCATTTTGAAGCGAGAGACCCGTGCGGCGAAGAAGAAACGGGGTCGAGCCGCTTTTCAATTTCTTCACGGATTGCCGAAACCTCCTCCGACAGCTCGACCGTCCGGCCGGGGGCCTCGCCCCGCCAGAACGGAATCGTCGGCGCTGCGCCATGCGCATCCGCTACGACCACTTCGCCGGCCCGGATATACTGGATTCGCCAGGACGTGTTGCCGAGAAGGAAGACATCCCCGCTCATGCTTTCGACCGCGAAGTCTTCATCCACCGCGCCGACGGCGACCCTCTCCGGCTCGGCGATCACTTTGTACTGCGCCGTCTCCGGGATCGCCCCGCCGGAGGTGAGTGCGGTGAGACGCGCCCCGCGACGAGCTTTAATCCGATGGTGGACGCGATCACGATAAAGATACGCGCCCGTCCTTCCGATCCGGGAGGCGAACCCTTCGCTCAGCATCTCGATCACCGCCTCAAAATCCGCTTTCGTCAATTCCCGGTAGGGATATGCCCCGTGGACCAGATCGAACAACGCTTTCTCATCCCATTCTTCGCAGGCTGCGGCCGCGACGATCTGCTGGGCTAAAATATCCAGCGGCGCCTTCGGTATAATAATCTGATCCAGTCTTCCAGCCCGTACCGCACGGATCAGCGCAGCACATTCCAAAAGCTCATCCCTCATTAACGCAAACAGCCGTCCTTTGGGAATCACGCCCAGAGCATGGCCGGACCGTCCGATCCGTTGAAGAACGGTTGCAATTGAACGGGGGCTTCCGATCTGGATCACGAGGTCGATAAAGCCGATATCAATGCCAAGCTCCAGCGAGGCGGTGGCTACCACCGCCTTGAGCTCTCCGGCTTTCAGCCGCGCCTCGGCCGCAAGCCGGATTTTCTTCGAAAGGCTTCCATGATGAGAAGCGACCGCATCCTCTCCAAGGAGCTCGGACAGTTGATGCGTCACACGCTCGGCCATGCGGCGGGTGTTGACGAAGATCAGCGTGCTCCGGTGCTGCAGAATCAGCTCGGCCACTCGCTCATACACTTCCTTCCACTGCTCGTTGGAGCAGACGGCCGAAAGCGGTGTCTTGGGCGTCTCTATAGTGAGGTCCAATTCGCGGAGGTGGCCGACGTCAACAATTGCGCAGTCGGGCCAGGCATGTTTATCGATATGATTTGTTCCAACCAAAAACCGCGCCATCTCATCCACGGGCCGCTGCGTGGCCGAAAGCCCGATCCGAACCGGTCGCTTTTCGCAGAGATGTTCAAGACGTTCGAGCGACAGCGCAAGGTGCGATCCCCGCTTATCACGGGCCGCTGCATGGATCTCATCCACAATAACCGTCTCGACAGAACGGAGCATCTTCCGGCTGGATTCAGCCGTCAGTAAAAGATACAACGACTCGGGTGTGGTGATCAGAATATGCGGCGGACGACGGACCATCTTTTGTCGTTCGGAGGAAGGCGTGTCGCCGGTTCGGACCAAGGCCCGTATGGGCGGCAAGGGAACTCCGTCGTGATGAGCCAGCGCACGGATCTCGGAGAGCGGCGCATCCAGATTGCGTTGAACATCGTTGCTCAAGGCCTTTAACGGCGAGACGTACACCACACGGGTTGCATCCTCAAGCTTTCCTTTTATGCCGTCACGAATCAGGCGGTCGATGCAGGCGAGAAAAGCGGCCAGCGTCTTGCCCGACCCGGTCGGGGCAGCGATGAGGGTGTCGCGGCCTTCAACAATCGAAGGCCATCCCAGCCGCTGAGCCTCGGTCGGAGCCGCGAACCGTTGCGTGAACCATTTTGAAATCAGAGGATGAAAAGATGATAGAGGCATGGGATTATTATACACAAAAGCCCTCTTGATTGCACAGGTTTCACCGTCGAGTGGAGTGCTGTGGTGTAATGGCAACAGAACGTAGGACGAACAGGAGTAGGATCTTCATAATGAACCAATGGTAGTGGATCCTAACCCCAGTTCGTAAGATTGTAACTAGCGTCTATTTAATCGATGAGGCTTATGTACTTATCTCAGGTTCTCTCATACGAACGCCTTTTGGATAGAACGGAAGACATCGTTTCAGTATAATGGGCCAACAGTATTGATATCCGAAGCATTCTGCATCAGTTTATGGGTGCAACGCTATTGGCATTGCTGACCTTTGTGGTAACCGTGGCACTCACTACGCTCGTGGCCACGCTGTTTGGATACCAGATGGTTCAAGGTCTACTGCTCGGAGCGATTCTGGGGGGTACCCCGTTTGCAGGGAAAGGCCTGATATTTGACGCTCAGTTCCTCGAAGGCGTATAAGTGGAGAAACGCGATAAAACGACCCAAACGCAAATGAGCAGGGCATGCCATGGAACAATTTCTTGCCACCGAAACGTTAATCATTGAACTGCTGCTGATCGTTTCACTCGTCGCCATCGCGGCACATCGATGGCGCGTGCCATACACCGTTTCGCTGGTGATCGTTGGCCTGATCATCACTTTTCATCAAACGATACAGTTTGAACTCACTCCTGAATTGATCCTCCTCCTTTTTCTGCCACCATTGGCTTTTGAAGCTGCATTTCACATCGAATTTCGTCACCTGCGGGATAACTTGCTCCCAATTGTCGTGCTGGCCGTCCCAGGTGTACTTCTGACGACCTTGATTGTGGGATGGATCGTCTCCAAAGGCGCACACCTGCCCATGTCAACGGCGCTGGTCTTCGGTGCATTGATATCGGCCACCGATCCGGTTGCTGTTGTTTCGTTGTTCAGGAAACTCGGCGCGCCCAAGCGATTGACCCTGATCGTCGAAGGCGAAAGCCTCTTCAACGATGGGACCGCTATTGTCATGTTCAACCTGATGGTGGTCGCTGTACTTCCGATGGCCTCTATCGGTGAGGGAGCGTACGCCGAATCGTTTCAATGGGTTCCAGCAATCGTTGATTTTATCCGTGTATCGGCAGGCGGGATTGGGATTGGTATAGGTCTGGGTTGGCTGATATCGCTGTTGATTGCGCGGCTTGACGATTACCTGATCGAGACCACGCTCACGACGGTGCTGGCTTTTGGCTCATATCTCATTGCCGACCGATTCCACGTCAGCGGTGTTTTGGCCGTTGTTAGTGCCGGTATTATCACCGGGAGCATCGGCCCAAAGGGCATGTCACCCACCACGCGGATTGTCCTCTTCAATTTTTGGGAATACTTTGCTTTCGTTGCCAACTCGCTGGTGTTCCTCCTGATCGGATTGGGGGTGAACATCGGGCAAATCGTATCGAATCTCGGCCCAATCGCAATCGCCGTGATGGCGGTGATCATCAGCCGGGCGCTTGTAGTGTACGGTCTGACCTCGCTGTCCAACACACATCGATGGAAAGTGCCGTGGTCGTACCAGCACGTTTTATTCTGGGGAGGCCTGCGCGGCGCCGTCAGTCTAGCGCTTGTCTTGAGTCTGCCCTTCAAGTTCGTCGACCATAATCTCCTACGCGTGATGACCTTCGGAGTGGTGTTGTTCACCTTGCTGGTTCAGGGCACCACGATGCAATTGATAATGCGCCGTCTTGGATTGGTCCGTCTCGATGAGTCCACATATGAATACGAGCGAGAGCGAGGCCGACTCTTGGCGACCCGCGCTGCGCATGAGCGACTGCAACAGCTGTACAACGAGGGCATCATTTCGACATCAACCTGGGAATCGCTGTCATCCGATTTGGATCATCGGATCCAGGAGTATCTTGACTCACAACGGGACCGTCTTCGCAATCAGCCGGCACTGAGTACAGAGGAGCTTGATAGCGCCAAGCGGGAAGGGCTACGGGCACAACGCGCCATGTTGGCGAATCTTCTGAACGACGGCGTTATTTCAGAACGGGTTTATCGTGAACTGGTAACCGAAGTGGACGCAGCGCTGGAAGGAGAGGCAATAGAGGGAAGCAATGCGCAGAAGTCGAAACAAAAGCAGGGAATCGATGAAGAAACCGCAAAGGACTTATAAACGCGAGGGTAATTCCCAATAGGCAGGCATAAAGCCATGGCTTGATGTTGACGATTGTAAATTCTAGTGTCTGGTTGATAAAAATAATGGCATTTTATCTATAACTTAGGATACCATGAAAAATGGAGTGGGAGTCCAATTTTCAGAAACAGATACGATGAAACTTTACTCTGGCTAGCGGAACCCCTCTACCTCACTACAAGGAGACCCATTGCTCAAGGACATTACAAATGAATAAAATCGGATGGGTGATGATACAAGGAAATAAACGTGAGCAGGTAATCCCTTAAATGCCTGGTTAGAAGAAAATTCTGGCGGACATATTCTTTGCCATTTTCTCCAAGCTTCTTTGCATATTCTGGCTCGTTTAAAAGCTGTTTGATCCAGTATGCGGCGCCATCAACCGTGTGTGTCAGTATCCCGGAATGTTTGTGAGTCATTTGGAGCGGGATTCCACCTACCGCAGAAGCAATCACCGGTTTTTCCTTCCACAGGGCTTCGGTCACGGTCAGTCCAAAGCCCTCTCGCAGGGACTTCTGAAGTATAACAGCGGAAGCCCTTTGAATGGCATTGATCTCCACATGACTCGTGGGAGGAAGAGGCAACACCAAGATATCCGCATCCTCTCGCGCTCTTTCCTGAACTTCGCTTAGAACCTGTGCCCCTTCTGGATCATCATCCGCCGATCCGCCTACCAGAAGGAGCCTTGCCTCCACATAAGGTTTCACCCTCTGGAACGCCTCGATCACACCCAAAGGATCTTTTATGCGGTCGAAGCGGGAAACTTGCGTCACTAGGGGTTTGTCCGTGGGAATCTTCAACCGCTCCAGTATGGTTCTTATTTCTTCCTCGCGAAGATCTCTGTTTTTGTCGCTTAAAGGATCAATCGAAGGGGAAATCAAAACCTGGGGAATAGGTAGTGTCTGCGCAAAACTGGGAGCAGAAAAGACGCACATATTATACTGCTCTACATAAGGTCTTAGGAAATCCCAAACGTGAGGGTCTGGCCGGGAAAGATCGATATGACAGCGCCACAGCCAGAAATTTTTTAGTTCCCTCCTTTTTTTCACCAGCGCCGCCGGCTGGGGATCGTGGATAAAGACGATATCGGCATCAAGCTTCATCTGCATCAGGTTCTGGTCCACGGTATCGACATAAACCTGATAATCCCGAGGCAGGATCTCCTGAGCATCGCCGTGGAGCGCATTGTGGAATTTTTTGGTCACCGCATAGAAAGCCTCGCCTCCTTTGATGACTTCCCATCCTGCCTGTACGCCTAACTCGCACAGAAGGGGAACCATCCGGCTTAGAATCTCGGCCACCCCTCCTCCGATCGCAGTGGAATTGACATTTAAGACTGTTTTCCCTTGAAGGAGACGGCTTAAAAGATACAGTTCCTCCAGCGTATCCGTGCCCACAATGCTTCGATATTCTTCAAGGCGTGGCATGGGACAGATCCTTTAATCTTCCCTCAATAAAGCCTATAATTTTAGAGCGTAAACCCTCTAAGGTCTGTGTGTAAGGGTCGAGTTTTGCCACTTTCTCTGCCAGCGTTTTTTCATCCAGTTCTGTTTCAAACCAGTGAGAAAAATCATTGATTCCAAGTGGAGGCCTCAGTCTCGCTTCAAAAACATGGAGATAAAGACTGGAAATACTTACCTTCTTCAGACAGTCTAAAAACTCCGTCAGGTTATAGGCATGATGCTGTGTGGGAATCGAAAACCGTATGGCTCGCATAAAATGGAACTCTTTGCCCTCCGGCACTTGACGGAGATTGCTGTTCTTTTTGAGATGGTTCTCTATTGCGGAGACAATGGCATTACGAAAGTCGTTGAGTGAGTTAAATCGAATTGTATCGATGGCCGCCAGCCGTTCGCCTAACATTTCATCTTGCAACATGTGGGTGACCCAATAAGAAAAATCATTCGGAGGTTCTGGGACGAGGTGCTGGTGTTGCTGCAGGAATCGGTGCGTATGCTCATAGATCACAGCATCTGGAACAACTTTTAGATGCTCTAAAAGTTCTTTGAGGTTTTTCGCCTTGATGCCCGTCAAGGCCGTAAGGCTAAGCCGGGTAAAAAAGCGAAATGGTTCGCTGGCTCGTGTTATCACAATGGCGATCCTTCGATATCTCGAATCAGTTCGCGAATGCGTCTCATTAAATTATCAAAAAGCGCATCGTAGAGACTCATCGGGCCATCTTCAGGATCCGGGACATCCCACTCAATAAACTTCTTGGTCGGTACAGAGGAGCGCTTGTTTTTTTGATCCATGCTCACCACATAGTCCCAGGAGATTGAAGGAAGCGATGAGTAACCTTTAGGCTTAATAGAATTCATTGTTAATTGGTGTTTCTTTAGGATCTCTACAGCCTTCGGGTCTACTCGATCCGAAGGGTTCGATCCTGCGCTTGCAATCACCCAGGAGTCTGGAATAAATTTTCTAAAGACGGCTTCAGCAATCTGGCTTCTGCACGCGTTATGTATGCAGACAAATAAAATAGATGGCATCGGTTTGCCTAATCGTTAAATTGTATTTGACATCGTCTTCTGGTCCAACCGGATTTGGGCGAGCTCTCCCACTAAATTGGCCGCCCACCGGTAAATGTTATTATTTTTTAGGGCTTCTCGCATCCTATGCATCCGGGCTTTTTTCTCAGCGGCATCCATTTCCAAAGCATACCGGATCGCCTCAGCAACCTGCTCTATATCATAGGGATTTACGATAAGGGCATCATGAAGTTCTCTGGAGGCCCCGGTGAATTGGCTGAGAATCAAGACCCCTTCCTCATCTTCCCGGGAGGCCACATACTCCTTGGCCACAAGATTCATTCCGTCATGAAGAGAGGTGACCAAGCACAAATCGGCGGCTTTGTAGAAGGGTTCGATCTCTGCACGACTGTGATGCTTCGTTAACACAGCGATGGGTCTCCAGTCTTTGGTCTGAAAACGCCCGTTGATCCTTTCGGACTGTGCTTCCACATCACCGATCAAATCATGATAACGCTTGATCAACGTACGGCTTGGCGCACCCAACTCTACGAACGTAAATTGGCCTTGATAATCGGGATGTTTCTCAAAAAAACGCTCGATCCCTCGAAATCGTTCCAGAATTCCCTTCGTGTAGTCGATTCGGTCCACACCCACGCCCAGAAACTTGGCCTTGATCCCCAACTCCTTTAGGAGGGTTTCTTTATTAGGTTGAGGAGGTTTCTCTCCGAAGACAGCGGGAGCGATTGAAGAATAAGCGATGCTGATGGGAAAAGGTTTGACCCAGGTGGTGTGGCCCTTTTGATCCACCGCGAAATGTTCCCAATCGATCCGGGATTCGAGGGCCCGGTCTACCGTCTCGAGGAAATTATTGCAATGAAACTGAATATGAAACCCGATGAGGTCCGCACCCAACATCCCGTAGAGAAGTTCCTTCTGCCAGGGACAGATGCCGAAGGATTCGGGATTGGGCCAGGGAATGTGCCAGAAAAGAGCGACACGCGCATCCGGGCGTTTTTCTTTAATCAATCTAGGAAGCAGCGCAAAATGATAGTCCTGAATTAAGAGGCATGGTTCCTCCGTTCCTTTCATCTCTTCTAATACCGCTTCTGAGAACTTCTCATTGACCCTTTGGTAGGAAGCCCAGTCCTCAGGCCGAAAGATGGGTCTTGTGTGTGCAATATGGCAAAGCGGCCAGATACCTTCATTGGAAAAGCCGTAGTAGTAACCGTTTTCCTCTTCTTTCGTAAGCCAGACCCGTTTAAGGGTGTACCGAGGATCTTCGGGTGGAACGCGAAGCTTTCCCTTTTTATCTACAACTTCCGTGTCCGCCTCACCGCTCCCATGAGCGATCCAGGTGCCGTCGCATGCCCGAAGAATGGGTTCCAAGGCAGTGACCAATCCGCTGGCTGGAACGATACATTTAATCAAGTTGCCCTCTTTAACATGCATGTAAGGCTCACGATTTGAGATAACAAACAGCGGCTTGTTTTGGAGGCGCACGTGCACATGTTCCTTAAGGCGTTCCGGGGTCCATACAGATTCAGCCGCTTGCCTGAGTCGAGCTTCCTCCTCCGCAGCGGATCGAGCCATCCAGAGACTTTTAGCCATATGGCTGATCTCTTTGGTGAGTGGCTCAAAGAGGTCTGTCCTCATAAAACCGAAAGGTTCGCTTGTTTCTCCCGTACGAAGTTTCTTCATCCAGTCCGTCATTTTGACGATGGGACTAACGATGCTCCAACGTACAACGATCAGCGTGGTGAGGGAGACCAAGAGCGCCTGGGCAAAAAGCCTGAAGAAATTATAACGCCAAACTTCAGAAAGACGGGCCTGAATATAGTCGGCATCATGAATAATCAACAGCGCGCCTAAGATCTTGTGTTGGCGATACAAAGGTAGAGCATAAAGATGCATGCTTTTGTGCTCCATGGCCTCCAAATCACTTGATGCAATCTCTGTGTTTAAGACCTTCATTACAATGTTTGGAGCGGTCTGCAGTTGAGGAGCAAGACTTTGGGTAATCGCTAATGAATTGCCCTGGCTATCATAAATGGCTACGCCGGAAAGACGCTCCCGGTTTCCAAACCGCTCCACGATCCGCTGGAGATTCTTAGATGGGCCTTTCTCCAGCAGGGGCTCAACTGTTTCCTGGAGGCTTTCGGCCAGAACACCGGCGCGTCGCTCAAGTTCTTCGCTTAGACGAACCTGTTCCTGCCGCGCCTGGAAGAAAGTAGACAGCGAAACAACCAGGGTTACGACAATGACAAGTGAAATAATTAGCCGTAAGGTTATTCGCATGGTGTTCTTATCTTATATCCTTGGCCCTTAACATTTTCAACTTCAAAGTCAGTCGGCTCTCAGGTCCTCACGACCACGTTGCCGAATCGGTGAACGCTGACACAGGCCGGCCTTAATTTCATTGTTTGCGTAAGCTCTCTCTAACAATTTTAGCGAGGCCGACAAACATCCCTGTGAGGCTCTTCTGCCGCATCTGAAAATACGGCTCGACTTTTTCTATTTCCTCTCCAATCTCTACATGGAATGATTCGGACTTTTTAATCGCCAATACCTGAGACGGGTACACGCTCCTATGACCCGTCATGAGAAAGCTGATCACACATGCAACTGCTGCGTACGGCGCAATCATCGATCCATAAAGTTCTACGGCCATGATGCTCGCAGAGATCGGTGTATTGGCCGCGCCGGCTAAAAGCGCGACCAAACCAATTGCGGAGAACGTGGCTGCATCCAATTTAAAAAGGTCCGCAAACACTGATCCAGAAGTCGCGCCGACAAAGAAGATAGGGGTCACAATCCCGCCGCTCCCGCCAAAATTAAGCGTAATGCTTGTAAAGACAGATTTCAGTAAAAAGGAATACCACGGCGTGCACCCCCCCGTAAGACACAGCTGGATTGTCTCAAGTCCAAGACCGAGGTATTTCTGCGAGAACACGAGAGTCAATCCCACCAGAAACAAGCCTCCGATGCCTCCTTTCAATGGTTTCCATATCTTAATCTGTCGCGAGAGTCTTCTGCCGATCTGAATGATCTCAATAAACAAAAACGAGATGAAACCAAAGAAGATGCCGCCCAATGCAACTTTAATAAAAAAGGATTCGCTGAACACCGGTACAAAATTGATGGGGCGGTAAAAGTAAGTAATCCCCAGCGCCGATGAGACCTGATATCCGACAATGCCGGCAATGAAAGACGGGAGCAGAACCTCGTAGAGAAGATTTCCCATAAAAAGAACCTCGACCCCGAAGAGCGCTCCAGCCAAAGGAGTGCCGAAGACAGAAGAAAACCCGGCGCTGATTCCGCAGATCACCAGCTTCCTACGATCGTGATCCCCAAGCCTGAGGAGATCGGCAAGAGAAGAGGAGAGTCCTCCCCCGATTTGTGCGCATGGACCCTCTTTACCCGCCGACCCGCCCATCGCGATTGTGAGAACCGTCGCCAGAAGCTTTACGGGTACCACCCTCGCTCTAATTTTACCTGAACGTTTATGGACCGCTTCGATGACCTTCTCTGTTCCGTGTCCTTCCGCTTCCGGCGCCAAGGAATGAACGATTGCAGCACTTAAGAATAACGCGACGGGCAACAGTAAAAAGTAGTATGAATACTGTTTTGTGAAGTCCGTACTCCAGATTAAGATCTTTAGAAATACTGTGGTGGATAAACCAACAATCAGCCCTACGAACGTGGCCAGAACAAACCATTTTAGGATGCTCACGAAAATAACTGACTGCTCTGCCATTCTTCTTTTCATATGAATTCAGTACTCCTAATGCCGGGTCTTTTGATTCTTGGTACTAACCTGCCGACCATCATCGTGCTGCAATTCGATTATCACCTCTTTCTTTATAACCGATCCCTTCGAAAGCATCGAACACCATGATGAGAATTCCCCTTGCCATGGGATCGCCTAGCAGCTTTGTGTTAAGGCTTGATTACAAGAAACAGTTTCGCCCCAGCGGGAAAGCGAGGCTGCGATACTTAGGACAGTATAGACAGGCGCTCTTAATCAATCTCATTCAGCCATCACATCGGATGGCATTTGCAGATTTCTGTTTTACACACATAGGAATATATGAACGACTGGCCAGCTTCCTCATGGTGTCATCCGGAACTTTTCCTGATGCTCGTATTCTGGCCGAATCACCTGGTTTGAATCAAATTCAAAATCGAGTGAGGCGGTCTGTTTGGCCGAAACAGTAATCTCCTGCTCGATTGGCTTAAAATGCGGCCGCCATGCGATCACCTCATACTTCCCAGGCGGCAAACCATCGATGCTGAATTTCCCATCGCTGCCCGTAAGCGCATAGTAGGGGTTATCCACAGCAACCTCCCACATCTGCATAAACTCATGCATCCCACAGATCATCTTGGAGACCTTCATATTCTTTTCTAACCTAATTTCATGGGTTTCAAATGAATTCGGCGGTATCGGGACATTGAGAATCACATTTCCCTTCTCAGCTTGGTACAGCTGAGCGTTGTGCAGAACAGGGTCCTCGTTCTTCATTGTAAACTTACCGTGATTCTGAACAATACTGACAAATGGGAGGAACTCGCATCCTCTTGCGACAAGATCGGCCACAATTGGTTTAAACTGCTTACCCCTTTCTACGCCCTTCACCATCACAACCACATTTCCAAGACCTCCGTCCGGGCCAGCCGATACATCATTCACCACCACATTCCCTTTGCCGTCAGTGATCTTTTGATTCTTTGCACAATAGGGTGCAAAGGGATAAAAGGCCAGTGGAAAGATCCGTGGCGGCGGGATCGGCCCTTTTAATATGATCTTCCCGGTGATGGTTCCTCCATCGCTCACGACGATTTCTTGGTAATCGGATGCCGCGGAAGCCCCTGAGAGTCCGACCACTCCCAGCAAGACCATTCCCGCAATCATGAATAGACGTGACATAGTCACTCCTTTCTTCACTCCTTAAGATAACATACTGACTTCAGCCCTGCTTGTAAACCTGAGGTCTTCTTTAGATTTAGTGAAAAGCATAGACCGGATCATTTATTTCCTCCTTTGAGCACTCAACTCAACGACTATCTAAATCTGGGATCCAAGTCAACTCGTCGGGCTTGGATGATCTTTCTTGATGGAACGATCATACTCATTTCGCACCTGAGCAAGGACTCGATCTGCCATCGGCCGCAAAGTGAAGTACGCGAGCCATCGATTCAACAGACCCTTAACTTCAAAGACGCCTGTGTACGTAATCCGGGTCTGCCCTTCCCCATCCCGATAAAATTCAAGCTGATCCGTGACGTTGGTAATTGGAAGCGGCGTTCCATCAAGCCAATCTCCCAAATGCCGATCTTCATAAAGACGGCCTTTGGCGAAATCGGTAATCTTGATTTCGCTCACGAGTGTTTTGCCGCCTGGGAGATGAATCTGCAGTCGATGCTGCGCCCCAACTGCTGTCATCTCGTCCGAGCCACCGTCAATCGATTGAATCATTGGGAACCGTTTCGCCCAACGGTTCGGTCTCACAAACCACGCCCAGACCTGCTCTGGAGTCCGCGATACCGTAATGACAGTCCCAAAGTGGTATGTTTCTGGTAAAAACAACATCCCTGCGAGAACCATCAGGACCAGACCTCCAACCACAGCAATCCCAGACCACTGTATGAGGTTTATTCGTGCGTTTGACATCTTTACCGACACCTCACAGAAAACGCAGGGTGTGGCTAGCGAATTAATCAACCAAAGATTATGGTCAACTCAGATTCGATTAAGAATTCGCCAGCTTCACGTATGAATATTTTGACGATACAACCATAGACAAAGGGATAAACAATCGTTTACTGGTAAGCTCCTTTTTGCCGTGATATGATCAGAAACGCGCCAGTCATAAGTTATTTCAATTTAGTTTCCTACATGTAGGGTAAGGAAATGACCACGCCGATTCTCTTGGTAGCATGTCTCATTGTGTTCGGCACAGAATGGCTTTTCCTTCCCATAGCTGATCGTGGTGAGGCGAGAGGAATCAACACCCAGATCGATCAAAAACCGTTTGACAGCTTCAGCCCTGCGGTTTCCCAAAGCAAGGTTGTAGTCCTCGGTCCCGCGTTCATCGCAATGGCCCTCAATCTTAATCTTCATATCAGAATGTTTCTTTAGCAGCTTCACGTCCTCCAGTAAGGCCTCCTTTTCGTCCTTCCTTATCAATGATTTATTGAAATCAAAGTAGGCATCCTGGAATTGAATGGGGGTCTCAAGGGCGATCTGTTTTGGGACTTGCGTCTGACTTTGAACCGGAGGAGTAGCCTCCGCCCGAGGTCTTTCAGGCGCAGGAGCCTGTGAAGCAGATGGCGCCTCCGTCTTTACTGCGGCCGTTTCCATTTTCCGGTTGCAGGCTGCAAAGACGATCGCTATCAGCATAATAGACAGAAAAAAGCCATTCGATCTTGATGAAATCATCGTTTCCCTCCTTCCGTTTCTTGCAGTTATGTTGAGATGGGACGCGTCCTTGATTCTATTCTTCACTGAAAAAGAACTTTACCTTAATGTGTTCCACTTCCATAAGATGAACGATCTTCTCAAGAGCTTCGTACAGCTCCATGACCTCTTGGTGTGAGAACTTTTGAAGTCCGTAGAGCAATTTCCCTTGAGCAGGTTCAGGACCCTTGGTGGCGATACGCTTGCCTTGATCGGTTAAGTGGACCGTAACAACACGACGGTCGGTTTCCTCCCTCTTTCGGGCAATGTATCCTTTTCTCTCCAAACGATCCAGAATGCTGGACACAGTCGAGATGTGAAGATGCATCTTCCGACTCAATTCACCGACCGGGGTTCCGTTCTCACTACGAAGTGTTTTAAGCAACCAGAGCTGAGGACCGGTGACACCGAACTCTTTTAAAACCTCTTCCGAGTATTGCTGAATAGCCTTGAAGATCCTTCGGAGGGACTGCATGATCTGGGCGATAGCGGCTTTCTTTGAGATCCTAGGTCGGTTCATATATATTATCAACTCATAATATATGTATACATAATATATGACTAAAGAACACTTGTCAAGGACAAGTGGGTTGATGGCCACCCCCTATCCCTGAGCCGCTAATGTTTACTTTGAGACATTCTCATTATTAAAAACACGATGTGTTGGTAGGAGGAAAGAATGACAGCACCTTCGAAGGGTCCACTGCAAAACAAATTACATTACACCATAGACCCTTCAACTTTATTGCCGAAGCACAACAGGTTTTAGGTGTTGGAGCTATTTAATCTCATCCGCCGCCATTTATCTTTGATTAAATCCATCAAGAAGGTTAGCTCTTCTGTCTTGAGCAGGGCATGGATGATAAAATAGCCGCCGATGCTCAAGATGATTCCACCCCCTAAGAGAGCCCCCTTCTCAAACCAGTGGGCCTTGGCCATCCAGATCGTTTGTTTTGTAACGAAGAATCCCCAGACGACGATGATCAGCGATGCGAGGACCACCCTGAAGTGGGACCGCAGAACTGCCCGGAAGCCGATTCTCCCCAGCCGACGTCTTAGGAGCCACAGCAGGATCGACAGGTTGAGTATTGAAGAGAGCGAAGTCGCCAGAGCCAGGCCGGCATGTTTTAGCGGTCCCATCAGCGAGACGCTCAGAAGAATGTTGACCAGCATCGCAAGGACCGCTGTTTTTACCGGCGTCTTTGTATCCTGAAGGGCGTAAAAAGCGGGCGCCACGATACGCACGCCGGCGAAGGCCCAGAGGCCAAGGCTGTAGCACAACACCGCGGCGGAAGTGCCCAAGGTATTTTCAAGCGTAAAGGCGCCGTGCTGAAAAAGGAAATGGACGATTGGAATCCGAAACATGATCAGACCGATCATGGCCGGAAAGGTGATGAAAAAGACGAGGCGAAGTCCGAAGGAAAGCGTCTCTCTAAGCTCTACTGTTGCCCCGCGAGCCGCCTGGCTCGACATCGTCGGAAGGATTGCGGTGGCCACGGCCACGGCAAAAATCCCGAGCGGGAACTGAATCAGGCGCATGCCGTAGAAGAGGTATGTCACACTGCCCTGCGGCAGAAATGAGGCAATCAGGGTGCTGATCAGGAGATTGATATCGGCGACCGATAGGCCGATGATGATCGGGACTGCGAGGAGGCCGATGCGTCTTACCCCCTCATGCCGCTCCAGATTCAGTTGAAAGAAAAAGCCTTGTTTTTTGAGACTCGGTAATTGAATCAGAAACTGGGTGAGGCCGCCGAGCAGGACGCCGATCGCGAGACCCATGATGGGTTCGGTCAGATGCTGGGACAGAAAAAGGATCGTCAGGATGACAGAGAGATTGTAGAAGCTGGGGGCCAAGGCCGGGGCGCCGAAGGACCGGAGCGAATTGAGCACTCCCATCGCAACGGCGGCAAGACCGATGAAAAGTAGAAACGGAAACATGATGCGGGTGAGACTGACCGTGAGGTCAAATTTTCCGGGGGTGTCGATAAAACCGGGCGCGATGATCTTCACGATAAATGGCGCTGCAACAATACCAATAACGCTGATGACCGAGAGGAGCAAGGTGAGCGCTGTAAAGGTGACGTTGGCCAGTCTCCGGGCGTCTTCTTTAGACCGATGTGTGAGATATTCGGTAAAGACCGGAATGAAAGCGGCCGCCATCGTCCCTTCGGCAAACATCTCCCGCAGCATGTTCGGGATGCGGTAAGCAACAAAGAAGGCATCAGCGGCAAGACCGGCTCCGAAGTATCGGGCCTGAACCATGTCGCGGATCAACCCCAGTATCCGGCTGAGGAGGGTCGCAAGGCCGATAAGGCCAGCCGCTTTGGTGATCCTGCCTTTTTCATCAACGGTCATCTGTTTTTTCCCTTGACTTCAACAGTGCATTCCGTTTAACATCACCTCCTGCAGATTCGATTAACTTAAGGAGATTTAGAGAGTGGGTATTAAAATCCATCAATCGGTTCTAAAGAGAGAGCGGCAGTCGCTCAAAGTCCATCATCGTAACAAGTCGGTCATTAACCGCATCAAGTCCATGGTGAAGAAGGTCCAGGTTGCGATCACATCTAAAAATTTGAGCGAGGCGGAGCAGCTCCTTCCCGCGACCGTTTCGACGATTGATAAGGCCGCCGTCAAAGGGATCATTCATCGAAACACGGCGGCTCGAAAAGTGTCCAGGCTCACCCGCGATGTTCAACATGCCAAATCCGTCCCCGCAAATAAAACCGCTGCCGGGAAGACCAAACCGGCCGCTTCCTAGTACGATTACAGTAGACCCGATGCCATCTGTCTTTCATTTTTTTGTGGCTGGCACAGTCTCAGAATCAAATCCTCCAACAGAAACTGCGGCTCCACGCGGCTCCGCTTGAGTCTAGAGTCGGTGGCCAGTAGATCGCGATAGGCCGATTCGATCTCCTCAAGCGTGAAACGCTGGGTTTGCGCCAGGAGTTCCGAGATGAAGAAGGATGAGATGCCAACCTCTTGAGCGATCTCTGCTGAAGAAGCGCCTTGATTTTTCCGGGTCTTGGCCAGCCACATCTGCCGAACCTGCCGGATCAGCATGGACAGGATCTTCAGAGGTGCATCCCCACCGAGCAAAAGCGCGGCCAAGAGCCTGACCGCCTCACAGGAATCCCTCTCCCCGATGGCACGCGTCAGATCAAAAATTGAAGGCATCTGTTGCGGTCCGATTGCCGCCTTTAGATCCTGAATCTGGACGGGACGGTCTTGACCCTCAGCGAGCGATAGCTTGGTAAGCTCGTTCGCAAGGAGCATCAAGTCCGGACCGATTCTCTCCGCAAGATAAGCGATCGTTTCCTCGGTCATCACGAGCTTTCTCTGCCGGGCCTGCTGCTTAACCCAAGCCGGAATCTGCGATTCCTTCAGCGGCTGGCATGGGACCATCTCTCCGTAAGATTTGAAGGTCTGGAAGAACTTCTTCCGTTGGTCGATTTTCCCCGCCACAAACACCAGACAAGTGGTGGGGCAGGGTCTGACCAGATAAGGTAAGAGCGCTTCCTGCTGGCTAGGAGCGAGGGCATCCAGATGCTTGACAATCAAGAGACGACGTTCGGAGAAGATCGGCAGAGTCTCGGCAATCTCGATGATTTGCTTGGCTGAGGTTTCATCCCCGTAGAGAGTTTCCAGGTTAAAATCTCTGGCTTCCGGTTGGATGACAGAACTCCTGAAGGTCTCTAACGCCTCCTGGATCAGGAACTCCTCTTCTCCGTAGAGGAGATAGAGCGGCCTGATCTCCCCGCGTTTGAGTTTTAAAACGACGTCTTGAGATCTCAGTGCGATGGGAACCCCTCCCGGATCTGAACGACGAGATCTTGACCCAAGACCTTTGCAGCCTCTGCAATCGCCCGATCTTCGGCATCCCGGGTCCGGGCGATGTCGACACGCGTTGAATCCAACGGGTCTTGAATCACAAAGTATTCTGTAATCGTCTCCATCTTCTTTTGTTGCCAGAGAATCTTTTGATTGCGGCTATCCTGCAGTGTGATATCTGTCTGGATTCTGACCCGATACTCGGCTGCTTCGTTCAGAGTATTGAAAGAGAGCGGTACAAGAAGAAAAGCGATGATCCTGCCCTTGAGGACCGCATCCGCTTCGGAGGCGCTGTTGACAACTTCGAGTCGAGGATAATCGATAAAGGCTTTCTTGACCGCATCTGTGAGCCTCTCATCCAACAGGGGCTCAAACGTGTTGTTCTCAAACGTGGGTACCGCGATTCTTCTCACCTCCGGCGGAAGAGGGGAGGCCCGGCCGACAAATTGATAGCCGCAGGCTGAAACGGCCAGCAGACAGCCAAGCGATAAAAACAGAAAGGTAAACCGCGTCAAGGTCCTCATGAATCGCATTCGTCAGTTCACCACAATGTTGAGAAGGCGACCCGGGATGTAGATGACCTTCGCGATTTGTTTCCCCTGAATCCAAGCGGCAATTTTTTTGTCCGCAAAAGCCCGCTTTCTAATTTCGGTCTCACTCGATTCAGACGGCACGATCAATACGCCGCGAAGCTTGCCGTTGACCTGAACCGGCATATTTATTTCTTCTGTCTTGAGCATTGCTTCCTGATAGCGGGGCCAGGGCTGCTTCACGAGACTCGTTGCATGCCCCAGTTTTTTCCAAAGCTCTTCCGCGATGTGAGGAGCGAAGGGTGAAAGAAGGGTCACGAGGGTGTCCAGCGCCTCAGACCATACGGCGGGGGCGATCTCGGCCCGCGCTGCATTCTGAGGGAGGGCATTGTAAAACTCCATTAGCGCAGCGATCGCCGTGTTGAACTGGAAGTCCTGATCGAGATCGTCCGTTACCTTTTTGATCGTCCGGTGTGTGATGCGTCGGAGCTCAAGATCCGGCCGGGAGAGACTGCCGGTTCCGGCGCGCGAGTTCCGGAGTTGAACGGCGGAATCGGTCGCCAGTCGCCAGACGCGATTTAAAAATCTGTAGGTGCCCTCGACCGCCTGATCACTCCATTCGAGATCCTTTTCCGGCGGTGCGGCAAAAAGTGAAAACAGGCGAGCGGTGTCCACTCCATAAGTCGCGATAAGGCGCTCTGGATCGACGATGTTCTTCTTGGATTTGGACATCTTTTCAACTCGGCCTCGCACAACCGGTCTATTGCATTGCGCGCAGCGCAAGCCTTCCTTCTCCGATCCGATCGTCTCTGCCGGGAAGAGCCAACCGTGCTCCTCGCAACGGAGAGTCTCCATGCAGACCATTCCTTGCGTCAGAAGGTTTGTAAATGGCTCGTCCACCCTCACAAGTTCAAGATCCCGAACGACCTTTGTGAAAAAGCGGGCGTAGAGGAGATGCAGCACGGCATGTTCAATGCCGCCGATGTACTGATCCACCGGCATCCAGTAATCGGCCTCTTGGGTGCTGAGCGGGGCCGAATCCAATTGTGGCGAGAGATACCGGAGGAAATACCAGGAAGAATCCACGAAGGTGTCCATGGTATCCGTCTCTCGACGGGCTTTTCCCTTGCAGCGGGGGCACGAAACCTCTAAGAATTCTTTCGACTCGAGGAGCGGCGAGCCGCCCTTACCTGTGAAAGGGACATCGCGAGGCAGCGTGACCGGCAGGTCCCGATACGGAACCGGCACGGCACCGCAATGTTGACAATAGATGATGGGAATAGGGGTGCCCCAGTACCGCTGGCGTGAGATTCCCCAGTCACGGATGCGGTAGTTGACTTTGCGGGCGCCCAATTTATCGGATTCGATAAAGTCCGTGATCTTCTCCTGGGCTTCAAGCGGACTCAATCCCGAGAACTGCCCTGAATTCACGAGCCGCCCGGCCTCCTCCGTATAAGCCTGGACCATCGCCTCGGACCGGAGTGTGCCTTCTGGATTCTGGATCACGAGCCGGATGGGAATCCGATATTTCCTTGCGAACTCAAAGTCGCGCTGGTCGTGCGCAGGTACCGCCATGATCGCTCCGGTGCCGTACTCCATTAAAACAAAGTTGGCCACCCAGATGGGGATCTTCTCGGAAGTTAAAGGATTGACCGCATAGGCGCCGGTAAAGACACCCTCTTTCTCCATCTCTTCTGCGGTCCGGACTTTCTTGTCCTGACGTTTGATCCGGTTTACAAAATCCTGTACCTTTTTTTCCTGTGTTTTGCCCTTGATGAGACGTTCGACCATCGGATGCTCGGGTGCCATGCTCATGAAGGTGGCACCGCAGAGCGTGTCCGGCCGGGTCGTAAAGATTTTGATAACCCCGGAGCCGTCCACGAGTGGAAAATTCACCTCGGCACCGGTGCTTTTCCCGATCCAGTTGCGCTGCATGGTCAGCACTCGCTCCGGCCAGCCGGTGAGTTGGTTGCAGTCATTCAGCAACTCTTCGGCATACTGGGTGATTT
>Ga0335085_10004806_pt1 | contig 22129 bp, 24 predicted proteins | sample Lox_Sample_45_FD_206712 | JGI IMG/M metagenome (GOLD analysis project Ga0335085, IMG submission 206712) | Soil microbial communities from Loxahatchee National Wildlife Refuge, Florida, United States - Lox_Sample_4.5 | ecosystem: Environmental > Terrestrial > Soil > Wetlands | place: USA...
GCCGGGACGGCCCGGGCGTGGATCGCCCGCTCGCCGCGGCGGCTGGAGCTGGTGGGCGGGGCCGGCGGCCTGGTCATGATCGGCATCGGCGCCAGCCTGGCCCTTACCGGCGGCCGGGACTGACGCGGTCAGGTCACCGGCGGCGGCTTGCCCTCGGCGCTCGCGGCCAGCGCCGGGTCCCATGCGCACACGGCGCACGCATGGCGGAACGCCGAGCGGGCGAACTCCAGCGCCGTCGCATGCGGGTCCGGGGCCGCGATGACGTCGTCCCAGTCCAGCACGAACAGCCCCTGCGAGCCGTCCCAGCGGGCGGCCGGGGGCGAGAGGGCCGCCCTCCCGAAGCCTTCCGGCGCCGGGTGCGCGTAGGCGTAGAACGCGGCCTTGCCGTAGCGCGCATCGCCCGGCCACCAGCCGACGGCGACGTCCTGCGCGTCCATCGAGTTGCGCATGATGTAGTCGTTCGAGGGCGGGTCGGCCGGCTCGCCGGAGAACAGGCTGACCGCCAGGTCGAATGAGCCCCACCACGCGTTGACCGGTGTCTTCCGCCCCCGGTACGGCGCGCGGAACTCCGCGAGCACCAGCGCGGCCTGGGTCGCCGCGGCGAAGTAGGCGGCGACCTCGCCGGGGTCGTAGCGGGCGTGCTCGTCGTCGGAGTCGAGCGGGGCATCCCACGGCACCTCCTGCGGTGTGGGGTCGATCGTCACGTCGCCGCCGGCGTCGCGCACCGCCGCCAGCACCTCGCGGGTCACCTCGCCGACCGCCCGGTCGGGGGTGAGCGGGATGCGCTCGACGCGGCCGGCGCTGTGCTCCACGACCGCCTCGTGACGATGCAGGTCGAGGGCGGCCACCAGGGCCCCGCTGCCATCCGGGGCCGGCAGCGGGGCCGTCTCCCACCCCCGTGCGGTCAGCCGGAGGGCCGCGTGCTGAAGCTGCGGCTCGGGCGGGGCGAGCCTGGCGGCCAGCTTCCCGAGCACCTGCGTATGGGCGTGCAGCGTATCGCAGGTCGCTGGCCAGTCCTCATACGCACATCGGGGCCAGCCGCGGGACATGATCGCACCCTATTAGCTCACCGCCGGGCGCTCAACGCGGCGGGCGGGCCCGGCTCGGGTGGTGCTGGGGCTCCCGGGCGTAGCACCGCCGATGGCGGCGTAGATGGCCTGGTGCTCGGCTGCGGCCCGGCCCCAGGAGAACCGCTCACCCACCATCAGCGCCGCGGAGGCGAGCCCGCCCGCCAGCCGCCGGTCGTCCAGGACGGCCGCGAGCGCTGCGGCCAGCGCGGGCGCGTCTCCCACCGGCACCAGCAGGGCGTCCCGGCCCGGCCGCAGATACTCATGGAACACCGGCAGGTCGGACGCGACCACGGGCAACCCTGCGCTCATCGCTTCCAGCACCGCCAGGCCCCAGCCCTCCTTGGTGGAAGGGAACGCGAACACGTCCGCCGCCGCGTACCAGGCGGGCAGCTCGGCATCGGGCACCGTCCCGAGCAGCGCCACGTCCTCGTCAAGCCGCAGGCCCAGGCCCGGCAGCGAGGCCAGTACCCGCTCCCGGTAGTCGCGGTAGTCCTGGAACGAGTGACCGCCGACGACCGCCAGCACCGGGCGCCGCCCCTGCCGCCGCAGCGACGCGACCGCCTGGACCAGCGTGTCGCTGCCCTTGCGCGGCTCGATGCCCCCCACGGCCAGGATCAGCGGCCGGTCCACCGCCCCGGCGCGCCGGCGCAGCCTGGCGGCCAGGGCCCGGTCGGCGGCCTGGAAGCGGGAGACGTCGACCCCGTTGTGCACCACCTCGGCGGCCCGGCCGAACTCACCGCGGAGTATGTCCCGCCAGTGCTCGCTGACCACCAGGATCCGGTCCGGCTCCACAATGGCCTGGCGCTGGCAGTCGATGAGCGAGCGGCTGGTGAAGTCGTCGACATGGTGGACGGTCCGGACAACGGCCGGTGCCCGGCCGGCGGCGCTGTCCCGGATCCGGCAGGCGGCCCGGGCCGAGATGCAGTCCTGGGTGTGCAGGATCGGATACCGGGCGGCGAGCGGAGCCAGTCCCTCCGCCAGCGCGCTGACGCTGGCGAAGACCCGCTCCTCCAGGGTCGCCAGGCTGGGCGGGGCGGGGATGATCGTGAACGGCGCCCGGACCGGGCGGAAGAAGCCGACCGCCGGGTCACCGAGCGCGATGACCCTCACCGGGTACCCAGCCTGGTACAGCGCCTCGGCCAGGGCCAGGGTGTGGACCACGCCGCCGCGGGGCTTGACGGAATAGGTGACCAGGGCAACCGGCGGGGACGTCACGGGCGCCCCGCGGTGGCCAGTGCGGGCCGGCGGGCCGCGATGGCGGCCGCGACCCGCGCCGCCTCCGCCGCGCTCGCGGTGACGATCGCGCCCGCGTCCCGGAGGGCCCGGTGCTGCCGGTCCAGCCCCTGCCGGTCGGCGCGGGCCCCCAGCACATAGGCGACCACCGCGGCGCCGCTGGCCACGATGTCGGCGCAGGTGCCCGCGATCTCCCCGGCGGGATCGGGGTGTGAGCCGTAGCCGATGACGACGTCGAGCAGAACCACGGCAATATCGCCGCCGAACGCCTGCTCCTGCATGATCTCCTTCCGCGCCGCCGGGTCGATCATGGGGTGCGGGCGCCCCCGGGTGTACTCCTCCTCACCGAGGTCGAGGCAGATGTGCGCGCCATCGGGTGCCGGCAGCCCGCAGCCGGGGTGGAGCGGGATGTTGGAGTAGACCGGGCCGAGCGACCGGCCGAGCACGACCTGCGCCTCGTAGCACAGGGTGCCGCCGGTGAAGAATCCCCGTACGGCGGTGCGGGCGGCGCCGATCCGTCCCGCCGCGCGCTCGGCCACCCCGGCCAGGTCCGCCGCCGGGCCCGGCGCAGGCCTGCCCAGGATGCTGGCCACCCGCAGTGCCCCCTGCTCGAGCGTGGCGGCCAGCGGCGCGCTGGCGAGCAGGCCGTCCGGCGCGGACATGCCGAGGCAGGCCGCGACCACCGGGGTGGCCGCGCTGGCGCCGATCACCGCGCGGGCGACGTCCGGGTCGGGCGGTTTGGACACCAGCAGGATGACCTCGGTACCGGGATCGGCGTCGAGTGCCCGGACCGCATCCCGGGCCATCAGCCCGCCCACGCCCGCCGACAGGTCCCGCCCACCGACACCGATCACCTGCGAGACCCCGATGCCCCAGCGGTCCAGCAGCGACATCACCTCCTGCGCGCCGGTCCCGGCGGCCGCGACCACCCCGACCGGGCCGGCCGCGACCGCGTTGGCGAACCCGAGGCCGACGCCCGCGAGCATGGCGGTGCCCGCGCCGGGGCCCATCAGCAGCAGGCCCAGCCGGCTGGCCCGTTCCTTCAGCGCCACCTCATCCGCCAGCGGCACGTTGTCGCTGAACAGCAGCACGTGCAGGCCCGCGGACAAGGCCGAGTGGGCGGCGATCGCCGCGTACGGGCCCGGCACCGACACCACCGCCACGTTCGCCTGGGGCAGCCGCGCCGCTGCCTCACCGACGGTGCGCGGCGCGGGGCGCCCGGTCTCTTCCCGGGGCGGGCCGGCCGTGGCGAAGAGCGCGTCATGGCCCCGTTCCAGGGCCTGCGCTGCGTCCTGCTCCCCGGCGGCGCTGACCGCGAGCACCAGCGCGTTGGCGTCGGCGCCCGCCAGGTCGCCCGGGGGGAAGCCCCGGCTGGTCAGGTCGTCGACGGCGGCCGGGGTGGCCATCGCCGCGCTGGCCCAGCTCACGCCGGCGCCGTCCTCCATGGCGCGGGTGGCGCTGAGCAGCAGCAGCGAATCCCGGTAGGTGCCCGGGAACACCCGCATCCGGCTCGTGCTCACCGGCCCTGCCCCACCCGCGATGGGCTGCCCTCGATGCGCGTGCCCGCCCGCCCCCCGGCGCCGTTCAGGGTGGCCGCCAGCAGGCGCGGCGAGGTGATCGCCGCGAGCTCCCCGCCCTGATCCAGGAAGCGGAGCGCCGCCTCGATCTTGGGGCCCATGCTCCCCGGCGGGAACTGGCCTTCGGCGAGGTGGCGGGCGGCGTCGGCGGCCTTGATGGTGCCCAGCTCCGACTGCGTTGGCTTGCCGTAGTCGAGCATGACCCGGTCCACCGCGGTGACCAGGAGCAGTGCCTGCGCCCCGAGCAGGCGGGCGATGAGGCCGGCCGCGCGGTCCTTGTCAACGACCGCGTCCACGATGGTGCTGCCCGGCCCGGCACCCGTGACGGGGATCCCGCCCCCGCCGGCGGCGATCACGAGGTGTCCCGCATCGACCAGGGCGCGCAGGGCATCGATTTCGATCACGCTGGTCGGCTCCGGTGAGGCAACCACCCGCCGGTACCCGCGGCCGGAGTCGGGCCGGACCACCCAGCCGCGGGCTTGCGCCAGCCGCCGTGCCTCGGCGCGCTCAAAGAACGGGCCGATCGGCTTGGCCGGGGAGCCGAACGCCGGGTCGGCCGGATCGACCGTGATATGAGTGATCAGCGCGGCCGCGGTGCCGGGACCGCGCAGCAGGTCGATCGCGCGGGCGAGGATGCTGCCCAGGAGCCCCTGGGTCATCCCGCTGAGCAGCGCCAGCGGCTGCGCGGGAACGATGGTGGCCGCTTCCTGCTGCAGGGCGAGGTTCCCGACCTGCGGGCCGTTGCCATGCACGATCACCACCCGCCAGCCGGCCTCGATCACGTCGTTGACCGCCGACGCCATCGCCGCCGCGTTGGCCAGCATTTCGTCGCACGTCCCCGACTGCCCCACCCGGGTAAGAGCGTTGCCGCCGAGGGCGATCACCGCAGTCTTGGCCATGAGATCCTGCTGATCCGACGAGGTACCCTGATGATGCGTCGTATAGATGACGACTCATTCAGAATAGTTAACACGGCGCGAGAGGTGCAATGGCCGGTTCCGGTTCTGGGCCCGCGGGCGGTGGCACATCTGGTGCACATGCGGACGGGCCGGACGTTCCGCTGGCGGTGCTGCGATCCTGGGACGAGGCCGAGGCCAGGCTGTTCCCGCAGGTGATGGCGCGGCCAGACGTCTATCAGCAGGCAGTCAGCCTGATCAGCCAGCTGGCGGCACGCCTGCGGGAGACCTGCCCCGACCTCCCGGCGCTGATTGCAGCGCACGGGCGGGGTGGCGAGCTGGCCACCAGCGAGCTGCCCGGCGTGCAGGCCGCCGGGATCCAGCCGGATCTGCTGGCCGCCGCCGCCTGTGCGATGCGCTACCGCGAGCTGGCCGCAACGCAGGGCGCGCAGCGCCGGCTGGCCGCGCTGGCCCGGGCGCGGGAGCACGGCCTCGCCTGGGCGGTGGTGGAGGAGAGCGGATCGGCCGACCGGGCGCCCTACGTCCCGTACCAGCGGGTCGAGGCCGAGGTTTCCAGCGGGCGGGCCGTGCTCGTGTCCATCGAGCCGGACGAGACGCTGAGCCGCGCCGTCCACCGCCTTGACGAGTGCCGGATCGACCTGGCCACCGGCGGCCTGCGGGTCGGCCAGCCGGTTGGCAGTTACCTCGACCCAGACGAGTTCGCGGCCGCGCTGCAGCAGGCAAAGAGCGGCGGCGCCTGACCCGCCGCGGCCGGCCCGGCCACGGCCGACTCAAGCCGGGCGCGGGCCGGGCGGCATCGCGCAAAGTTCCCGGAAGGGTTGCCTTGACGTGGCCACAAGGCATATCAAGGATGGTGAACGTTCATATCGCATCAAACAGGCCGTTACTCGGCGGGCGCAGACGGGCGAGGGAGGGATCCATGGGCGAGTCCTCGGCCCGCGGGGTCACATGCCACCCGGGCAGAAACGGGGAGAGTCGGCCACCCCGGCCTGGCGCCGACGCCAGGCTGGCGCGCCTGATCACCGAGCTGCAGGGGCGTGGCCTGCGGGTGGAAGTGCCGCTGGAGTCCCGCCAGGGCGGGGCGGGGCCCGCCGACGCCGGCATGCTCTGGATCGACGGATTCGCCGCCACCGTCCCCACCGGCGCCGGGTACGCGCAGAGCTCCCCGTACGTGCTCCGGGCCGAGGACGACGGGTGGGGGATCTATGCCGAGGGCGAGCGGCTGGCCTCCGCGCAGCCGTTCGGCCGCCCCCGCTACTACGACCTTGCCACCGCGGACGGCGTCCCATACTGGCAGATCGCCCTGCTGCACCTGGATTCCCTGGCCAGCACGGTCATCCAGACGTGTGCCTACTGGGGGAACTCCGACCAGTGCACGTTCTGCGGGATTGGGGTGACGCTGGCGAACGGCCGCACCATCGCCAAGAAGACGCCGGAGATGCTGGCCGAGGTCGCGGTGGCGGCCAAGGAGCTCGACGGCGCGGTGGACGCCACCCTTACCACGGGCACCACCGCCACCCCGGACAAGGGAGCGCTGTACGTGGCGCGCTGCGGCCATGCCGTGCACGAGGCGTCCGGCCTGCCGGTCGAGGTGCAGTTCGAGCCGCCCGGCGACCCGGCTGTCATTGACCAGGTCCGCGATCTCGGGATCCAGTCGGTCGGCATCCACGTCGAGAGCTTCGACCCGCGGGTGCTGGCCCGGGTCGCGCCAGCCAAGGCGCGCACGGGGATCGACGGTTACTTCCGGGCCTGGGAACGTGCGGTGGCCGCATTCGGCGAGGGCCAGGTGTCCACGTACGTGATCCTGGGCATGGGCGAGGACCCGGACCTGACGGTGGCCGGCTGCCGGCGCGCGATCGACATCGGGGTGTACCCGTTCGTGGTGCCGCTGCGCCCCACCGTGGGCAGCCTGATGGAGAACATGGTGGCTCCGTCACCGGAGTACTGCGAGACGATCTACCGCCGGGTTGTCCCCTACCTGACCGCGCGCGGGCTGGGTGCCCGCGGCGTGGCCGCCGGGTGCGCCCGGTGCCAGGCGTGTTCGGCGATGAGCCTGCTCGAGGGGAGCGCCGCGACAGATGGCCGGACCTACCTTCCGCTCGTCAGCAACAGCTAGCCCGCCGGCCGACGCGGCCCGGCTGGCCTGCCGCGCCGCGTCCACACCGGATGAGCGGGCGGCGCATTTCCGGATCCGCCACCAGGTCTTCGTGGTCGAGCAGGGCCTGTTCGGGCGCACCGGCGGCGCGGGCCAGGGCGGGGATACCGACGCGCACGATGACGACCCGGGGACCATTCACGTCATCGGCCTGGCCGGCGGTGTCGTCTGCGGGACTGTCCGGCTCTATCCGCTGGCCGGGATGCCGGGCAGGTGGAAGGGCGACCGGCTGGCGGTGCTGGCGGGCCACCGCCACCGGGGCCTGGGCGCACCGCTGGTGCGGTTCGCCGTCGCCGCTGCGGCGCGCCGTGGCGGGCAGGAGATGGAGGCATACATCCAGCCCGCCAACGTCACCTTCTTCGAATGGCTGGGGTGGCGCCGGGCTGGCGGGCTGGTGCAATACGCCGGGATTCCGCATCAGCGCATGCTGATCGGGCTGGGGACGTCCGGCACGGGCTGGCCGCCAGGCCGGTGAAGCCGGGATCAGCCTGGAGAGTGACGCTGGCCGGGGACCGGCCGTGTGCGCCCTCCCGGCGTGCGCCCGCCCGGCCCGGCCAGGTTGGTGACCGATTCGGTGCTGAGGTCGAACGCGGTCGCCACCCGCCCCCCCGAGCAGACCCGCAGCTGGCCGGTGCTGTCCAGGGTGCCGACAACCGCAGCGGCCAGCTCCCGGCCGGCGAAGGCGCGCAGGCACTGCTCCTCCAGCCCGGCCGGGACGCACAGCAGGAACGCGAAGCACGGGAAGCAGGTGATCCACTGCTCCAGCCCCACCCCGGCCGGGACCGGCACCGCGTCCAGGTCCAGGGTGACCCCGAGCCGGTTGCACTCCAGCAGCATCGCCAGCGACCCGACCAGGCCCGCCATGCTGACGTCCTTGGCCGCCGTCACCCAGCCCGCCGACGCGCCGTCGGCCAGTAGGCGCACATCGCCGGCCAGCCGCTCGCCCCGCTCGTCGAACGACGGGAAGAAGGGGAAATCCGCCCGCATCTGCCCGTCCACGCAGCAGCCGACCACCAGCAGCTGGCCTGGTTCCGCGGACCGGGCGGACAGTGGCCGGTCGGCCCGGCCGAGCCCGAAGGCCGACAGCCCGGGTGGCCCGTCGGTCACCGTCAGATGGCCGCCGACCACCGGCACCTGGTAGAGCCCGGACGCCCACCGCATGCCCTCGAGCACCCGCCGGATGACCGGGCGTGGGCCGGTCACCGTGTCCACCAGGGCGAGCGGCCAGGCCCCCATCGCCGCCAGGTCATTGAGGTTGGTGGTCACCGCAGCGACGCCAGCGCCGTACGGATCGGCGGCCACGAACGAGGGCAGGATGGCTTCCCCGCCCACCACCAGGGACATCCCGGCCTCGGCCACCACCGCGCCGTCGTCACCCGGGCCCGCCAGCCAGTCAGTGCCCGGGAAGATCTCGCTGACCAGCCCGATCTCGGACTTCGCGGCCACGCCCGGGTGTGAGCGCACCGCCTCGGCCAGGGCCGACACGTCCACCGGCATCCGTACCTCCGTGGTCGGCCCGGCCGCCTCCGCAGGCCGCCTGGGGGCTACGCCCGACCCACTCCTTGCACTAAAGTGTAGGGATATCTATCATAGCGATTATGCCCGGCCCCGACTTTCTTGCGCTGCCGGCCAGGGCCAGCAAGCCACGTGCGACCGGGATCACCCACGTCCTTGACCGCGGCCTCCCGCTGGCGCAGGCGGCGGACCTGCTGACGGCGAGCGGGTCCTACGTGGACGTGTGGAAGCTCGGCTGGGGCATCTCCTACCTCGACCCCAACCTCGCCGCCAAGCTTGAGCTGCTGGCGGCCCACCGGGTCCTGGCCTCGCCCGGCGGGACGCTGCTGGAGATCGCCTGGGCGCAGGGCCGGGCGGCCGAGTTTCTCGACTGGGCCCGCGCCTGCGGGTTCCCCTGCGTCGAGGTATCGGCCGGCACGGTGACCATGGCGGACGCCGCCAAGCAGGACCTGATCGAGCAGGCCGCGGAGCATTTCATCGTGCTCGCCGAGGTGGGCCCCAAGGATCCCGGTGTTCACCTGACGCCCGGGCAGTGGGCTCAGGCGGTGTCGCGCGATCTCCAGGCCGGTGCGACATGGGTGCTGGCGGAGGGCCGGGCCAGCGGCACCGTCGGGATCTACGATGCCTCCGGCGCAGTCCGCCAGGATGTGATCGAGGCCATGGTGTCCGTCACCGACCCCGGCTCGATCGTCTTCGAGGCTCCCCGCGACAGCCAGCAGGCGTGGTTCGTGCGCCGGTTCGGCCCCGACGTCAACCTGGCCAACGTGCACCCGGCCGACGCGCTCGGCCTGGAGACCCTCCGGCTCTCGCTGCGCGCCGATACGTACCAGGCCTGGTCACCGGGCCCGGCGCCCGCGCGCGGGATCTGACCGGGTCAAGCCGTGAACCTGGTCCCCGGGCAGTACCGCAACGTCAGCATCGCCGACGTGCCGGTGCCACTGGACGAGGCGGCCCTGAGCGCTCACCTGCTGGGGCGGCCGGTCTACCGCCGGACCCGGTACCTGATCGTGCGCAACGCCGGTGCGTGCGCCGTGGTGGAGGTCAGCAAGGAATCTGACGTCCCGCTGTTCTCCCCCGTCACGGCGATGACCATGATCGCGCAGGCGGACGAGACCGCGTTCGTCGACGCACCCGGTACCGACACCGCGGTCCCCACCCAGCTCGCCCGGGCCGCGGCCGATCATGCTCCGCACGCCCGGTGTGTGGTCGTGCACGGCAGGTACGGTCACGTCAGCTTCATCGCCGATCCGGCCCCGATCCCCGTCCGGGTGGTGGAGGTGGTGCCACCCTGGCCGCCGAAGCTGGCTGACCAGCTGGGCCGGGTGCTCGACCTGGCCGAGGACCTGCCGCCGGTGGAGCTGGTAACGGAACTGGTGGACCTGACCACGCTGGCCGGCACGCGGCCAGCGCAGCACTATCTGTTCCCGTGCCGGGCCGGCCGGGGGAGCGAGACGTTCGCCTCCGTCTCCTACCTGGACGAGATCCCGGAACGGGCGCCCTGGACCCTGGTGGGATGCGCCCGCTCCCGGTCCATCCACGACTGGTTCTACGGCGGCGACGTGCCCACGGTGGACATGTGCCCGCGTAACCTGGCCGGCCAGGCGCACGCCCCGGGCGCGGCCGGGGGCGTGGGCCCGGCGCCGGTGATAACCAAGTGCTGCCTGCTTGAGGACCGGGTCAGCAGCGACCACGGTCTCGTGGTGGTTCCCTGGGGCGCCAGCCTGGCCCAGATCGGCGAGGGGCTGCGGCTGGCGCTGGCCGCCCCGCGGCCAGCGCCCACCAACGTCCCGGCACGGTGATGAGAGACTCCCCCGTAGACCTGGGGCAAGCCCAGAACGCCGCCGGCGCCGGGCCGAGCACCCGGATCACCGACTCGGTTCTCTACCAGCATTTGTGGGGGACAGCCGAATCCAGGGCCGTGTTCGGCGAGGAGGGCCGCCTGCAGGGCTGGCTGCAGGTGATCGTGGCGCTGGCCCGCGCACAGGCGGCGGCCGGCGTGATCCCGGCCCGCGCCGCCGCGCTCATCGCGGAGCATGCGCGGGCCGACCGGATCGACCTGGGCTACGCCGCCGAGCAGACCCGGCAGACATCGCACTCCACGCTGGGCCTGATCCGCGCCCTGCAGGCGGTACTGCCCGGAGAAGCCCGCGACCACGTCTACACCGGGGCCACCGTCCAGGACATCACCGACACCTGGACCGCGCTGGCGATGCGCCGGATCGGCGGCATCGTCTGGCGGGATCTGCGGCGGATCGAGGAGCAGTTGCTGGACCTGGCGGTGGCGCACCGGTCCACGGTGATGGCCGGCCGCACGCACGGCCAGCCCGGCAGCCCGGTGACCTTCGGCTGGAAGGCCGCGTCCTGGGCCGATGAGATCCGCCGCCATCTGGACCGGATGCGGGGCGGTTCCTCACGCTGGCTGGTCGGCCAGCTCGGCGGCGGCGTCGGCAGCCTGGTCTTCTACGGGGAGCAGGGGCTGGCGGTGCGGGCCGGGTTCTGCGCCGAGCTCGGCCTCGCCGATCCCGGCATCTCCTGGCTCACAGCCCGCGACCGCGGCGCCGAGTTCGCCCAGTTCCTGGCGCTGATCTGCGGGACGTTCGCCCGGATCGGTGGCGAGGTCTACGAACTGCAGCGGCCGGAGATCGGCGAGCTTGCCGAGGCTTCCCCCGGCGGCACCGTCGGCAGCATCACCATGCCGCACAAGCGGAACCCGGAAGCCAGCGAGCATCTCGACACGCTGGCCAGGCTGGTCAGGGCGAACGCCGCGGTGATGGTGGAAGCGGTCGCCCAGCAGCACGAGCGGGACGCGCGGGGCTGGAAGGCCGAGTGGGTCGCCCTGCCCGAAGCCTGCCTGCTGGTGACCGCCGCCCTTCGGGTAACCATCAGCCTGCTGGCCGGGCTGGATATCGACGCCGTCGCGATGCGGCGCAACCTGGCATGCCACGACGGGTACCCGGTCAGCGAGCGGGCGCTGGCGCTGCTCGCGCCGGAGCTGGGCGCCCGCCGGGCGCAGGAGCGGCTGCAGGAGGCGCTCGCCAGCGGCGCCGCGGCCGGCCTGACCGCCGAGCAGGCGCTCGTGAGCGCCGGGCTGTTCAGCCGGGCGCAGGCGCGGGATCTGGCCGCCCGGCCGGACACCGGCTCCTGCGAGGCCATGACCGACCTGGTCGTCGAGCGGGCCCGGGCCGCCCGGGCGGCGGAGCCACCGGAATGGCCCTGATGACCGCGGCACCTCCCGCCCGGATCAGGCTGGCCGCCTTGCCCACGCCACTGACCGCCGCGCCACGGCTGGCGCCGGTGCCGCGGTACGCCGACGTGGGGGACATGGTGTTCTGGCCCACCGGTGGGCGGCTGGACGCCGTCGCCATGGCCGCCGGAGCCCGGCCGTGACGGCGCGCCGCCCGGCCGCCGGGCCGCCGGCCGGCCCTCCGGCGGAGGAGCTGATCGCGGCCGGGTTCGAGCTGGAGAACGCCGACGCCCCCCTCCTCCATCACGGGATGAACCTGGCCGATCTCGCCCATGTGCTCGACCTCGCCTCGGCCGGGGTCATCCCGCCGGGCGCGGCCCGCCGCCTGCTGGCACTCCTGCTCGACACGATGGACATCCCGGCCAGCGACTTTCCCTACGACCCGGCCAGCGGCGAGCTGTACAACTCGCGGGAGCGGTATTTCGTCAGCCAGGCCGGGGACGTCGCCGGCTGGCTGCACGCTGGCCGGCCGCGCCGGGAGGCGCTCAGGGTCGCCTTCCGGCTGCGCCTGCGCGCCGACCTGGCCTGCCTGATCGAGGCGGCCGCGGGGCTGGCCGCGGAGCTCGCGCGCCGGGCCCGCGAGCATGCCTCCACGCTGATGGCCGACCAGACCTACCTGCAGCACGCGCAGCCGTCAACGTTCGGCCACTATGTCCTGTCCTTCGCCTTCCCCGTCCTGCGCGCGGGCGGCCGGCTGAGTGAGGCGCTGGCGTGGACCGACGCCAGCCCGGGCGGGGCAGGCTGCGTGAACGGCACCCGGCTCCGCACCGACCGCGGCCACGTCGCGGCGCTGCTGGGCTTCCGCAGCGTCGCCGAGCACACCCGCGACGCGATGTGGCAGATCGATGGCCTGTTCGACATGGTGAGCGCGGCCACCGGGCTGGTGGTGACCCAGTCCAAGCTGGCCGAGGACCTGGAGATCTGGGCCAGCCAGGAGTTCGATTACGTGACACTGGCGGACGGCTACAGCCGGGCCAGCGTGCTCATGCCGCAGAAGCGGAACCCCTACGCGCTGTCCATCATCCGGGGCGCCGCCGGGACCCTGATCGGCAGGCTGACCGGGCTGCTGGCGGTGGCCAAGACCCCCTCCGCCCGCAGCGACAACCTCATCTTCGCCTACGGCGAGGTACCCCGGGCGCTCGACCTCGCGCTGCGGGCCACCCGGCTGACCACCGGGGTGGTGCGCACGCTGGAGGTGAACAGCGATGGGATGCGGGCCGCGCTGGAGTCCGGCTTCTCGCAGGCCACTGACCTCGCCGAGCACATCATGCAGGCGTGCGGCATCGACTACCGCACCGCCTACCGCATCGTCGGCCACGCGGTCCGGCGGGCGAGCGCCGCCGGGCTGCGCGGTGCCGATATCGACGGCGCGCTGCTCGACGCGGCGGCGGCCGAAATCACCGGGCGGCCGCTCGGCCTGGCCGGCCGCGACCTGTCGGGGGTGCTGGACCCCTGGCAGATCGTGGTGAGCAGGACCACGCTTGGCGGCGCCGCCCCCAGCGAGGTCACCAGGATGGCCGACCAGGCAACGGCGCAGGCGAGCGAGCTGGCGGGCGGGGCGCGGCGCTGGCGGGATACCTACCAGGCGGCGGAGGAGGCGCTGGTGGCCACCGCCCGCCGCGGTGCCGAATCTCCGGAACGGAGGATGCAATGACCGAACCGGGCGGCCCCCCGCTGTCCCTGCCGGCCAGTGTCGGGGTGGTCAATGTGGGCCTGCCGCTCTTCGCCGACGCGGTCGCCGAGCAGGGAGCACCCGTCATCACCGTCGACTGGCGGGTGCCGGCCGGCGGCCATCCGGCGGAGGTAGCCGCGCTCGGCAGGCTGTACGGAATTCATGCCGAACGAATCGAGGTGGCCAACGCCGAAGTGATCCGCCGGCTCGACCAGGGAATCCCGCTGCTCACCGGCGTCACCACCGTGGCGGCCGCCGCACCCGGCCTGCCTTCGGCGACTCTGCTGCACTGCGGGCCGGCCGTCGACTACGCAGACGCCCCCGATCCGCTGCGCAGGTCGATGCAGGCGGCGGCGGTGGCGGAGGGATGGGCAGTCGGCCCGGAACAGGCGGACGGCCTGCTGGGCCGGGGGGAGATCGGGCTGAGCCCGGCCAACGCCCACCGGGTGGTGCTGCCGATGGCGACCGCGCTCGGCGCCGGCGCGCCGCTGTATGAGCTGACGAACGAGGCGGGCGGGACCACCGCCTACGCGCCGATCTCCCAGGGACCCGGGGAGGTCGCCTGGTTCGGATGTGCGACCGAGGCCTCCATCGCCCGGCTGGTGTTCCTGCGTGAGGTGGCAGCGCCGGTGATCCGCCGGATCGTGGAGCGTGCCGGCCCGCTGGACGTGCTGGCCCTGGCCGCGCAAGCGGTGGCCATGGGCGATGACGTGCACGTCCGCACCCAGGCGGCGACGAACCTGCTGATCCGGGAGTGGCTGCCGCAGCTGGCCGGCCTGGGCGGGCGGGACAGCGCCGCCTTCGCCCGCTTCCTGGCGGGCAACCATCTGTTCTTCCTGACCTTGGCGATGGGCGCGGCGAGGTCGCTGACCGAGTGGGCGGCGCAGGTTCCGGGATCCTCGATCGTGACCAGCATGGCGCGCAACGGGACCACCTTCGGCGTCCGGCTGCCCGGCTCGGACCGGTGGTTCCTGGCCGAAGCGCCCGAGGTCGGCCACGCTCTCTACTACCCCGGCCAGGGCCCGGAGACCAGCGCCAGGGACATCGGCGACAGCGCCGTGCTGGAGCTGTGCGGCCTGGGAGCGGCGGCCGCGGGCGGCTCGCCCGCGGTGGCTCAGCTCCTCGGCGGCCACATGGGCGCGGCGGCCGATCTCACCGGGCGGCTCGCCGCGGTGTCCGCCGGGCGGTCGAGCCGGTTCAAGATCCCGGTCCAGGACAACATCGGGACCCCGCTGGGTGTGGACGTCCGCAAGGTGGTGGAGCTGGGCACCACGCCCGCGGTGACCACGGGCATCCTGCACCGCAGCGCCGGGACCGGCCAGGTCGGCGCCGGCGTGGCGGAGGCACCGCTGGGCTGCTTCGCCGACGCGCTGGCCGACCTCGACCGCCGCCTGACCGGGACCGGTGAGCCTGCCGGGCCGGGCACCCCAGACGCGCCGGGCGGCTGAGGCGGGCCGGGCGGCGGTGCGGGGACGTGCGCGGCTGGGTCAATCCGGTGCCGGGCCGGCGCCGGTGACCGAGACCTCGATCGGCGGCGATGCCCCGATGGTGTTGGACACGTAGCAGACGCGCAGGGCGGGCTCGGTGAGCCGCTCGACCACGCCGGGCGGCGCGCCGGACGCCACCGACAGCTGCAGCCGGCTGAACCGCGGGCCGTCGTAGGAGCCGGTGGCGGTGACGGCCAGGCCCGGCAGCGTGATCCCCCGCTTGCCGGCCGCCCACGCCAGGGCGAGGGCGTAGCACGAGGCCATGGCGGCGAGGAAGTACTCGGTCGGCATCGGGCCGGTGCCGGTGCCACCCGACCGCTCGGGCTCGTCGACCACCAGGTCAAAGCCGCCGGCCGCGACCGTGCACCGCCAGCCGCCCTCCCACCGGGCGACCACCGAGTTGGTGTGCGGCTCGCCGGCGCCGGTCACGCCTCCACCTCCCCGGCTGGCCGGCGCGTCCCGGCCGCCACCCGCCCGGAGGTGCTGGCGCCCGCAGGCCCCCGCCTAGCGGTGCTCGTGCCCGTGGCTCCCCGCCCCGCCGTGGTCGTGACCGGCCGGCCGGGCCGCCAGCTGGGCCTGCCGGGCCCGCAGGTCACCGGCGCCGACAAGCCCTTTCGCGCTCACCGTCCGCTCCAGCGACCGCAGCCAGCACTCGTAGTAGCTCCAGCCCTCGCCGGAGGGATGGGCGGCCTCCCACGCGGCGATCTCGCCGATCAGCGACCGGCGGAAGTCCTCCCAGTCGATGCGCCCGGCGTCGTGCAGCGCAAGCGCGACCCCGAACGCCCTGCTCTCCCACGGCGCGGCGAAGACGAGTTCGCCGTTGTCGCGCGGCGGTGCAGCCGGGCCGGCCGCATCGAGCAGGTAGGTGGCGTCGGCGTGCCCGCCGGGATCGCCGGTCACGGCGCGCTGACCCTCGCGACGCCGACCATGGCGTCCCGGGTGACCAGCGCCGAGAGCTCCTCCTCGGAGGCGTTCTCGGTCCCGGCCGGGCGCTCCGGCAGCACCATGTACCGGACCTCGGAGCTGGAGTCATAGACCCGGATCTCCACGCTGTCGTCGAGCTCCAGGCCGAACTCGGCCAGCACCCGCCGGGGCTCGCGCACCACCCGGGACCGGTAGGCCGGGTCCTTGTACCAGGACGGCGGCAGCCCGAGCACCGGCCACGGGTAGCACGAGCACAGGGTGCAGACCACCACGTGGTGCACGGCCGGGGTGTTCTCGAGCACCACCATGTGCTCGCCCTGCGGCCCTTTGAAGCCGAGCTCGGCGATCGCGGCGGTCCCGTCCGCGAGCAGCCGCGCCCGGTATTCGGGGTCGGTCCACGCCTTGGCCACCACCTTGGCGCCGTTCATCGGCCCGACCGACTGCTCGTAGGTCTTGATGAAGGTCTCGACGGTCGCCTCGTCGATCAGCCCGCGCTCGGCGAGCAGCGAGGCCAGCGCCTCCACCCGCAGCGCGGGGTCGAGATGTTCGGTCGGGGAGGTCATTTCGCCGGCTCCAGGTAGGGCTCGAAAAGGTCGATGGTCAGGCGGAACGGCTCGGCGTCCGGGCCCCACAGCTCCCGCGAGTCGAACTCCACCGCGTAGCAGTGCTGTGGGTTCTCGCCCACGAAATGCGCGGCGGTATCGGGGAAGACCTGGCTGGGCAGGATGGCCGTCACCGTCCCGGTCCGCCGCCGCGTGTACCTGGGCAGCCGGGTGTGGCCCACCGGGTCCAGGTCGGCGGTCCGCACCCGGTCCCCGACCGCGAAGGCGGGTGGTGTGTCCAGGCTGCGCAGGTTCCCCGCGCCGGCCGACGGCATCTCCGGCTTGTGCGGCTCGGGCTCGGGCGGCTCGGGCACGTCCCGCCCGCTCAGCCGCGCGGCCCGCGCCCGCACCTGTTCGTCGGTGACGATGCCGCTGTCCTCCATCAGGATCTGGGCGCCGATCGTCCACCGGTTCCAGTACCCGGCCAGGTACTCGGGCGGCGGCACCCGGCTGATGGCATACCGGAACGCGTGCAGGTTCGTGCCCGAGATCCGGGCCGCGAGCGCCCCGATCACGAAGGCCTTCCCCTCCCACGGCTCGGCGAACGGCGGCTCGGCGGTCAGCTTCTGCACATGACCGAACCCCTGCATGCCTCCCATGTCGTGGATTCCATCCATGTGCGCCTCACTTCCCTCCCGGTCTTGGTGCCGCGAAGAGTGCCGGCCCGCGACCATGTCGTCGCGGCCGGCACCCCCCGGTCGGCAGGTGTCACACGGTCCAGGTGTTGAGCTGGAAGGCGCCGGCCCGCCACGCGGTGAGCGCGGAGTCGAGGACGTCCAGCGGGTTGAACGCCTTCACCCCGTCGATGAGGTCCTCCTCGCGGAAACCGTACAGCGCGCCCATGGCGAACCGGCAGGCGTAGACCTTGCCGCCCTCCTTGAGGATCGTCTCGATCTGCCGGTTGCCGGCCAGGTTCCCGGGGAAGCCCTCGGTGCCGATGGTCGGGTAGCCGCGGTGCCGGGAGGCCAGCAGGACCCCGGGCCCGTACAGGATGATCGACACGTCGAAGCCCTTGCGGACCAGGCGGGTCGAGGTGAGCAGGTTGACCAGCGACACCGAGCCCTCGAACGGGACGGAGTGAATGAACACGAACGCCTTCTCGCCGGGGTTGGCCCGGATGTCCTCGAAGACCTTCTCCTCGGTGTTGTAGAGCGAGTCGTTGCCGGCCTCGCCGCGCGGCGACTGGACGGTGATCGGCATGGATCCTCCTGACAGATGTGATGACCGGTAAACGGTTGCGGTCTGGCCTAGCCGGCCGGCCCGCGCGGGCGCTGCGCCTGCGTCCACGTCATGCGGTGGCTGCCGGGCATGCGCCGCATGACCGCCGAGCGCACCGGCCAGGGCACCGCCCGGTAGAGCGGGACATACACGCGCAGCCAGAACCAGTCCCGCCCGCGTGGCCGGTGCGGCGGGGTGATCCGGTACCTGGCCGCGACCTTCTCCTGCGCCGCGACCATGAGGTAATGCTCGGACGTCGCTCTCAGCCAGCGGGAGAAGGACACCTCAGGACCCCAGTCCCGCCAGCAGCGCCTGGGCCGCGAGGGCGATCGGCTCGTTCAGCGCCCCGATGGGCGGGGAGTACACGTTCTCCATCGTGGCGAGGTCGTTGATGGTGATCCCGGTCCTGACCGCCATGGCCAGGAAGTCGGCGCGCTCCTTGATACCCTCGCGGCCGACCATCTGGGCGCCGGTCAGCCGCAGCGAGCCCGGCTCGGCCAGCAGCTTGACCCGGACCTTTTCCACACCCGGGTAGTAGCGTGCCCGGGAGATCCCCTCGGCCACACCCACCACGTGCGGGATGCCGAGCGCGGTCGCGAGCGTCTCGCTGAACGACACGCCGCCGATCATCCAGTCCCCGGCCACCATGCCCCACGGCACGCTCACCGGCTGGTACCGGCGCAGGCCGCCGCCCGCATTGGTGCCGGCGACCTTTCCCTGGGCGTAGGCGTGGCTGCCGGACAGGCCCTGCACCGGGATGTTGGTCACACTGTGCGGCACCTCGATGCAGTCGCCGGCGGCCCAGACCATCGGCGCGGAGGTGTACATGTGCTCATCGACGATGATCCCGCCCGCCGAGCCGATCCGCAGCCCGGCGGCGCGGGCGAGGCTGGTGCTGGCCTGTTTCTTGGTGCAGACCACCGCGAGGTCGCATGGGATCTCGCCGTCAGAGGTCGCGACCGCGCGGACCGAGCCCTGGCCGACGAAGGCATTCAGCGTGGTGTTGAAGTGCAGCCGGGCGCCCTTTTCCTGCCACGATTCCTGCACCGGGGCAACGATGTCGGGATCGGTCGCCACCGACAGCGCCCAGGCGCCCGGGTCGATCAGATGCGTCTCGATGCCCCGGTGGCAGAGCGCGGTGACCATCTCAAGGCCCAGCGGGCTCGCCTCGACCACCACCGCCGAGCGCACCCCGTCCAGCACCTTGTCCCATTGCATCGCCCGCCGGATGTTCTTAACGTAATAAAGCCCATCCAGCTCGGCGCCCGGTACTCCCGGCGGGGCGTAATCAAAGCCGGTGGTGACGATCAGCTTGTCGTAGCCGACCTCACCCTCACCTTCGACGGACACGGTCCTGCGCTCGGTATTGAAACCGGTAACGCGCGTCTCATAGTGGATGTCGATGCCCTGGCCAGCGTAAGCTTCTTTGGTCGCGAGAAAAAGCCGCTCGAAGTCGGGAATCTCCTTGCCGTGGACATAAGGAATGCCGCACGGGCTGTACCCGGCATCCTCGAATTCGGTGTAGACGCGTACGTCCGCGGAGGGGTCGGCGGCCTTGGCGGCCCCGGCAGCGCCTATCCCGGCGGCGCCGCCGCCGATCACCACGATCCGCTGCGCCATCAGCACCCTCTTCCCATGAGCCGGGAGGGACGTTTAGTATCCGCTATGACTCGTACACTATCCTGGCGGGAGCCACCCCGGAACGTCAAGACACCACCACCTCCCAACCGAGCGGGCAGCCCATGAGCCGAGTAGCACGCACCCAAGGTCCGCCCTGCCTGGACGCGCAGTCGAACAGCCGCGCCGACGGGGCGGCCGGGGACCTGGAGCGCATCGTCGGCTCCATCGGCCTGAAGGTGTTCAGCCTCCGCAAGCGGATGGGCCTGTCGCTGCAGCAGCTCGGCGAGCGATCCGACGTCTCGGCGGCGGCCATCCACAAGATCGAGCAGGGCGGCATGGTGCCGACCATCACCACCCTGCTCAAGATCGCCGGCGCGCTCGGCCGGCCGGTCTCCTATTTCGTGGAAGAGGACATCGGCCAGGACGACGTGGCCGTGCTCACCCCGCCGGACGAGGACCGGCCGGTCTATACCTCGCACAAGGGGATCGACCTGAGCAGCATCTCCGGGCCCTACGGCCGGTTCCTCCTCGCCGGGGCCCGGGCCACGGTGGCGCCGGGCGCGAACAGCGGGCGCAAGCCGATGCAGCACCCGGGCGAGGAGCTCGTCCATGTCACCAGCGGGGTGCTCGAGTTCACCGTCACCGGCCAGTCCTACCTGGTGGGAGCCGGGAGCACGCTGCACTTCCGGGGCGACCAGCCGCACACCTGGCGCAATCCCGGCACGGCCGACGCGCACGCGGTCTGGATGGCGCTGAGGCCGCAGTAGGCACACCCGCCGTGACGCCAGCCGACCACCGCCGCCCGCTGATCGCCGGCCTCCTGCCGCCAGCGGTGGCCGCCGCGGAATCGGCCGCCCGCCCACCCGCCGACGCCCCCGGCCTGTTCCCCGCCGAGGAGGCGGCGCTGCGCACGGCCGGGCCGCGGCGCCGCGCGGAGTTCGCGGCCGGGCGGTCGTGCGCCCGGGCGGCGCTGGCGGCGCTGGGGGTGCCGGCGGGCCCGATCCTGCCGGGCCCGGCGGGCCAGCCCCAGTGGCCGCCCGGGGTGACCGGCAGCATTACCCACTGCGCCGGCTACCAGGCCTGCGCCGTGGCGCGGGCCGCGGACGTGGCGGCGATCGGCATCGACGCGGAACCGGACGCCGGGCTGCCGGTCGGCCTGATCGAGAAGGTGGCGACCGGCCCCGAGCGGGCGTGGATCGCCCGGCAGGCGGCCGCCCGGCCCACGGTGTGCTGGGACCGGCTGCTCTTCAGCGCCAAGGAGGCGGCGTGCAAGCTGTGGTACCCACTGACCGGCCGGTGGCCGGGCCTCCGCGACGCGGCCATCGGCCTGGCCACCACCGGCACCTTCACCGTCTGCCTGGACCCGGCCGGCGGTGACCGCCCGGCCGCCCGGATGACCGGCCGCTGGCTGGCCGCCGGCGGGCTGATCGTCACCGCGATCGCCTGGGCGCCATGAGGGGCCCGGCCGGCGCGCTGCGCCCCGGCGAGCTGGGCAGGCTGGGCGCCATGGCGGCCGTGATCCTGGTGCTGAACGGCGCCGGGTGGGGGGTCTTCGTGTTCTCGGTGCTGCCCCATCATCTCCATTACCAAGGGCTCGGTGTCGGCGTCGGCGTGGCCGTCACCGCCTGGACGCTGGGATTGCGGCACGCGTTCGACGCCGATCACATCTCGGCCATCGACAACGCGACCCGCAAGCTCATGTCCGACGGGAAGCGGCCGCTGGCCACCGGTTTCTGCTTCGCCCTCGGCCATTCCACGGTCATCGTGGCGATCGGCCTCGGCATCGCGATCGCCGCGAGGGCCGTGTTCGGCGCCGTGGTCGACCCGAGCTCCACCTACGAGACCCTGGGCGGGGTGGTCGGCACCCTGCTGGCGACGTCCTTCCTCTACCTGATCGCCGCCCTGAACCTGGTGGTTCTGGTCGGGATTGCCCGGATCTTCCGTGACATGAGGGGTGGCCGCTACAGCGAGGAGGAACTGGAGCGCCAGCTGCAGGCGCGTGGCCTGATGTACCGGTTCTTCGGCCGGTTCATGCGTGCGATCAATCACAGCTGGCAGCTGTTCTTCGTGGGCATGGCGTTCGGGATCGGCTTCGACACCGCCACCGAGGTGGTGCTGCTCACCGCCGCCGTCTACGCGGCCACCTCCGGCCTGCCGTTCTACGCCGTGCTCGCGCTGCCGCTGCTGTTCGCCGGCGGGATGACACTGTGCGACACCCTGGACGGCTGCTTCATGACCCTCGCCTACGGCTGGGCGTTCGCCCGGCCGGTCCGCAAGGTGTACTACAACCTGGTCATCACCGGGCTCTCGATCGCGGCGGCCTTCCTGATCGGCACCGTGGAGATCCTTGGCCTGCTCACCAGCGAGCTCGGCCTCGAGGGGCCGTTCTGGGACTTCGCCGCCAGCTTCGACGTCAACAAGGCCGGTTTCACCATCGCCGGGCTGTTCGTCGCCGTCTGGGCGGCCGCCATCGTGATCTGGCGGTTCGGCAGGATCGAGTCACGCTGGGAGGCCGGCATCCCGCCGCCAGATTGAGAACCGGAGCGGGCATTCAGGCCACCCGCATGCACCGCCGAGGCCGGCGGGCGTGACTGTCCATGGGCATCGGCCTGCTGCGGGCGATCGCTGCCCGGCCTCGGGTAGTTTTGGAGCCCCATGCCAGCTTCCCCCCCAGGCGATGCCCGGCCGGTCATTGTCGCCAGGCTCCGGGCCGCGGGCTGCGTGTTCGCCGAGGATGAGGCGCGGCTGCTCATCTCCGCGGCACGGACACCGGCCGGCCTGGCCGCCATGGTGGGCCGGCGGGCCGCCGGCCAGCCGCTCGAGCACGTCCTCGGCTGGGCGGAGTTCTGCGGCCTGCGGATAGCCGTGGACCCCGGCGTCTTCATACCGCGCCGC
>Ga0335085_10004807_pt1 | contig 22125 bp, 32 predicted proteins | sample Lox_Sample_45_FD_206712 | JGI IMG/M metagenome (GOLD analysis project Ga0335085, IMG submission 206712) | Soil microbial communities from Loxahatchee National Wildlife Refuge, Florida, United States - Lox_Sample_4.5 | ecosystem: Environmental > Terrestrial > Soil > Wetlands | place: USA...
CGCGTTGAGCTCCGCCTCGGACTTCGAGATCAGGTCCCCGACGGTCTGGATGCCGGCCCGCTTGAGGCAGTTGTAGGAACGCACCCCGAGCTCGAGCTCCTCGATCAGGATCCCGTACTCCTCGCCCTGCAGCGCCGGCGCCGCGCCGCCCGGCCCGACCGTCAGGCCGTGGCCGTCGAGCTGGCCGCCGGGGGTCGCCCGCAGCTCCTGGATGCGGTCGGCGTCGGTGAAGATCGCCAGCTGGCTGATCAGCAGCTCGGCCGCCTCGCGCAGTGCGGCCTGGGGGTCGATCGAGCCGTCGGTCTCGATGTCGAGCGTGAGCTTGTCGAAGTCGGTCTTCTGGCCGACGCGGGCCTGCTCGACGGCGTAGGCCACGCGCCGCACGGGGGAGAAGATCGAGTCGATCGGGATCACGCCGATCGGCTGGTCGGCCGACTTGTTCTCCTCGGCGGGACGGTAGCCGCGGCCGCGGCCGATCGTCATGTACAGCTCGAGCTTGGTTTTTTTCTCGAGCGTGGCGACGTGCAGGTCGGGGTTGAGGATCTCCACCCCGGCCGGGAGGTCGATGTCCTTGGCGGTGATCTCGCCCGGGCCGGTCACGACCAGGGGAGCCTCCACCTCGCTGGCGTCCGAGTGCATCCGGCAGACGACGCCCTTCAGGTTCAGGACGATGTCGGTCACGTCCTCCTTGACGCCGGGGATCGTCGAGAACTCGTGGGCCACGCCCTCGATCCGGACGCTGGTGACGGCTGCGCCGGCGAGCGAGGACAGCAGCACGCGCCGCAGGGAGTTGCCGAACGTGTAGCCGAACCCGCGGTCGAGCGGCTCGATCGTGAACGTGCCGCGGTTCTGCTCCACCGACTCGCTTGTGATCCGGGGGATTTGGAAGTCGAGCATGAGAGTCCTAACGTCGTTTTGGTCTGCCGGCCTTCTGTGCCACGCCGCCGGCCGTTGTTGCGCGCGCCCACGGGCCCCTCGGGCCGCGGGCCATGGGTACTGCTACTTCGAGTACAGCTCGACGATGAGCTGCTCCTGCACCGGGGCGGCGACCTCGCGCCGCTCCGGCTTGCGCAGCACCTTGGCCGACAGCGACTCGTGGTCGGCCTGGAGCCACGCTGGTATCTGCCCGGTGAGCTCGGTTGCGTCCCGGATCACCTGGGTGGCCGGCGTGTCCGCCTTGATGGCGATCACGTCGCCCGGGCGGACCTGGTAGCTGGGGATGTCCACCCTCCTGCCGTTGACAGTCCAATGGCCGTGGCGCACCAGCTGGCGCGCCTGCCGGCGAGAGGCCGCGAAGCCGAGGCGCACGAGCACGTTGTCGAGGCGACACTCGAGCAGCGCGAGCAGGTTCTCGCCCGTGATCCCGGGCTGGCGGGACGCCTTCACGTAGTAGCCGTGGAACTGCTTCTCGAGCACGCCGTAGTAGCGACGGGCCTTCTGCTTCTCGCGCAGCTGGACCCGGTACTCGCTCTGTTTGAGCCTTCCGCGGCCGTGCTCCCCGGGCGGGTAGGAGCGGCGCTCGACGCCACACTTGTCGGTCAGGCAGCGCTCGCCCTTGAGGAACAGCTTCTGGCCCTCGCGGCGGCACTGCTTGCACTGGGGGCTGGTGTCGCGGGCCATGCCTACACCCTCCGCCGCTTGCGGGGGCGGCAGCCGTTGTGGGCCTGGGGGGTGACGTCCTTGACGCCGGTGACCTCGAGTCCAGCGGCCTGCAGCGAGCGGATCGCGGTCTCGCGCCCGGAGCCGGGGCCCTTGACGTAGACCTCCACTTTCTGGAGGCCCTGCTCGAGGCCCTTGCGGGCGGCCGCGTCGGCGGTCACCTGGGCGGCGAAGGGGGTGGACTTGCGCGAGCCCTTGAAGCCGGCGCCGCCGGCGGACTCCCACGCGATCACGTTGCCCGAGGTGTCGGTCAGGGACACGATCGTGTTGTTGAAGGACGTCTTGATGTGGGCCTGGCCGACCGGGATGTTCTTTTTCGGCTTGCGCCTGCCGCGCGCGCGTTTCGGTGCCGCGGGCATCTACTTCTTGCCGGCCTTCTTCTTGCCGGCCACCTGCATGCGCTTGGGGCCCTTGCGCGTGCGGGCGTTGGTCTTCGTCTTCTGGCCCCGCACGGGCAGGCCACGGCGGTGGCGCAGGCCCCGGTAGGAGCCGATGTCCTGCAGGCGTTTGATGTCCTGGGAGCGCTCGCGGCGCAGATCGCCCTCGACGGTGAGCTGGTCGTCGATCACGTCGCGCAGTTTGGCCACCTCGTCCTCGGTGAGGTCGCGGACGTAGGTGTCGGGGTTGACGCCGACGTCGGCGAGGACCTTGTTGGCGGTGGGCCGCCCGATCCCGTAGATGTAGGTGAGGCCGATCTCCGAGCGCTTGTTCAGCGGCAGGTTGACTCCAGCGATGCGTGCCATCTCGCTCCTAGCCCTGGCGCTGCTTGTGGCGCTTGTTCTGGCAGATCACCAGCACCACCCCATGGCGGCGGATGATCTTGCATTTCTCGCACATCGGCTTGACCGACGGTCTGACCTTCATGATCCCTTTCGGCGCTTGAGTTCCGGCGGCAAGGCTCTGGCTGCCGTTGCGGCAGCCGCTACCGAACCGAGGATGCGCCCTCCTCCGACGTCCACGCCTCGGACTCGGGCACGACCCCAAATGGTAGCAACCACCTCGCCCGGAGGAGGTCTTCCTCAGCCCGCGCCGGCGAGCTCTCCGGCCAGCGGGTCGCCCGAGCGCTCCTGCGGGGGCAGGTGCCAGGGCGTGAGCACTCTGGGGCCCTCGGCGGTGACCGCCACGGTGAACTCGAAGTGGGCCGCCAGGGAGCCGTCCTCGGTGAAGATGGCCCAGTTGTCGGAGGCGATCCGCACTCCCGGGCGCCCCGCCGTGGTCATCGGCTCCACCGCCAGCACCATTCCCTCCTCCAGCAGCGGACCCCTGCCCGCCTTGCCGTAGTTGGGGACCTGGGGATCCTCGTGCATGTTGCGTCCCACGCCGTGGCCCACGAGCGAGCGCACGACCGACAGCCCGGCCCCCTCTACCACCTGCTGGATCGCGTGGGACACGTCGCCCACACGCCTTCCGGGCAGGCACTGGGCGGCCCCCGCGTGCAGCGAGCGGGCCGTGGCCTCCAGCAGGCGCTGGGCGTTGGCGTCGATCTCCCCGACTGCGAACGTGCGGGCGGCGTCGGCCACCCAGCCGTCGAGGGTGACGCCCACGTCCACGGAGATGATGTCCCCGTCCTCCAGGCGGTAGGGCCCGGGGATGCCGTGCACGATCATCGCGTTCGGGGAGGCGCAGATCGAGGCGGGAAAGCCCCGGTAGCCCTTGAACGTGGGGGTCGCCCCCTGGGAGCGGATGAAGCGCTCGGCGATCTCGTCCAGCTCGGCGGTGCTGACGCCGGCCCGGATCGAGGACTCCAGCAGGTCGAGGGTGGCCACGAGCACGAGCCCGGCCCTGGCCATCTTCTCGATCTCGGCTGGCGACTTGCGGATGATCACCCGACCGAGCTTAGTAGCTGCTCAGAGCTGCTCCTCCAGCCGCAGGGTGGCGACCGTGGCGCGCATGTGGGCGTGGACCTCGTCGGCGCTGCGCCGGCCGTCGACGCGGCGCAGTAGTCCGGCGCTGTCGTAGAAGCCGATCAGGGGCTCGGTCTGTGCGTGGTAGACCTCGAGCCGGTGACGGATCGTCTCCTCGCGATCGTCGTCGCGCTGGATCAGCCTGGAGCCGTCCTGGTCACAGACTTCCTCATGCTTGGGGGGGTCGAACTCGACGTGGTAGATGTGGCTCGGGTTCTTCACGCACACCCGCCTGCCGGCGAGGCGCCGCACCACCTCCTCGTCGGGGACCTCGACCAGCAGCACGGCGGTGAGCTGCCTGTCCAGGCGGCCGAGCGCCTCCTCGAGCGCCTCGGCCTGCTCACGGTTGCGGGGGAAGCCGTCGAGCAGGAAGCCGTCGGCGGCGTCCTCCTCCCCAATCCGCTCGACGATCATGCCGATGATCACCTCGTCGGGGACCAGGTCGCCGGCGTCCATGTAGGACTTGGCCCGGTTGCCGAGCTCGCTGCCCGCCGCCACCTGGGCACGGAGCATGTCGCCGGTGGAGATGTGGGGCAGGCCGAAGTCTTCCACCAGCCGCTCGGCCTGGGTGCCCTTGCCGGCACCGGGAGGACCGAGGAGGATCAGGTTGAGGTCCGCCACGAGCAGGGAGAGTACCCCCCTCGTCCCGGCGGGGCCGTCCTGTCCGGCCCGCCTGCAACGGCGTATGCGGGCAGGGGCGCGCGGGCCGCGCCGCGCGCGGCGTTACTTCAGGAAGCCCTCGTAACTTCGCATCATCAGCTGGGCCTCGAGCTGCTTCATCGTTTCCAGGGCCACGCCGATGACGATCAGGATCGAGGTCCCGCCGAAGTAGAAGTTCTGGTGCGTGCGGGCGATCAGGATCGCCGGCAGGGCGGCCACCGCGGCCAGGAACAGCGCCCCCGGGAACGTCAGGCGGGCGAGGATGCGGTCGAGGAATTCGGCCGTCGGGCGCCCCGGGCGGACCCCCGGGATGAAGCCCCCGTACTTCTTCAGGTTCTCGGCCTGGTCCACGGGGTTGAAGGTGACGGCCGTGTAGAAGTAGGTGAAGATGATGATCAGGATCGACTCGCCGAGCACGTAGTGCCAGCCGTTGGGGGTGAAGAAGTCCGACACGTGCTGGCCCCAACGGGTTTTCACGAGCTGGCCGACCGTCGGCGGGAAGGCCATCAGGCTGGCGGCGAAGATCACCGGGATCACCCCGGCCATGTTCACGCGCAGGGGCAGGTAGGTCTGGCCGCCCTCCGACATCCGTCGCCCGATCACACGCTTGGCGTACTGGACGGGGATCCTGCGCTGGCCTTCCTGGACGAACACGATCCCGGCCACCACCGCCAGCACCAGGAAGGGCATCATCACCTTGAAGACCTGGTTGTTGGTCGTCCACCACGACTGGATGCCGCTCGGCAGGCGGGCCACGATCGAGGCGAAGATCAGCAGCGAGATGCCGTTGCCGATGCCCCGCTGTGTGATCAGCTCGCCGATCCACATCAGCAGCACGCAGCCGGTGGTCAGGCACACCACGATCAGGAAGATGTGGGGGGCGTTGAAGTTGCGGACCACCGATTCGCCGGCTTTCGCCTGCAGGGTGTGGAACAGGAACACGTAGCCGACCGACTGGGCGAAGGCCAGGCCGACGGTCAGGTAGCGGGTGTACTGCGTGATCCGCGCCTGGCCGACCTCGCCTTCCTTGGAGAGCTTCTCCAGTGACGGCACCGCCACCTGCAGAAGCTGCAGGATGATGGAGGCGGTGATGTAGGGCATGATGCCCAGCGCGAAGATCGCCAGTTTCGAGAGGCCACCGCCGGAGAACAGGTTCAGCAGGCCGAGGATGTTGGAGCCGCCGAACTCCTTCTGGATGTTGTTGACGGCACTGAGGTTGACGCCCGGGACCGGCACGTGGGAGCCGAAGCGGTAGATCAGCAGCATCACCGCCGTGAAGGCGATCTTCTTCCGGATGTCGGCGACCTGGAAGGCGTTGAGAATGGTGGCGAGCATGGCCGTGCTTCCGCGCCCGGTTGGGTGTACCGCGCGGAGTGCCCGATTCTAGAGGATGGGCCGGTGGGCCAGGTGGGGCTACTCGACGATCGTGCAGCTGCCGCCGGCGGCCTCGATGCGCTGCCGGGCGCCGGCGCTGAAGGCGTTCGCCTGGACCTTGAGCGCCTTCGTGAGCTCGCCCTTGGCGAGGATCTTCACGGGCACGCCCTTGCGGGTGGCGAGGCCGTGGGACCGCAGCAGCTCGAGGGTCACCTCGGTGCCGGCGTCGAACCGCTCCTCCAGCGAGGAGATGTTGACGGGCTGGGTGTGGGTCCGGAAGGGCTCGAACGGCATCGACTTCTTCATGTGCGGGCCGCGAAGCTTTCGCATCCGCATGTGGATCGGCATCTGGCCGCCCTCGAAGCCCGCCCGGCTCTTGCTGCCCGAGCGGGAGCCGGCGCCCTTCTGCCCGCGCCCGGAGGTCTTGCCTTTGCCCGAGCCTTCGCCCCGGCCCACGCGCTTGCGCGGGCGGCGGCTGCCGGGCGTGGGGGCGAGGCTGTGCAGCCCGATCTGCTCGTCGCGCTCCTCGCGCTCTGCGGCCGAGGGGCTCATCGCTGCTCCTTGACCTCGACCAGGTGACGGACGGCGTGCAGCATGCCCCGCGCCTGGGGGGTGTCGTTGACCTGCACGGTGTGGCCGATCCGGCGCAGGCCGAGCGAGCGCAGGGTGTCGAGCTGTTTCGAGTTGGCGCCGTTGCGCGAGCGCCGCTGGATGACGGTGAGGGAGGCCATCACGCCTCCTGGGTGCTCTCGGGAGCGGCCTCTGCGGGCTGCTCTGCGGCCCCGTTGGCGGCGGCTGCGTCGGCGGCGGCGGCTGCGTCGGCGGCGGCGGCTGCGTCGGCGGTCTGGCCCTCGCCCGACTCGCCCGTGGCGGCGGCAGCGTCCTGGGGACCGGCACCGTCGCCTCCCAGTCCGAGTACCTGGTTGACCGTCAGCCCGCGCAGCTGACCGACCTCCTCAGGGGTGCGCAGGCCGCGCAGGCCGGCCACCGTGGCCTTGACGAGGTTGATCGGGTTCTGCGTGCCGAGGCTCTTGGAGAGGATGTCGTGGATGCCGGCGAGCTCGAGCACGGCGCGGACGCCACCGCCGGCGATCACGCCGGTACCGGGAGCTGCCGGCTTCAGCAGCACGCGCCCGGAGCCGAACACGCCGGTCGTCTGGTGGGTGATCGTGCTGCCGTGGCGGGGCACGCGGAAGAGGTCCTTCTTGGCGCGCTCCACGCCCTTCTGGATCGCCAGGGGGACCTCGTTGGCCTTGCCGTAGCCGACGCCCACGACGTCGCGTTCATCGCCTACCACCACCAGGGCGGTGAACGAGAAGCGCCGCCCGCCCTTGACGACCTTGGCGACGCGGTTGATCTCCACGACGCGCTCCTGGAGGTCGAGGCCGGCCTGGTCGACTGTTCTGTCTACGGTTGGGGACATGGCAGATTGGGAGGGTAGCGTCCGTGGCCCGGAGGGCCGCCTAGACCTCGAGCCCGGCCTCCCGGATCGCGTCGGCGAACCTGGCCACGTGGCCGTGGTACTGGTAGCCGCCACGGTCGAAGACCGCACGCGTGATCCCCGCCGCCTTGGCGCGCTCGGCGAGCAGGGCCCCGGCCTTCTGGGCACAGTCGCCTTTGCCCAGCCCGCGCAGCTCGGGCTCATACCAGTTGACGGCCGCCAGCGTGTGCCCGGAGACGTCGTCCACGAGCTGGGCGCAGATGCCGCGGTTGGAGCGGAACACCGAGATCCGGGGGCGCTCCGCGGTTCCCGAGACCTTCGCCCGCACCCGCCTGCGCCGTGAGAGCCGGCGGCGCTCCTTGGTCTTGACGGTCATGCCCGCTTGCCCACCTTGCGCGGGACGTACTCGCCCTCGTAGCGGATCCCCTTGCCCTTGTAGGGCTCGGGGGGGCGCTGCTTGCGGATGATCGCGGCCGTCTCGCCCACGAGCTGCTTTGAGATCCCCTTCACGACGATGCGCGTGGGCTGGGGGACCTCGAACTCGATGCCCTCGGGAGCGGGGATCGGGACCGGGTGCGAATAGCCCACGGCGAGCTCCAGGTTCTTGCCCTTCATCGTCGCCCTGTAGCCCACGCCCTGGATCTCCAGGCGCTTCTCGTAGCCCGCGGTGACGCCCTGGACCATGTTCGCGACCAGCGTGCGGGTGAGACCGTGAAGGGCGCGGTGCTCGCCGCGATCGGTGGGACGGCGCACGAGCAGTTCCTCGCCCTCCTGGACCACCTCGATGTCGCGGTTGATCCGCTCGGAGAGTTCCCCTTATGGCCCGTTCACGCGAACGCTCTCCGGGTCGATCGAGACCGTCACGCCGGCGGGCAGAGGGATCGGCTGTCTCCCGATTCTCGACATCGTCGCTAGCTCACCACACCTGGGCGAGGACCTCGCCGCCGACGCCCGCCGCGCGGGCGTCGTGGCCGGTCATCACCCCGTGGGAGGTGGAGATGATCGAGGTCCCCATGCCGCCGAGGACCTTCGGTATGTGGCGAGCGTCGACGTAGGTGCGGCGCCCCGGCCGAGAGACCCGCCTCAGCCCCGAGATCGCCGAGCGGCGGTCCTCGGTGTACTTCAGGCGGATCTGGATCAGTTCCCCGGCCCGGTCCTCGCCGGCCGGGATCAGCGTCCAGGACTCGATGTAGCCCTGCTCGTCGAGGATCCTCGCGAGCTCGCTCTTGAGTTTCGAGGCCGGGACGTCGACCGTCTCGTGGGCAGCACGGATGGCGTTGCGCACGCGCGTGAGGAAGTCGGCTATGGGATCGGTCATGGACATGGCTGGTGAAGGCTCTCTAGCTGGTTGGGCCTACCACGAGGACTTCGTCATCCCGGGGATCTGGCCGTCGTGGGCCAGCTCGCGCAGGCAGATGCGGCAGACCCCGAACTTCCTGTACACCGCGCGTGGACGCCCGCAGCGGGTGCAGCGAGTATAGGCCTGGGTCTTGTACTTCGGGGGGCGCGCCTGTTTGACGCGCTGGGAGGTCTTTGCCATCAGTCGCTGCTCTCCTCTTGTGTCGTCTGCCCTTCCTCTTGTGCGGCCTTGGGGGCCGCCTCCTGCTCGCCGTCCTGCGCCTGCGCCTCCGGCTCGGCCGTCTCCGTCTCCGTCTCCGCCTCGGGCGACCCCGGCTCGGCCGTCTCTACCTGCGCCTGCGCCTCGGGCGCCTCCGCTGTGTCGGCCTCGCCCGCGGGTTGCTCCTCGGTCGGCGGCTGCTCCTCGGCGGCCGTCTGCTCGGGCGGCGGAGCCTTGGTCGTCGCCGGTGCCGGGCGTGCGGAGACGCCCTCGACGGTGCCCTCGACGTCGAGCGTCTCGAAGCCGCGGGGGCGGCGGTCGGCGGAGAACGGGAGACCGAAGGCGTGGAGCAGTGCGAAGGCCTCGGCGTCGGAGGACGCGGAGGTGGTGATGGTGACGTCCATGCCGCGGACCTGGTCGATCGCGTCGTAGTCGATCTCGGGAAAGATGATCTGCTCGCGGATGCCGATCGAGTAGTTGCCGCGTCCGTCGAAGGAGCGTGGGTTCAGCCCGCGGAAGTCCCTGATCCGGGGGATCGCGATCGAGACGAGCCGGTCCAGGAACTCGTAGCTGCGGTCGCCGCGGAGCGTGACGGCCACCCCCACCGGGTTTCCCTCACGCAGTTTGAAGGCGGCGATCGACTTGCGGGCGCGGCGCACGCTCGGCTGCTGGCCGGCGATGGTGGCCAGCTGCTCGGTGGCGGCTCGCAGGAATTTCGAGTCGGTCTTGGCCATCCCGACGCCCATGTTCACGGTGATCTTCTGCAGCTTCGGGGCCTGCATCACCGAGGAGTAGCCGAAGCGGGAGATCAGCGCGGGGCGGATTTCCTCGAGGTAACGGAGCTTCAGGCGGGCAGGGGGTGCGGCTTGTGTCGATGCCATGTCCCCTACTCCAGCCGGGCCCCGGTGGCCTTCGCGACCCGCACCCGGCGACCCTCCACGCGCTCGATCCCGACCCGCGTGGGGTTGCCTTTCGTGTCGAGCAGCATCACGTTGGAGATGTGGATCGGACCCTCCCGCTCGATCACTCCCCCGAGTGCCTGTTCGGTGTGGGCTCCGGCGACCTGGTGGGGTTTGGTGTGACGCTTGACCATGTTCAGGCCCTCGACGAAGACGCGGTTCTTGCGGGGTTCGGCGCGCAGCACGCGGCCGGTCTTGCCGCGATCCTTGCCGCTCATCACCTTCACGTGGTCACCCGAGCGGATCTTCATCTGGCGGCGGGACCGCCCGTCTTTGGCGGTGGCGCTCACAGCACCTCCGGGGCGAGGGAGACGATCTTCATGAAGTTGCGCTCGCGCAGTTCGCGGGCCACGGGCCCGAACACGCGGGTCCCGCGGGGGTTGTTCTGGTCGTCGATGATCACGGCGGCGTTCTCGTCGAAGGCGATGTAGGTGCCGTCCTCGCGGCCGATGGGCTTCTTGGTGCGCACGACAACGGCCGTCACGACCTCGCCCTTTTTGACGGCTCCCTGGGGATTGGCCTGCTTGACGGTGGCGGTGATGACGTCCCCGACGAAGGCGTAGCGGCGCTGGGACCCGCCCTTCACGCGGATGCAGAGGATTTCGCGGGCCCCGGAGTTGTCGGCCACCCGCAGCCGGGTCTCGTTCTGGATCATCGAGCCCGCTCCAGCACGTCCACGAGCGCCCAGCGCTTGGTCCGCGAGAGAGGCCTGCTCTCCACCACCCGCACCACGTCGCCCTCGTGGGCCTCGTTGTTCTCGTCGTGGGCGTGGACGGTGCTGGAGCTGCGCACGATCTTCTCGTAGCGGCGATGGCGGCGGGCCACGTCGATCCGCACCGTGATCGTCTTCTCGGCCTTGTCGGAGACGACGATCCCCTGACGCATGCGGCGGCTGCCGGCCGAGGGCGCGTGCACGGGCGGGAGCTCCTCGGCGGCCGGGGCAGCGGCCCTGCGCTCGGCGGCTTTGGCACGTTCCTGGATGCGACGGGTGCGCCGGCGTGAGGCCTTGCGGCGGCGCTCCTCGACCCGCTCGGCGTGCCGTTCCTCGGGGCTGCGTGGAGCCTTGGCCGGGCCGGCGTGGCGCGAGCGTGCACGGCGGCGGCGCTCCTTCGGGGACAGCTCCTCCGCCGGGGCGGCGGGCTCGCCGGCGTCGGCTGCCTCGGCGTCGTCGGAGGCCTCAGCGTCGCCTGCGGGCTCGGCCGCCTCGGCGTCGCCTGCGGGCTCGGGGGCCTCGGCGGCCTCCTCGGGGGCGTCCGCGGCCGCGTCGGCCTGAGGGGCCTCCTCGGTGGCGTCCTGGGGCTGCTCGGGCTCGGGGGTGTCCGGCTCGTCCTGGGTGTCTGGTTCGTCAGCCATGGTCAAGTGGTCGGTTTGGGGGCGTTGGTGGTCGAAGCGGCGTCGAGCTCGCGCTCGCGCTCGACGGTGAGGGCGCGGGCGAGGTCCCGTTTTGCGCGGCCGAGTCCGGCCGTGTCGTCGAGTTCGCCGGTGGCGTTCGCGAAGCGCAGGCCGAAGAGCTCTTTGGAGAGCTCCGCCACCCGTTTACGGAGTTCGTTGTCGTCGAGATCGCGCAGCTCGCTCGCCTTCATCGCCTCGGGCTCCTAGTCCTCGCGCAGCACGAACTTGGTCTTGACGGGAAGCTTGTGGGCGGCCAGGCGGATGGCTTCCCGGGCGAGCGGCTCGGACACGCCGGCGAGCTCGAACATGACCCGGCCGGGCTTGACGACCGCGACCCAGCCTTCGGGGGAGCCCTTGCCCGAGCCCATGCGGGTCTCGGCCGGCTTCTTGGTGACGGGCTTGTCGGGGAAGACGTTGATCCACACCTTCCCGCCACGCTTGATCTTTCGCGTCATGGCCACACGGGCGGCCTCGATCTGACGGTTGGTGAGCCAGCCTCCCTCGAGCGCCTTGAGTCCGTACTCGCCGAACTGCACGTGCACCTGCCCGCGGGAGGTCCCGGCCCGTCGACCCCGGTGCTGCTTGCGGTGCTTGACACGCTTGGGCGAGAGCATCAGCGGCCACCTCCGCCGGGCCCACCCTGGCGGCCACCTCCGCCGGGCCCACCCTGGCGGCCACCTCCGCCGGGCCCACCCTGGCGGCCGCCTCCCGGGCCTCCGGAACGCCCGCGTCCGCCGCCGCCGCCGCCACGAGCGTTGCCACCGCGGCCACGCCCGTCACCGCGGCCACGCCCGTCACCGCGACCACGTCCGTCACCGCGACCGCGTCCGTCGCGCTCCTGGCTCTGGGGTGCGGGTGCGGTCATGTCGGTGAGGTCGGCGCCGGTGTAGCCCTCGGGCATGATCTCGCCCTTGTTGACCCAGCACTTGACCCCGATCCGCCCGAACGTGGTGCGGGCCTCGCAGAAGCCGTAGTCGATGTCGGCGCGCATCGTGTGAAGGGGGACACGGCCGTCGGCGTAGCTTTCGGTGCGGGCCATCTCGGCGCCCCCCAGGCGTCCGGCGACCTGGATCTTCACGCCCTTGGCCCCCGAGCGCATCGCGCTGGTGAGTGCCCGCTTCATCGCGCGGCGGAACGCCACCCGGTTCTGGAGCTGCTCGGCGATCGACTGGGCCACGAGCTTGGCGTCAAGCTCCGGGCGCTTGATCTCGAGGATGTTGACCTTGATCTGCTTCTTGGTCATGCGGTGCAGATCGCGCCGCAGAGCGTCCACTTCGGTGCCCGACTTGCCGATCACGATCCCCGGCCGAGCGGTGTGGATATTGACCTCGAGTTCGTTGGCGTCCTTGCGGATGGTGATCTCGGCCAGGCCGGCGTGGGCCAGCTTGTTGACGATGTGTTCACGCACGCGGACGTCCTCGGCGAGGTATTCGGCGAAGTTGCGCTCGTTGAACCAGTTGGACTTCCAGTCGTGGATGTAGCCCACGCGCATCGCCTCTGGATGAACCTTCTGTCCCATCGTCTAGCTCAGTCCTTCGTTCGTTTTCTGGAGTTGGTGGCGGCCGGTTCCGGTCTCAGGGCCAGCGCGATCGTCAGATGACTGGTGCGCTTGGCGATCGGGGTCGCCCGCCCCATCGCGCGCGGCCGGAAGCGCTTGATGGTGGGCCCTTCGTCGGCGTAGGCCTCCCGCACGATCAGGTCTTCCTCGAGCAGCTCGTGGTTGCTTTCGGCGTTGGCCACCGCCGACTCCAGCAGCTTGCTCCAATCGCGGGCGGCCTCGCGCGGGGTGAAGGCGAGGATAGCGCGAGCCTCCTCGACGCTCTTGCCGCGCAGATGCCCGCACACCATGCGGGCCTTGCGGGCCGAGGTGCGCACGTAGCGGGCATGGGCCCGCACCACCCGCCGGCGGGGCCTGGCGGGCGTTTTGCCGCGGCGGGGAGCGGCGGCCGGGGCTTTGGCTTTGACGGGCGCTTTCGCCCCGGCTGCTTTGCCGCGGGGTGCTTTGGCGGCGGGCTCCTCCTCGGAGGCGGCCTCCGCTGCGGCCTGTTTGCGCCGCGGCCGGCGCACCCCCCGTTTGCGGGGCGCCTTCTCGGCGGCCGGCTCGTCCTCGGCGGCGGGTTCGTCCTCGGCGCCGGCCGGCTCCTCGGCGACGGGCTCCTCCTCGGCGGCCTCGGCCGCCGGCTGCTCCTCGGCGGCCCCGGCGGGGGGCTCCTGCTCGGAGGCCGGCGCCTCGGAGGCGGGCTGCTCGGAGGCCTCGGAAGCGGCCTCGACGGGCGCCTCCTCGCCGGGCTGCTCCTCGGGGCGCTCGTCCTCGGGGGTCATCGCACCCTTCCGGATCCGGCGTGGCCGCGGAACACGCGCGTGGGGGCGAACTCCCCGAGCTTGTGACCGACCATCGCCTCGCTGATGAAGACGGGGACGTGCCTCTTGCCGTCGTGGACGGCGATCGTGTGACCGACCATCTCCGGGAAGATGGTGGAGGCGCGCGACCAGGTGCGCAGCATTTTTTTGTTGTTCTCGGCGTTGAGGGCCTCGATGCGGCGCATGAGGCGCTCTTCGACCCACGGCCCCTTCTTGCTCGAGCGGCTCATCGGTGGCTCCTGATGGGAGTCGGGCTCATCGTCCCTTGCCCTTCCCGCGGCGGCGGCCACGGACGATGTAGCGGTCGGAGGACTTGTTGCGCTTGCGGGTGCGATAGCCGAGCGTCGGGACCCCCCAGGGCGTCACCGGGTGACGGCCTGCGGTGGTCGATCCCTCGCCCCCGCCGTGGGGGTGGTCGACGGGGTTCATGGCGGTGCCGCGGGTCTGCGGACGGACGCCCATGTGGCGCTTGCGGCCGGCCTTGCCGACCTTCACGTTCTGGTGCTCGGTGTTGCCGAGGGTGCCGACGGTGGCACGGCACTCGGCGCGGACCATGCGCATCTCCCCCGAGGGAAGCCGCAGCGTGGCCATGTCCCCGTCCTTGGCCATGAGCTGGGCCGAGGCCCCGGCGGAGCGGGCCATCTGGCCGCCGCGGCCGGGCTGGAGCTCGATGTTGTGGACGACAGTACCGACCGGCATGCGGGCCAGCTCGAGGCTGTTGCCGACCGCGATCTCGGCCTCGGGGCCGGAGCGGACCCTCATCCCCACGGTCAACCGCTGGGGGGCGAGGATGTAGCGCTTCTCGCCGTCGAGGTAGTGCAGCAGGGCGATGTAGGCGGAGCGGTTGGGGTCGTACTCGATGGCGGCCACCTTGGCCTCGATCTCGTCCTTGCGGCGCTTGAAGTCGATCTTGCGGTAGGCACGCTTGGCGCCGCCGCCGCGGTGACGGGAGGTCTTGCGCCCGTGGGCGTTGCGGCCACCGCTCTTCTTGAGGCCTTCGGTGAGGCTCTTCTCGGGCTTGGCGCGGGTGACCTCGGCGAAGTCGGGGTAGGAGACGAACCGCATTCCTGGGCTCGTGGGCTTGGGCTTTCTGATCGGCATCGGGTGGGGCTCCTACTCGTCGAGGGCGGTCAGGCCACCGAACACGGGGATGCTCTCGTCGGAGCGAATCTCGACGATCGCCTTCTTCCAGCGGCGGGTGCTGCCTCGGGGGGTGGTGCCGCGGCGCTTGGGCTTGCCTTTGACGTTCATTGTGCGGACGTCTACCACGTGGACGTCGAACAGGCTCTCGACGGCCTGGCGGATGTGGGTCTTGTGGGCGTCGGGGTGCACGCGGAAGGTGTAGCGGTGCGCCAGGTCCGCGAGCTGGAAGCTCTTCTCCGAGACGATCGGGCGGATGATCACCTGGGTGGCGTCCATCAGCCGGCCTCCGGGGAGGAGCCGCGGCGGGTGGCGCCGGTGCGGGCCGCGAGCTGCTCGAGCGAGGGCTGGGAGACGATCATCGTGGCGGCTCGGAGGATGTCGCTGACGCCGACGGCCTGGGGGGTCAGCACCGCCACCCGCGAGAGGTTGCGAAACGACAGCGCGGCGTCGCCCTCCTGCTCGGTCAGGACCACGAGCGTGGGCCGCTCGCGGCCGACCTTCGGCTCCCAGTCCTCCAGCAGCTCGGCCGCACGGGCCGTGCGGGGGGCCGTGAAGGCGCCCTCGGCGAGGATCGCCAGCGAGCCGCGCTGGGCGTGCAGGGAGAGCGCGCTGCGCAGCGCCCGGCGCTGCTCCTTGCGGTTTACCTTGAAGGTGTAGGAGCGGGGCTGGGGGCCGAAGACAGTGCCACCGCCGGTCCACAGCGGCGAGCGGCTCGAGCCCGCGCGGGCACGGCCGGTGCCCTTCTGGCGCCAGGGCTTGGCACCGCCGCCGGAGACGAGGGCGCGGTTCTTGGTGGACGCGGTGCCGCGGCGGCGGGCGGCCTGCTCGGCGCGCACGCTCTGGTGGACGAGCCCGGGGGCGAAGCGCTCGCCGAAGGCCGCCTCGGGGAGCTCTGCCTTGGCGGAGGTGTCCCCGCCGAGCACGGGCGCATCAGCCATCGCTGCGGACCTCCACGAGCGAGCCCCTGGGGCCGGGCACCGACCCGCGGACCAGCAGCAGGTTGTCCTCTGCGTCCACCCGCACGACCTCCAGGCCCCGCTGGGTGGCGCGCTTGTTGCCCATCTGGCCGGGCCCGCGGATGCCTTTGAGCACGCGCGAGGGGGTGGCGGAGGCACCGATCGAGCCGGGTGCCCGGACGTTGTGCGAGCCGTGGGTCTTGGGCCCACGTTTGAAGTTGTGGCGCTTGATCGTCCCCTGGAAGCCCTTGCCCTTGGAGGTGCCGGAGACCTTCACGCGTTCACCGGGGCTGAAGGCCTCGACGGTGACCGTCTCCCCGAGCTGGGCCGGGGCCTCCTCGCCCTCGCGCAGGCGGAACTCGGCCAGCGTCCTCATTGGGGGCGCGTCGACCTTGCGCAGGTGCCCGAGCCGGGCCTTGGTGAGGTGCTTCTCCTTGGCCGCCCCGAAGGCGAGCTGGATGGCCGCGTAGCCGTCGCGTTCGGTGGTGCGCACGGCGGTGACCGGACAGGGGCCGGCCTCGAGCACCGTCACGCGGGCGACGCTGCCGTCCTCGCCGAAGACCTGGGTCATTCCGAGCTTTCTGGCGAGGATCGAGGGCATTGCGTGACGGGCTGGCGGGACGGTGAGGACGTCAGGTGGCCAGACGGATCTCGATGTCCACGCCCGCCGGGAGGTGGTCCAGGCGCTGGAGCGAGTCCACCGTCTTCGGCGTCGGCTGGTGGATGTCGATCAGGCGCTTGTGGGTGCGGATCTCGAAGTGCTCCCGCGAGTCCTTGTCCTTGAAGGGGGACCGGATCACGCAGTAGACGTTCTTCTCTGTCGGCAGGGGCACCGGCCCGGAGACGCTGGCCCCGGTGCGGGTGGCCGTCTCGACGATCTCCTTGGCGGCGGACTCGATCGCCGAGGTGTCGTACGCCTTCAGGCGGATGCGGATCTTGTTCTGGGTTGCTGCGGCCACTTGGTCTCTGGGCTTCTCTGGTGTGTGTCGGCGTTGGAGTTGGGTTGCTGGGTCTTGCCTGTGTTACCCCGGGAGGCTCGGGCCGAGCGCCGCCCACCCGCTGGGGAATGGCCACCTGCGCCTGCTCGGCGCCGGGGCCCTAAAGGGCGGCGTCGCGGCCACACCGCTCCGGCGGGCTTTCGCGAACTGTTCGTATCGGACTCTCAGTATGCGCGCCGAGCGACTTCCTGCCCCGCGCGCTGGGTGCTACTCGATGATCTCGGTGACCACGCCCGAGCCAACCGTGCGACCGCCCTCCCTGATCGCGAACCGTAGGCCCTGGTCCATGGCGATCGGCTGGATCAGCTCGATCTCCATCTGCACGTTGTCTCCGGGCATCACCATCTCGACTCCGTCGGGGAGCTTGGCGACGCCGGTCACGTCGGTGGTACGGAAGTAGAACTGCGGCCGGTAGCCGGTGAAGAAAGGCGTGTGGCGACCACCCTCCTCCTTCTTCAGCACGTACACCTCGGCCTTGTACTTGGTGTGGGGGGTGATGGACCCGGGCTTGCAGAGGACCTGGCCGCGCTCGATCTCCTCGCGCTTGGTCCCACGCAGCAGGCAGCCGACGTTGTCGCCGGCCTGGCCCTCGTCCAGGATCTTGCGGAACATCTCCACGCCGGTGACGACCGTGCTGGTCGACTCGTGGACGCCCACGATTTCGACGGTGTCGCCGGTGTTGACGACGCCCTGCTCGATACGGCCGGTGGCGACGGTGCCACGGCCGGTGATCGAGAAGACGTCCTCGACCGGCATCAGGAAGGGCTTGTCGAGCTCCCGGGTGGGCTCGGGGATGTAGGTGTCCAGCGCCGCCGCCAGCTCGAGGATCTTCTCCTTGGCGCTGTCGTCGCCTTCGAGCGCCTTCAGCGCCGAGCCGGTGATGAACGGGATGTCGTCGCCGGGGAAGTCGTATTCGCTGAGCAGCTCGCGGACCTCGACCTCGACCAGCTCCAGCAACTCCTCGTCGTCGACCATGTCGGCCTTGTTGAGGAACACGACGATGTAGGGGACGCCCACCTGGCGGGCCAGCAGGATGTGCTCGCGGGTCTGGGGCATCGGCCCGTCGGCCGCCGAGACGACCAGGATCGCGCCGTCCATCTGGGCAGCCCCGGTGATCATGTTCTTGACGTAGTCGGCGTGCCCGGGGCAGTCGACGTGGGCGTAGTGGCGGTTCTCGGTCTGGTACTCGACGTGCGAGGTGGCGATCGTGATCCCGCGTTCCTTCTCCTCCGGGGCGTTGTCGATCTCCTCGAAGCTGCGGGCCTCGGCACCGCCCTTCTCGGCCAGGACCGTCGTGATGGCAGCCGTCAGGGTCGTCTTGCCGTGATCGATGTGCCCGATCGTGCCGACGTTGACGTGAGGCTTGTCGCGCTCGAACTTCTCCTTAGCCACTTTCTGTCTCGCTCCTGTATCGACTTGTAGGTCCGCCCCGGGAGGGCGAACCTCGGAAATCTATCTGAATCCTGCCCTGCCTTGAATGCTCGCTGGACACCCCTCCCCCAGGGAGGGCATCCGCGGCCGCGGCCTCTATGCCGGGACCGGCTCGCCGGTGCGCTGCTCGACGATCTTCTCCGCGATGTTCGGGGGGACCTCTTCGTAGGCCTCGAACTGCATCGTGTACGTGGCCCTGCCCTGCGTGTTGGAGCGCAGGTCGGTGGCGTATCCGAACATCTCGCTGAGGGGAACCCGGCCGGTGACGGCCAGGGCGTTGCCCCGGCGCTCCTGGCCTTCGACCCTTCCCCGGCGGCGGCTGAGGTCGCCGATGACGTCTCCGAGGAACTCCTCGGGGGTGACGACCTCGACGCTGAAGATCGGCTCCAGCAGCACCGGCTTGGCTCGTTTTGCAGCCTCTTTGGCGGCATACGAGCCAGCGACTTTGAAGGCGATCTCCGAGGAGTCCACGTCGTGGTATTTGCCGTCCACCAGCGTGGCGCGGATGTCCACCATCGGGTAGCCGGCCTTGACGCCGCTCTCGAGGGCCTCCTCGATCCCCTTCTTGACCGCGGGGATGTACTCGGACGGCACCGCCCCGCCCTTGATCTTGTTGACGAATTCGAAGCCCTCGCCGGGGGCGGGCTCGAGGTCGATGTAGACGACCCCGTACTGGCCCGAGCCGCCGGTCTGGCGGACGAACTTGCCTTCGACCTTTTCGGCGTGCCCACGGACGGTCTCGCGGTAGGAGACCTGGGGGCGCCCGACGTTGGCCTCGACGCCGAACTCGCGGCGCATGCGGTCCACGATCACCTCGAGGTGCAGCTCGCCCATGCCGGAGATCTCGGTCTGGCCGGTCTCCTCGTTGCTGCGGACCTGGAAGGTCGGGTCCTCCTCGGCCAGGCGGCCGAGGGCGACGGACATCTTCTCCTGGTCGATCTTCGTCTTGGGCTCGACCGCGACCTTGATCACGGGCTCGGGGAAGATGATGTTCTCGAGGTGGATGGGGGCGTCGGGGGCGGCGAGGGTGTCGCCGGTCATCACCTGCTTGATGCCCACGGCCGCGGCGATGTCGCCGGCGTGGACCTCCTCGACCTCCTCGCGGTCGTTGGCGTGCATCATCAGGATCCGCCCCACGCGCTCGGTGCGCCCGGTGCCGACGTTCAGGACCCGCGAGCCGGACGCCAGGCGCCCGGAGTAGACACGGAAGTAGGTCAGCTTGCCGACGTAGGGGTCGGCGGCGATCTTGAAGGCGAGCGCGGCGAAGGGCTCGCCGTCGTCAGCCTTGCGGACGACCTCGCGCTCGTTCTCCTCGCCTTTGATCAGTTCGGTGCCCACCACCGGCGGGACGTCCAGCGGCGAGGGCAGGTAGTCGATGACGGCGTCGAGCAGCGGCTGCACGCCCTTGTTCTTGAACGAGGACCCGCACAGCACGGGGGTCAGTTTGGTCGACAGCGTGGCCTTGCGGATGGCGGCCTTCAACGTCTCCTCGGGGACCTCGGCCTCCTCGAGCAGCAGCTCGAGCAGCGCGTCGTCGTAGTGGGAGACCTCCTCGAGCAGGTGTTCGCGGGCGACGGCGGCCTCGGCGGCGAGCTCCTCGGGGATCTCGACCGTCTCCTGTTCCTTGCCCATCTCGTCCTTGTAGATGATGGCTTTCATCGCCACCAGGTCGATCACGCCCTGGAAGTCGGCCTCCGCGCCGATCGGCAGCTGGATCGCCACCGGGTGGGCCCCGAGACGGTCGATCATCGTCTGCACGCCCTTGTCGAAGTCGGCGCCGATGCGGTCCATCTTGTTGATGTAGGCGATCCGCGGAACGTGGTACTTGTCGGCCTGGCGCCACACGGTCTCGGACTGGGGCTCGACGCCGGCGACCGAGTCGAACAGCGCGATCGCGCCGTCGAGCACCCGCAGCGAGCGCTCCACCTCGACGGTGAAGTCGACGTGGCCGGGGGTGTCGATGATGTTGATGCGGTGGCCCTTCCACTGCGCGGTGGTGGCCGCCGAGGTGATCGTGATGCCCCGCTCCTGCTCCTGTTCCATCCAGTCCATCACGGCGGCGCCCTCGTGGACCTCGCCGATCTTGTAGGTGCGGCCGGTGTAGTAGAGGATGCGCTCGGTCGTCGTCGTCTTGCCGGCGTCGATGTGCGCCATGATCCCGATGTTGCGCGTCTTATCGAGCGGAAATGTGCGTGCCATGGTTCCTAAGGTAGATGACTATCCGAAAACCCGCACGTGCGGCTGGCAAGCACCGGACCGAGCGGGGGTAGGACGCAGGGAGGCCGAATGGCAGCGCCATTTGGCCGACCGAGGACGCCGCCCCGCGAAGTGTGTCCGGTGCCGTCAGACGTGTGTGGGGGTTTTCGGATAGTCATCTAGAGGGTTTGGTCGTGAAACGGGGACGGGACAAGAGCGGACGGTCGGGCGGGAGCCGGGACCGACGCATGAAAAAGGCCCTAGCGGGCCCGGCGAAGCGAACTGCGAAAACCAGGAAACTGCCTGAGCGACGCGCGATGATAGCAGCGGCGCGCAGGCGCATCGGCACCGCGCTCGCGAGTGCAGGCGCGGCCACCCGGCGGGTGGACCGGGCGATGGCGCGCAGGCTCGAGGCCGTGCGCCCGCCGTTGGCCCGTCGCCTCGGCCAGGCCCGCGCCGTCGCGGCACGTCTGGCGCGGGCAACGTGGAGGCGACTGCGCCCGCTGCTCGTCCTCCTCCTGCGCGGCTTCTCGCGGGCCGAACGCTGGCTGCTGCGGGCGCGTGACGCCGCGATCCGGGACGCGACCCGCGCCAGCGCAGTCCTCACGCCGCGGCGGGCGGTCGCCGGCGTCGTCCTCGCCTCCGCCGCCCTGCTGATCGCGGCCCAGTTCGTCGAGTACCGCGCCGTCGAGATCGGGCAACCCGGCTACGCGGGCCTGGCGGCGGCCTCCGCGCCGACGGTGGGGGGGCGGACGGCCGGCCAGGCACACGCGTATCTGCTGGTTCCGATCGCCGTGCTGGCCGCGATCGTCGCGGCGCTGACGATGCGCAGCGAGCGGCGCGGCCTGGGCCGGATCGTGATCGCGCTCGGAGCGCTCAGCCTCGCCGTGATCCTGCTCGTCGACCTGCCCGCCGGCCTCGACGCCGGCGCCAAGACGTCGTACTTCTCGGGCGCCACCGCGGTGCTCGAGGACGGCTTCTACGCGGAGCTGGCGGCGGCCGCGGGGCTGCTGATCGGCGGACTGCTCTACTATGCGCGGCCGTGCCGAATACGAACCAGCTGGTCAGGAAGGGCCGCAAGCGCCCGAAGAAGAAGACGGCGACCCCGGGGCTCAAGTCCTCGCAGGGCCGCAAGAAGGTCGTCGCCGCCCCGCAGCGGCGCGGCGTCTGCACCCGCGTCGCCACGGTGACGCCGAAGAAGCCGAACTCCGCCCTGCGCAAGATCGCCCGCGTGCGCCTGACCAACGGCATGGAGGTCACCACCTACATCCCGGGCGAGGGCCACAACCTGCAGGAGCACTCGGTCGTCCTCGTCAGGGGCGGTCGCGTCAAGGACCTGCCCGGCGTCCGTTACAAGGTCGTGCGCGGCACCCTCGATGCCGCCGGCGTCTCCGACCGCAAACAGGCGCGCTCGCGCTACGGCGTCAAGGCCTCGTGAGGCGCGTGGCCGGCGCATATCGGCGTCCTCGGTCGCTTGCGTGCAAAGCACGCCGCGCTCCCTGCGTCCTTGATCTGCTTGTCCACGCACCTCACGCTGAGATCGTCTAGTGCCCCGCCGCTCCGCCGCACAGATACGCCCCGTCGAACCCGACGCGCGCTTCCGCAACCGGCTCGTCCAGCAGCTGATCAACAAGACGATGCGCGACGGTAAGAAGCAGCTCGCCGAGCGGATCGTCTACGACGCGCTGGCGATCGTCGGCGAGCGCTCCGGCGAGGACCCGATCGAAACCCTCGAGGCGGCGATCAAGCAGCTGACCCCGCAGCTCGAGGTCCGCTCCCGCCGCGTCGGCGGCGCCACCTACCAGGTGCCGGTAGAGGTCCCGGCCCGCCGCGCCCGCACCCTGGCGATCCGCTGGCTGGTCGACTACTCCCGCGGCCGCCGCGAGTACTCGATGGCCGAGCGGCTGGCGAGCGAGATCCTCGACGCGACGCAACAGCAGGGGAACGCCTGGAAGCGGAAGGACGACATCTACCGCATGGCCCAGGCGAACAAGGCGTTTGCTCACTATCGGTGGTAGAGGGGCTGTTGGACTCCTCCCGTTCTGACAAAGCGCGCCCTGCTTAGGGCGCGCTTTTGAGTATCCGCCAGCCCG
>Ga0335085_10004808_pt1 | contig 22121 bp, 15 predicted proteins | sample Lox_Sample_45_FD_206712 | JGI IMG/M metagenome (GOLD analysis project Ga0335085, IMG submission 206712) | Soil microbial communities from Loxahatchee National Wildlife Refuge, Florida, United States - Lox_Sample_4.5 | ecosystem: Environmental > Terrestrial > Soil > Wetlands | place: USA...
GGCCTTCCGGGGGACGGCCATGGGCGGAGGCGGAAAATCGTGGGCGCCCAGCGAAACCGGGCCCCCTGTTTTAAAGAGCATCTTGGCCGACGGCACAGCCGTGGGCTTCGGCACCGAATCCACCGGAGCGGCCAGGGAGGGGCCGGCGGACAGCATGGGGCGCCGGGGGGCCAACCAATGCCAAACTGCTGTCCCGACGCCCAACAATAAAACCGTGGAAAAAACAATCCAGGGGCCCGCACCCGTCGCTCCACCCGAACCGCCCCCCGGACCCAAGGGCTTACCTCCAGGCCAATGGGGAACAGGCAGACCGGTTTTAAGGTAATCCCGTTCCGCCAAGTTGGCCAACCGCTCCGCCTCGCCGGGCGAGGACTGCAACACTCGCTCCAGTTCACCCCAGTCGTCCTCGGTGAAGTTGCTTTCAAAAAACTTGGCCACCAAATCGCTCATGATGCCTTCCCCTTCAATGCTTCCAGTGCCAGGACCTTCAGGGCGTCCTTACAGCGCGAAAGGCGGCTCATGACCGTGCCCAGGGGTACCTTCACCAATCGCCCGATCTCGGCGTAACTTTTCCCTTCCTTGTCCCGGAGCTGGAAAAGGCGCCGGCAATCCGGGCTTATTTTTTTCATGCAACGCTCCAAAAGGGACAGCCGGTTTTCCTTTTCGATGGCCTTACGCTCGACTTCCCCCGGCTCGCTTTCCGTGCCGCCGGCCAGGTTCTCCAGTTCCTCATGGGCCGTTACGACCGCGCGGTGGCGCTTGTGGAGCCGCTTATAGCACTGGAAAACGCAGATCTGGGTCACCCAAGTGCCCAATCCGGAGCGGAACTCGAACCCGGCCAGCTTCCGGAAGGCGATCATCAGGGACTCCTGGACGACATCCTCCGCATCCGGGTCCTGATATCCCAGGAAATGGACGGCGGTGCGGTAAAGACGGTCCCGGAACAATCCAAAAAACTCCACCTGGGCCTGCTCTTCTCCCCGCAGGACCCTTTGAACCAATTCCCGTTCTTCCAAAAATCCCCCTATCGATTAGCCCAACCAGGTGTTATTTATTCCCTACTTTTTGTTAAGATACCGCCTCGCCCATTTATCATAAACCAAGGATTTTCATGGACGGCACCCAGAATCCAGCAGTATTTCCGGGCCAAAACCCGTTCCGGTCCTCAAACCCACAGGAAAAAATAACTGAATATGAACCACCAAGACACCAAGGGCACCCAGTACACCCCAAAATGAAAAATTCATTTAATTCAAAGAATACATTTCCAACAAAAAAAGCCTCTTCAATATGGTCTTTCTTGGTGCCCTTGGTGTCTTGGTGGTTCATGCTTTCGTTGTCCGGCTGCGCGACGGCGCCAGTGGTCCAACAGCCCTCCGGCGAGGACGCCCAAACCCAATCCCTCCTCTCCCAGGCCGCCAGCCAGTTCGCCTCCCCCAACCCGCCCAAGACCCTGACCCTTGAGGACCAGGCCCAGGTAGACTGGCGACCGGATAGGAGCCTGCGGGTGACCGTGCACCAGATTTGGGCCGCGCGGGTCAAGCCCGACCATCCTCTGCCCCTCCTGGCCAGCCTCAACCAGGATTCCCAGATCCTCAACATCCAGGCCCTGAAACTTTACCAACAGGACACCAAGGGCAATTTCGTACCCGTGGACCCCCAGCCCCAGGTGACCTGGGTGCCGCCCCAGGACAACCTGCCCTTGAGCCTTTCCAAGATCACTTCCTGCCGCCTTCCCGATCTGGGCGCGGGCCAGGCCCTGGAGGTGAAATACAGTTTGGAGACCAAGACCTCCTCCCTGCTCGTGGACAAGGACATGCTCAACAACCCCACCAAACCCCACCCGGTGGCGCCCGAACCCAGTTTCGCCTTCCGCTGGAACGACTACACCCCTTCCCTGCAACGGGACCTGTCCATGCGCATTCCGGCCAACCTGGAATTGTTCGGCGCCCGCCTGCGTCTGCCGGCGGATTTCGTCTCCGACGAACCCACCGTGCCCAAGGGGCATGAGAAAACCGTTCACCTTTCCATGGGGCCCCAGGACCCCGTTCCTTCCGAAAGTTACCAACCCGCCCTGCAGGACCTGGTGCCCCTGACCGCCTTCACCCTGAACAAGACCTGGGAAGAGGCGGTGATGCCCTACCGCATCCGCGTCAAACGGTACCTGGATGGGGACCGCACCAAGGTGGAAGACCTCATCGGCGAAGCCGGGAGCAATACCGGCGAGGCACTGGCCGACCGAGTGGCCGAGGTGAAAAGGGCCATCGAGCAGAAAATCGACTTCGTGGATACGGGACTGCCCGTTTACCTGAACCCCGACCGGCCCGTCACCGAGATCATCGACAGCGCCAAGGGCACCGCCCACGACATGACGGTGCTCCTGGCGATGGCCTTGATGTCGGTCAAGATCCAACCCGTGATCTACCTTTACCGCCAGGCTTCCAGCGGCGAACTTATCGGCGACCTTCCGGCCCTTTCCCAGTTCAACGGCGTGCTGGTGGCCGTGGCCAACGGCAAGGACTTGCTTTGGGTGGACCCCACCGAGCCCCTGGCCGCGCCGGGCGTGCTTCCTTTCAACGCCCTGGACCGCAAGGCCCTGGGTGTCTTGACTCCCCTCAATTGGAGGCTCACCCCCTCTTTCGCCGCCAAGGACCACCACAAACACCGGGACGTGGTGATGGAACTGGACCCCCAGGGCAACCTGAATTGCACCGTGGATATCCTGGCCTATGGTTCCTCCGAGCTGGCCCTGCGCCAGTTCTTCCGGGCCACCACCGACGACAAGCGGCGCGACCTGGTTTACCGGGGCCTGGCCAAGCTTTTCCCCACCGTCAGCCTCACCGACTACCGCTTCGGGGACTACCGGGATATTTCCAAGCCCCTGGACGTGCATTACGCCTTCCAAATCCCCAATTACGCCAAGTTCATCAAGGGCGGGGGCATGGTCTTCTTCCCCGTGGTCTTTGAGGACGTGGAGGACTTCTTTTCCGTCCTGCGCGACACCCGCCAGACCCCGGTGGTGGTGCCCCAAAACTTCAATTCCGAGACCGAGACCATTGTCAAATTGCCTCCCGGCTATCAGGCCGGCGACCTGCCCAAGGACATCACCTTCGCCAATGCGGTGGCTGAGTTTTCCTCCACCTCCAAGCTGGATTTCGGGACCCTCAGTTATGAGCGGTATTTAGGGTTGAAAGAAAGGACCATACCCCTGGGCAAGGATTACAAGGATTTGCTGGCCTTTTACCAGGCCGTCCTGACCCAGGACCGCAAACCCTTCACGGCCGTACGGCAGAAATAGTTTTTAAAGCTGTTTTTCACCACAGAGGACACAGAGGTCACAGAGTAAAATCCTCTTGTTTTCAAAAAAAGCAGAAAGCCGTCCTCTGTGTACTCCGTGTACTCTGTGGTTCAATTGGATTTTAGTTTTATGGAGGCGTTATGGCGCAACTGGACTTGGAACAATTAGGGCCGTTGAAGAACCTGGTGGGCACTTTCAAGGGTAACGTCGGGGATGACGTAGCCCCCTCGGATGACCGGGGCAAGGAAAACAACAAGTACCACGAAACGATCGTCTTCACCCATATCCTACCCGCCGTCAATCACGAGCAAACCCTCTATGGGTTAAGGTACCACCAGCAGGTCTTCCGCCACGGTGAGGAATTCCCTTTCCACGACCAGGTGGGCTACTGGCATTGGGACCCGAAAGCCAAGCAGGTGATGCAGTCCCTCACCATCCCCCGGGGCCAGGCGGTTTTGGCCGGTGGGCACGTGGAATCCAATTCCCGTTCCTTCAGCATCAAGGCCGAGTTGGGCTCCAAGACCTTCGGCATCGTCTCCAATCCCTTCCTGGACAAGGAATTCCAAACCGTGGGCTATGAGATCCACGTGAACTTCCCTGACGACGAGACCTTCATTTACGACCAGGTGACGAAGATCCAAATTAAGGGCCAGAAAAACATCTTTGAGCACCGGGACAAAAACACCCTCAAGCGGGTCAAAGACTAATTTCGACCATCGCGGGGAGGCGTTTCAAGGATGGTCCATATCCGCCGGGCCCGGCCCGAAGACGCCCAAGCTATCGCTGAAGTTCATGTCCAGTCCTGGCGGGAAACCTATCCGGGCATTGTCCCGTCGGAGGTCTTGGATAAACTTTCCATCGAAGATCGCCGAAAGAGTTGGGCGGAACACCTTGGAGAAGGTCCTCCCTACCACCGGTTCACCTTCGTGGCGGAAGATTCAAACGGCCAAATAGTTGGTTTTGCGGCTGGCGGGGCCCTCAGGAAAGACTTCACCGCGGGCGAAGGCGTACCCGAAAGCGTTCCGGATCATTTCGACGGTGAGTTGCAGGCCATTTACCTTCTCCGCGATTACCAAAGGCAAGGAATCGGGCGCGACCTGTTCCGGGCCGTAGCCGGCGAACTGAAAAACCGGGGATTTCACAGCATGTTGGTCTGGGTCCTGAAGGAAAACCTCACTAAAGCCTTCTATCAAGCTATGGGCGGCGCTCCCGTGGCCGAAAAGAAGATTAAGATCGGGGCCTGGCTCGTTGAAACGGCCTATGGATGGGAATCCCTTTGAAATGCGTCTCATTTAAAAGGAGCATCATTTTCGAGCGCCAGGACAAGAACACTCTCAAGCAGGCGGAAAACAAATTCATCACCCTGTCCACGACGGGGACCCGTCGTGGACAAGAGAAATTTCAAAAAAGACTAAATAACAAAAACAGAATGGCTTAAAACAATATGAAATACAAAGACCTCCAAGATAAACAAAAACATTCATTGTTTTTAGCCATTCTTTCCAGGGAAAAGTTTCCATGGATCCAGGATTTTGTTCGGATTGTTTTTGCGTTTATCTTTTTCCCTTTCAAAAACAAGATCAGGAAGAGTCATTTTGGGGCTGCAGGGTATCTTAAGAAACTCATCAAGGTGAAAAGATTTGAAGAAGGATATATTTTTGGTTTAGAACGTCTTTCTGACTTAAAGCCCCCTAAATCCAATAGCACATCCGGCCCGGTTTACTACACAACTTGGTGGTCGGTTTTTCAAAAAACTTGTGAATGTGCACTGGAATTGGATCGTGATGAAACCTTTTCCGTCCTTAGTAAAATTATCGAAAATGGTCCTGATCCTAAAATGGGGTTTGCAGTTTCAGATTCATATTGTCGACTTGCTCGATTGGCGTGTAAGAAAAATGAACCTAAAGCCGCATGGAAATTAGTCGAAAATGCTATTCGGTGTGATGATTCTTACGGATATGCTTATTTTTTGAGGGCTTGGCTGGGCCAAAAACTACATAAGGGAAAAGTGTTAGATGATTTAATTTCCGCCATCAAAAATCAACCAGAACTTAAAGATCATATCCTTCAGGACCAGACGTTTAAAAAATCTATACATTTGTTGAAAAAATTAAATACAAAACAAAGAACTGAGTCAGTTTAAAATTTCTGTTATTTTTAAATAAGATGCACTTATGCCAAGGTTGTTGTGCGTTATCCACGACGGGTCCCCATCGTGGACAACATAATCACTTAAAAAGGTTTGCGACTTGTAAATAGAACCAATAAGCGGACATGCCATGCAAAACCAAGAAAACCGCTGTAACCAGTATGAGATATTTAAATTTTCTTGCTTTGAACAAAAGCAGAAGAAATTGAAACAAAGTGGAAAAGTACAAGAACATCACTACCCAAGTAACGGGTTCAAAGGTGCTGGAATCTCGGCCGGTTAATTGAGCAGTCAGGTGAACAAGATAAGAAAATGGACCCACAATCAATAGAAGACACAAAGTCCAAAACTTCGAGCTCAAGGTCGACCCACTTAGCCAAAAGGCGGTACCGACCAACAAAAAGGAGGCTAAAAATTTCAAATACTTCGCTTCCTTAAAATTAAAAAATCTCATATAAACCTCCTTAAATATTGTCCAATACGGGTCCCCGTCGTGGACAAGACAAAGAATTAAAACACCAATCCATTAACCTTTAATGAGAACGGAATCCACCCGGCCGGGAATTTCCCCCGCCGGGCTTTCTAAAACCACCCTTGGGACGGAAGTTTCCGCCCGGCCGATGGGGCCTATTGCCGCCCTCTGGACGATGCCCTTGGTGCCTTTGTTCCCCGAACCTGTTTTCCGGACGGTTTCGGTGTTCCCCGGAAAAGGGCCTCTGTTCCCCTTGCCGATGCTCAAAGCGGTCTCGGTGTTGCCCTTGAGACGGCCGATGATGGTCTTTCCCTCCGCCACTGCCGAACCTGTCATCTTTCCGGAAGCCCTGGCGGCCATCCCGTGAAAAACCCCTGTTCGAATGCCCGGACTTGTCTCCACCAAAGAATTTATTCCCAATGCGTTGGATAAAACTTTCCGGCTTCGTCCAATTGCGGGACTCATTGGAAAGCGGTTGTTTCTCATCATCCTCATTGAAAGGGACGGGTTTGTCCCTGAATTCCTCCCGGGGCCTTTGGAACCTGTCCCGGTGTTGTTCCGATCTTTGCTGGTGCCGCCCCTGCGGGTGGCGGTTCTTGTGCTGGAAATCCCTGGATTGGGAATCCCGATGGCCGCCTTGGAAACCCCGGTTGTCCTGTTGCCGGTGCTGCGGGAGACGGGATTGGCCGTCACGCTGCCCCTGGTTGTCCGGGCGGTGTTGGGGCTGCCCCTGCTGGGAATGCCGGTGTTGCGGGTGCTGGTGCCGCTGGGGGTGGCCTTGGCGGGGGTGCGGGGAATGGTGTTGGGATTGGGGTGGCCTGGGGGCCGGGTTCACGGGGCGGGGCGCCGTCTGTTCCTTGGGCGCCGTAAAGCCGAACCGTGAGGTCTTGACCGGAATGGACTTGGGGTCCGCGCCCATCAATCTCAATATCCGCCGCCAAAGGTCGTTGTCCTCGGGCGTGAGGAAGCAAAGGGATTCGCCCTCGGCCCCGGCGCGGGCCGTGCGGCCCACCCGGTGGATATAGTCCTCGGGGTTGCGGGGCAAGTCGTAATTGATGACATGGGCGATATGGTGGATGTCCAACCCCCGGGCGGCGATGTCCGTGGCCACCAGGACGTCGAACATGCCGTCCCGGAACTGGTCGATGGCCTGGCGCCTTTGGGATTGGGTGCGTCCGCCGTGAATCCGGGTGGCCTTGACCCCGTTTTCCTTCAGGCGGCTCAAGATGCGGTCCACCCGGTGTTGGGTGCGGGCAAAGATGAGCGCCGACCCCTGCCGTTCCTTCAGCTCGCCCAACAATTCCTCGGGCTTCTTGGCCTCGGTGGTATAGAGCACCTTCTGGGCGATCTTGGTGACCGGTTGGGTGGAGGGCCCCACGGTGATGCGCACCGGGTCCTTGAGGTACTTGGAAGCCATGGCCTGGATATCCGGCGGAATCGTGGCGGAGAAAAGAAGGGTCTGCCTTGGCCCCGTGAGACGCTTGCGGATTTCATCCAACTGTGGCGCGAAGCCCATGTCCAGCATCCGGTCGGCCTCGTCCAGGACGAGGAACCCGGTGGTGCCAAGGGCCAGGGAGCCCCGGTTCAAATGGTCGATCACCCGGCCCGGCGTGCCGATGATCAGCCGGGGCTTCTTCGCCAGGACGGAGAATTGGGTGCTCATATTGGCGCCGCCGATTAAAAGCACCCCGCCGCCCACGTTATGGGTGCCGCTCAGTTTCTTCAAGACATCAAACACCTGCACGGCCAGCTCGCGCGTGGGCGTCAACACCAGGGCGGTCTTCTCTTTGTTTTTTTCCAGGTAGGTCAAAAGGGGCAGGCCGAAGGCGGCGGTTTTTCCGGTACCGGTCTGGGCCGAGGCGATGACGTCCTTCCCCTCCAAGGCCAAGGGGATGGCCTGCGCCTGGACGGGCGTGGGCTTCACGAAATTCATCTGCTGCAGGGCATGCCTTAAAAAATCCGGCAATTCCAATTCTTGAAAGCTCTCCATTTGTATTCCTTATTAATTTTAGTCGCAGTCGTTGCGGGGAGTGTTCCGTTACCCGTGTTTAAGCATGGGGAAACAGCCGGAATTCAACATCGAAGCAATGACGGCATTTAATTTTTGGAATGAATCGGGGGAAATAATTGGGTCGGAATGCCGTCACGCTATGCAGTTCATCAATCCAAATAGGGCCTGCGGCCCAATAAAGAGAACTGTATCACCCTCATTTCACTATTCGGGCCTAGCCCGATAAGTAATGAAAATGAGGGTATTCCCCGCGGGGCTCCTGTGGAGGGCTCCCGCCACCCCATGGCGGCTCGAAACGAAGGGTTACCAAATGTCATCCGCTGAAAACAGGCCATACAATAGCCTTAAAAGCCGCTTTTAGGAACCTTTATTTCTCCGCCAACTCAATAACCCCGTTCCAGTCCTTGGGAGGGCGGCGGCGGTGCATCTCGGCCAGGGTTTTGATATAGCGGGCGGGCCGGTCGCTGGGAGGCAGGTGGTCGAGGATCTCGTAGGAATCCTCCCACAACCCCTTTTCGAACTCCTCCAGGCCCTTGGCGAAAAGCTTGGCTTTCTCATAATCCTCCGGCAAGGGGTGGACCTCGAAAAGGTCCAGGGCCACGTTCATGCCCGCCGGCTGGAACTTGCCGATGCGCCGGATGACGGCCGTCTCGTGGGAGATCTTGTCCGCCACTTCCTTGGTCACCAGGATGGGCACCTCCACGATCTTGGTAATGCCCTCCAGCCGCGAGGCCTGGTTGACCACTGGGCCCATGACCGTATAGGAGAAGAGCTGTTTGGCGCCCATGGACCCGGCCACCACCTGGCCCGTGTGGATGCCGATGCCGCAGCGCCAGTCGGGGGCGATTTTCTCCAGCGCCGCCACCATGGCCAGGGCCGCCCGGCAGGCGCGGTTGACGTGGTCGGGGTCGGGGAAGGGCAGGTTCCAGCAGGCCAGGATGCCGTCGCCCAGGAACTGCAGCACCACCCCGTTCTCCCTGAAGATTTCTTCGGTCATGGCCGTCATGACGTCCTGCAGTTCCCCGGTTTTCTCCAGGATCTTCTCGGCCTTACCCTCGGTGAGTTTGGAAAACCCCCGGATGTCGAAAAACATGACCGTCCCTTCGGTGAGCTTGGGCTTGAGTTCCTCGGTGTCGGAGGATTCGATGATCTTGGAGACCACCTGGCCTGAGAAGAACCGCTGGAGCCTTTCCTTGAGGCCCTCCAACCTCTGCACCGAAAGGCTGCGCCCCACCATGTCGGCGATCAGGCCGACCAGGCGGCAATTGTCCCTCAAGGCGGCTTCGCCGGCGCCCCCCTGTCCCGCCACATAAAAAAGAAGGGGCTCCTCGCCCGGGATTTGGGTGGCCGCGCAAACCGCCCAGTCGGCCCCCTCCTGCAGGGTCGCCGAAAGGCCTTGTTCAGGGTTGGTCCAGCAGTAAAGAAAGGGCTGGGGCGCGTGCTTGAGCGCTTCCTCGATCAGCGTGCGGCTGGTGCGCAGGCCCGCCGAGTCCGCCGACGAATCCACGGCCAAGACCCGCCCCCCGGGCCGCATGATCTGGGCCCAGGCCCCGCCGGCCACGGACCGGAGCAGGCTGGCGATATGGGTGAAGGAATCGGTTTCGTCCTTTTGCCTCAAGAGCTCGGGAAGCTCCAAAAGGTCCAGGATGCGCAGGCGGGCCGGCACGTCCCCGCCGTCCTTGTAAACCTCCTCCGGGCTCATGGACATCTTCAGGTCCGGTTTCACCTCATCCCGGCGGTTGGAAAGGAGGGAGAAATGGAACCGGGTCTTGCCCACCACGAATTGGTCCCCGTTTTCCAGGAAAAAGGCTTCCTTCTCCTCGCCCTTGTGGAAAACGGGGTTGGTGGTGCCGGTCAGGCGCTTGATCATGAGCCGCCCCGATTTCATGCGCAGTTCCAGGTGGCGACGGCTGAGGAACTTCTCGTAAGGGACGGCCCAGTCAGACTCGTCGGTGCGGCCCAGGACGACCACGTGGTTCTCGCCAATCTCGAAACGCAGGGTCGGCTCCCCCTGCCGCACCGCCTCAACAATCGCTTTCATGCGACCCCCGAAACCACGGTTGATGAAAAAGACTTAAAAAAACGGCAAGGCCATTTAGCCACAGATGCACACAGATGAACACAGATAGAAAATAAACCAAAAAACCGAAAAGGTTTTGAACGACTTTTCCTAACCATCAATCTTCCTTGGGTTTTTGCCTTATCCGTGTTCATCCGTGGCTAATCGCCGTTGTTTTGGACTTTTCTGTATTGCGCCCAGAGGCGCACCCATTGGTCGGCGGAGACGGGCTCCAGCGATCCCTGATTATCCACCTTCAGGCGCCCGGAAACCTCGGACGTCAAAACCAGCCGGTCCGGGTCCGTCTTGGGGTCCATCCAATCCAGCCGTTTTTGGAGCAGTTCGCCTTCTTTTCCGGCGACACCGACCGTCCGTCCATCCATCGCAAAACCCACGGCCCGGGGCTCGAACCCATTGGACTGCTCCTCGCCGATGGCCTCGGCGGTATGGGAATCCCAAAATTCCCATCCCCCGTCCTCGTAAGCCGCCAAAAGCACATTGCCAAGGGGGCTGAAAGTCCAATCCGCCACCGGGCCGTCATGCCTCAAGGGGTTCCCGATGGAATGGCCCGTGGCCGGATTCCAAAGGCGGATGGTGCCGTCCGAGCCCAAGGTAGCGACCGTCCCGCCATCGGGGCCGACCAGGACCTGAGTGAGGCCGAAACCGTGTTCAAGCCCCCCCATCGGTTTGCCGGTGTGGGCGTCCACGATGGGCGTCGTTTTACCCTGGGCATAAACCAGGAAACGGCCGTCCCGGCTGAATTGCGCGTCATGCACCCCTTTTTCCACTTTGAGGACCAGTTTGGGGCTTTTGGATTCCAGGACATAAAGCTTGAGGCCCCCTTTGGACCCCAAGGCCGCTGCCACCTTCCCATCGGGGGAAAGCAGGGCTTTGACAATGGATAAACCCGTGGCGACGGGTTTTCCCTCGGCGTCACCGCTCTCGGCGTCCCAAAGGCGCAGGTTCTTGTCCGCCCCGCCCGTCAAAACCGTCTTGCCGTCTGCGCTGAAAGCCCCTCCCTCCACCGATTTTCCATGCCGCAAGGGCCTTAAGCGGCCCGTGGAAAGGTTCCAGAGCTGGGCGGTTCCATCCGAGCCGCAAAGCAGGATTCGGGAGCCGTCCGGGCTGAAAACGGCCCGCAGGATGGTGCCGTCCGTTTCCACCACGCCCCCTTGTCCTTTTCCCGTACCGGCGTTCCAAAGACAGGCGGTTTTTCCGCCGTAGGTCAGAAGCTTGTCCAGGTTGGGGCTGAACAGGAAATGGTTGTGCCGCTTCCTCAGGCTTTCCCGGTCCGAGGATTTCCAAGCCAGGGAGGCGCGTCCATCGCCGCCGTCCGGCAAGGCCCAAAGGCAGGCCAGGCCATCCTTTCCGCCCCCGGCCAGGGTCCTTCCTTGGGGGTCGATGGCGGCGGCGGTCACCATATCGCCCAGCCAAAAATCGTGGCCCAAGGGTTGTCCGGTCTCGGCGTTCCATATCCGCAAGGCGTGGTCGCTTCCCCCGGTCAGGACCTCCCTTCCATCGGCGCTGAAGGCGAGGGTCGATATCTTGCCCCCGGTTTTGAGGCTGAAACGCAGGGGGGCGTGGGACCGGGAATTGTAAATCCTAGCCAACCCCGACGAATTGCCGCTGACGACCGAGGCCAGGACATGGCTCCCGTCGGGGCTGTAAACGGCCTGGGCCCCTAAACCGTCCATGAAGACGACCGGCCCCGTCCTTTTACCCCGGTTGTCGTAGAATTTCACCGCGCCGTTCCAACCGGCGCCCAAAAAACCGCGCCCATTGGGGTTGAAAGCCACACTGGGCTTGTACCAGGAAGGCGCCCCCTTCATGTCCAATTGGACCGAATCCCCGATGGCGTTGCCGTTGTCCGCGTTCCACAGCTGGCCCGCGCCGCTCTTGTCCAGGGTCAACACCCGGTCGCCGTCCGGGCTGAAAAGGGCCTTGAGGATCGGCTGATCATGTTCCATGACCGGGGAAAGGGCGGCGCCCGTCGAGGCGTTCCACTCCCTGGCCTTGCCGTCCATGGCCGCCGTCAGGACCTTGCGGCCGTCGGGGCTGAAAACCACCGAGGTGATGGCCTTGCCCTGCCACATGGACCGCCCCACCGTTTTTTGGGTGGCCGTGTCGAAGACCCGGGCTTCCCCGTTATCCGCTCCCACCACCAGCTTGGACCCGTCCCGGTTGAAGGCCGCCCCGGTCAGGACCCCGTCCAACTGGAGCGAACGGCTCAGGGCCTGGCCCGTCTCGGCATTCCAAAGCCTGGCCCCCGTACTCCCCCCCGCCGTCAAAAGGTACTTCCCGTCCGGGCTGTAAGCCACCACCGCCAACGGACCGTCATGGGCGAAGAAAGCCTTGGGGAGGGGGGGCATGTACCAGGCGGCGTTGCCCCGGGAGAGGAAGGACGGGAAAAGCTTGTTGGCCGCCGAGAAATAAGCCGTCGCCGAGGCGTCATCGTCCTTTCCCACGAACTCCCGGCCGCGCAGGACGTAGTTGAAAGCCGTGTCCTGAATCTGGGCCGTCTGGCGTTTGGAGAGTGAAAAAAGGACCGCGGCCAGCGCCACCAGGAAGATCGCGGTGATAAAGACCGAAAGCCGGTATCGCAGGAGGAACTTGGCCATCCAATAACCCTTGTCGTGGGCCAGTGGGCTTACGGGCCGCCCTTCCCGGCGGGCCTTCAGGTCTTTCAGGACCTCGTCCACCGAAGCGTATCTTTTCGCGGGGTCCACGGCCATGCACTTGGCCACAATGGCGGAGAGGTCGATGTCCACCCTGCCCTTGGTCAGCGTGAAAAGGTCGGGCAAAGGCTGGCTTTCCACCGCCTGCCGGTAGAGGCGCAGCCGCTCGTCGATGGTGGGCGTCATTTCCAGCTTGTCGCCGATCTCCGAATGGGGCACCCGGTTGGACAGGAGGGAGTAAATGGTGCAGCCCAGCGCGTAGATGTCCCACCGGACGTCGGGCTGGAGGGGGCTGTCGGCGGCCGGGGCCACCGCCTGCTCGGGTGCCATATAAAAGAGGGTCCCCAGGGTACCCCCGGACTCGCTCAAGACCCGGGAGTTGCCGAAATCGGCCACGCGGACATGCCCTTCTTCATCCAACAGCACGTTGGCGGGCTTCAAGTCGCAGTGCACCATCTGCTTGGCGTGGACGTAATGAAGGGCCTGGGCCACTTCCTCCATCCAACCGGAGATCCTTTCCACCTCCGAGTCGGCCAGCCCGTCCAGGCCGCCCTCGAGCCGTTTCTCCAGCGACCCCTCCTGGGCCAGGTCCATGACGTAATAGGGAATCTCGCCTGAAAGGTCCGCGTCCAACAGGGAGACGATATGGGGGTGCTTGTCCAGGCGGATCAGGCGGTCCGCCTCGCGCTGGAGGAAGAACCAATGAACGCCGCTCTTGCGGGTAAAGACCTTGACCGCCACGAACTTGCGGGTGCGAAGCTGGATGGCCTCCCAAACCTGGGCATAGGCCCCCTTTCCCAGGGGTTTGATGAGCATATAGCCGGCGATCTTGGGGGCATCGGGATGCTGTTTGAGGTCGGGCAATTCAGAGAGCTGTTGAGAGGCCTTTTGGGCGTCAACCGTCTGCGCCATCGTGTGAAACAGGGAGGCTTCCTCGGGGGAGTCTTTCTTTTTCCTGGCCAAAACCGTCCTCATTCAAAGGGGAATTCGCCGCCACAATATGTTTATACCTTATTTAATAAAACCTGAATTGCAAGAGGCCTTTTTCCACCGGTTAAATAAGAGTTAAGCCTTTCTCCAATCGGCGAAAACAAAGGCAATTTGAACCTCGAAGGTCGCTGAGCCCACCCGGCAAAGCCAAAGGAAGAACTGGTTGAAGATTAAATCTTTTCTTTGTCGTCCTTGGTGCTCTTGGTGACCTTGGTGGTCAAAAGCCGTGGCCGGCCTTTAAAACCAATACCGGAAATGGAAAAAGACGGCCGAAAGGATACGGCTGAGCCAGGGGCGCCGCCGCATATCCTCCAGGGAAACCTCGCGGCAGTGGGCGGCGTCCTTCGGGAATTGCCTCTCGATCGCCCGAACCGACTTGTCCTTTAACAGAATAACGTTGACCTCCAAATCTTTGCGCAGGCTCCGGTAGTCCAGGTTGGCGGAACCGGCCAGGGTCCAGGAATCCACGAGCAGGGTTTTCGCGTGCAGGACCCGGCCCTGATACTCGAAGATCCGGCAGCCCGACCGGAGAAGTGCCGGGAAATAAACCATGGAGGTCCACCGCACCATGGGCACGTCGGAGAGGCCCGGCAGGATCAGGCGCACGTCACAACCCCGGCGGGCCGCCTTTGCCAGGGCCCGCAACAGGGGGCCGGTAGGGACGAAATAGGGCGTCAGGATCCAGATCCGGCGGCGGGCCGCCGCGAAACGTTCCAACAGTTCCCTTCGGAATGCGCGCCTCAATTTCCGGCTGGCGGTCATGCGGACGGGGCTCCCCTCAAGGTCCAGGGTCAGCCAGCCCAGGAGGGAATGCCTGAAACGCCTGGCCGTATGGTGGGGCCAGGGGTCCACCCAGGCCGCCTGGAAAGCCAACTGGAAAACCTGGCTCTGGACCCCCGATAGCCCGATGCCGGTGTCCCGCCAAGCTGCCTTACCCTTCACTCCCCCCAGGTGCCAATCGGAGATATTGAAGCTCCCGATCCAGACTTTCCGGCCGTCCACGATGAATTGCTTGCGATGGTCCCGGTGCTTGCCGCTGTTCCAAATGGTAAAGGCATAGTGGAGGGAACGGATGGGCCGCAGCCATTGGAAGCGGTGCAGGATAGAGGTGAAAAAGGTGGGCCAGGACCGGTAAACCCTGAAGGCGACCCCTCCCTTTTCCAGCCGGGGGCCGTAATGGGCGAGGAAATCCGGCGAGCCCACACCGTCCACTAATAGGCGCACGGCCACTCCCCGGCGCTTGGCCTTGATGAGGGACGCCGCCACCCGGTCCCCCAGCCTTCCGGGTTCGAAGATGTAGGTTTCAATGTCGATGCTCCGGCGGGCTTCCCGGAGGGCCTTCAGGACATCCCAAAAATAACCGTCGCCGTTGAAATAAAGCTTCTCACCCGTCCAGGGTTTTCCCATCACTGGAAAACCGGCCGGTTCGGGAGCCGGGGAGGCAGGGGCCATGAAATTCATTCTCCTTGGATAAGCGGAGCGGCTGGTGTAACTTCATCCGGTGTCTTCCCCTATTAGAGGGGGCTCCATTGAAATATTAAAGTCTCCAGGATACTTTAAATAGGATGATCCTCAAAAAAACCCTCACCCTATTGGCCGTTTTCCTCTGGATGGCCGCGCCCTTCGCCGGGCTGACCCGGAATTTCCAGGCCACAGGTCCATCCGTCTGCCACATGGCCCATCCCTGCCACGGGAAATGCTGTTGCCATGTCGCCAAGAACCCCTTCGCCTGCGGCGCCCTACCGGGCTTGTACGACGCCGGTTGCGGATCGAAAAGTTCCCCGGCGGCCCTCGCTTCGGTGGATTCGGGAAAAGGGCTTGCCCCCGCCCCATGGGTTCTTTGCCTCGCCTTCGAGAAACAGCCTCCTCGCATTTCTCCCGTATTTTTCCCCACCGCTTCCTTCCTCGTCCTAACCCCTCCGCCTCGATGGGATGGTCTTAGCTAAGCGAATTTTTCATCGCTGTTTTCAAGACCACATCCCTTAGGAGGCATTACATGCATTTAAGAACTCAACATCGATTCATTTTCTATTTATTCATACTTTTTCACTTTCTCGCTTTCGCGCCAATCCTTTCCGCTTGCTCCGTCTGCGGCTGCGGGGACCCTTTGGCGGCTGCCGGAAGCGCCCACCCCCTGGCGGGCTCTTTCCGCTTGGACGTGGCCAGCATTTACCTGACGGCCAGTGCCCAAAGCGACGACCTGACGGGTAGCAGCGAAACCGTCCGCCAGGTTAACCTCAACACCACCTTGACCTACAGCCCCACCGACGATTTAAGCCTGTCGGTCATGCTGCCCGTGGTGGAAAAATACTGGTATTACACCGCATCGGACGCGGCCATTGCCCAAGGCGGGGGAAATGACGAAGGGACGCCTTTCGGCATCGGGGATATGATGTTTGGCGCCCGTTACTTTTTCTTGAGCGACACAGATTTCAAGACCAAGCAACACACGGGAATGGCGGTTCAGGCCGGGATTTACTTCCCAACGGGGGGGACAAACTTCACCTCCCTGATAACGGGGGACAACCTGGACACCCATGCCCAATTGGGCACCGGAGCCTGGGCTTTCTACGGGGGCCTGCTTTACAACCGGGTTTGGGATGACTTTACGCTGAGCGCCAACGCCAACTATGTCGTAAGGACCACGGCCTCCACGAACGATCCCAATTCCCCGGTATATCAGTACGCTTTCGGAAATTCCTTCACCGCCGGCGTGCAAGGCCAGCTTCATGTTGCCGACGCCTTGGCTTTTTCCCTTGCCGCCGAGGGACGCTATGCGGTCTCCGACACTGAACTGAACCCCCTGGTCGGGCCCGGAATCGTTGATACGCCCAACACGGGCGGCACGGTGATCAACGCCACACCCGGGGTCTGGTGGAACGTCAGCGGCGATTCCACCCTTTACGCCAAGGTCCAGATTCCTTTCTATACCAACCTCAACGGGGTGCAGGAAGTAGATCCCACCTATACCGTGGGGACCCAGTTCCTGATCCACTAAGCGCTGTCGGACCGCGACAAAGCCCTCTCCCGGCCTGGGGCCGGGGGAGGGCTTAAAGTCGGGCGGCCGGGATTCTTAAGATGACGGGGGATTTATCATGGACGCTGCGACATTGGAAAGAACCGGAACGGACCGGCAGGAAATACTGCTCTACGCCCTGGCAGCCCTTTTGGCCGTAGCCCTGGCCTTCGGCCTCTGGACCGAAAAGGTGCCACGATCCCTCCCCTCCCTCGGGCCCATCCCCGAGTTTTCCCTGACGGACACCCAAGGCAAAAAATTCACGCTGGACGACTTGAAGGGGAAGGTTTGGCTGGCGGATTTCATGTACGTTCATTGCGCCACCGAATGCCCCGTGATGACCCACGTAATGAAGAAGATCCAGGACCAATGGAAGGACAAGGGCGTCTATTTCGTCTCCTTTACCATGGACCCCCGGGACACGCCGGCGGAACTGGCCCAATACGCCAAGGACTATGGCGCGGACACGGAGAGCTGGTCTTTCCTGACGGGCAATTACGACGACGTGACCCGTTTGGCCCGGAACGGCTTTAAGCTTCCCGGCAAAGGGGGGGCCACCGCCGATTTCATCCACAGCGTCCGCTTCACCCTGGTGGACAAGCGGGGGAACATCCGCGGCTATTACAACAGCGAGGACGACGAGTCCTTGAAGACCCTGGACAAGGACCTCGAGGTCCTGCTGGCGGAAAAGACTTGAGGGCGCGGCGAAGGCCGGGTTGGAACCAGGGGGCGGCTCGATGAACCGGTCATCCTGGAAAATGGATCGCCGGCTCTTGGCCCCGCTCCTGGCGGCCTGCCTGCTCGGCTTGTCCCCGGGGCTTTGGTGCGGCCAGGCGGAAAAAGAGCCGTCACCGGATTCCCAGGAGAAAGAATTGAAGTCCCGTTTCCCGGCATCCAAAAAGCCCGTACTGGTCGATTTCTGGGCGTCCTGGTGCGAACCCTGCCGGGTTACCGGCCCCATCGTGGACCGGATCGAAAGGGCCTTCGGCGGGAAGCTCAGGGTGGTCCGGGTCCAGGCCGATAAAAACCCCGAACTTTCCAAGGCCTTCAACGTTCAATACCTTCCGACCTTGCTTCTCATCCAAAACGGGAAGGTGGTCCAGCGATGGGAAGGTACGGTTTCCGAGAAAAGCCTGAAAGCCGGAATCGAAAAAATGTTGGGCATAGAAAAACCTCCCACCTGACCCGAACAAGCCTTGATCTTCATCTTTCCAGGATGAAAGCTTGGCTTTTCTTTTACCCTAAAACTCCCTAAAATCTCCCTCCCTAACATCTAACCGGCGGGAATTCATGTTCGAGCAATTAACCGAGAAAATCCAAAAGGTCTTCAAGAACCTGCGCGGCCAGGGAAAGATCTCAGAGGAAAACATCGAGGAGGCCCTGAAGGAAGTGCGCCTGGCGCTGTTGGACGCCGACGTCAACGTCGAGACTGTAAAACTGTTCCTGGAGAAGGTCAAAGCCAAGGCCCTGGGCAAGGAAGTGGCCTTAAGCCTCACGCCCGGCCAGGTAATGGTCAAGATCGTCCACGAGGAGTTGATCGCCCTTCTCACCCCCAAGGACAAAAACGCCACCAAGCTCAAATTCGCCCCCGCTCCCCCGACGCTGATCCTGCTGGCGGGTTTGCAAGGCACGGGCAAAACCACCACCGCCGCCAAGCTGGCCCTCTGGCTTAAAAAAGACGGCCGCAAACCGGGCCTGGTGGCCGCCGACCTGGTGCGCCCCGCTGCCATCGACCAATTGGGCGTGCTGGCCAAGGAAATCGGCGTCCCCTTCTTCCGTCCCGAAGGCGGGGAAAAAGCCCTGGACGTCTGCCTGCGGGCCGTGAAGACCTGCCTGGCCAACGATGCCAACATCCTCATCTTGGACACGGCGGGCCGCCTGCAGATCGACGAGCCGATGATGACCGAGATTTCCGAAATCCAGAAGAAGCTCAAGCCCACCAATATCATGCTGGTCGTGGACGCCATGACGGGCCAAAACGCCGTGCAGGTCGCCACCGCTTTCCACGCCCGGCTTCCCTTGACCGGCCTGGTGCTGACCAAGGCCGATGGCGACGCCCGGGGCGGGGCCATCTTTTCCATCACCTCCGTGACCGGGGTGCCCATCCAGTTCGTGGGCGTGAGCGAGAAGATGGAGGGCCTGGAGCCCTTTTACCCGGACCGCATGGCCTCCCGCATCCTGGGCATGGGCGACATGCTGACCCTCATCGAAAAGGCCGAGGAAGTGGCGCGGCAGTCGGCCTTCGAGAAACAAAAAGCCGCCAATGGGAACGACTTCAACCTGGACCACATGCTCGACCAGGTCCGCCAGCTCAAGAAGATGGGCTCCATGAACGACATCATCAACATGCTGCCCGGCGCCCAGGCGCAGAAACAACAGATGCTGGCCAACGCCCCGGACGAGAAAAAGATCAAGCGAATGGAGGCCATCCTGCTTTCCATGACGGCCAAGGAAAGGCGCTTCCCCCAGCTGTTGGACGGTTCCCGCAAGCGGCGCATCGCGGCCGGCAGCGGCACCCGGCCCGACGAGATCAATACGCTCTTAAAACAGTACGACTTGATGCGCAAAATGGTGAAAAAGGGCGGCATGGACCGCAACCTCCAGAACATGATGGGCGGACGCGGCTTGCCGGGTGGCGGTGGTTTTCCGCCCGGGTCCATGCCGCCGGGATTTCCCCGCGTTTAGCCTCTACTTCGGCGCCGCTCCCCTTCCAAGATTGGCTTCGTTCACGTTGACCTTTCAAAAGAACCGGCGATAAAATATGGGACCTCTCCAACACGTGCATTTCCTTAAAGGTTAAACGGCAAAAATCATGGGCTTATTCGGCAGCAAGGACGATAAGAAAAAAGAACTTTTGGAGTCCGCCCAAAAAATCGCGGAGCAAGGCGACACGGCCAAGGCCCTTAAGGAACTTCAAAAGGCGTTGGATATCGACTCCAATTACAAGGAAGCCCACACGGCCATGGGCTTCATCTATGCCGACATGGGCCAGTCCGACGAAGCCATCCAGATCTTCAAAAAAGTCATCTCCATCGACAACAATTCGCCCGAGGCCTGGAACAACCTGGGATTGATGTTGGCCCGCTGCGAGAAGTACAAGGAAGCCATCAAGACCTTCGAGGACGCCATCGCCCGCAGCCCCAAGGTGGCCACCTTCTACAACAACCTGGGGAACGTTTATTACGAACTGGGCCAATTCGCGCAGGCCATGCAGGTCTTCCAGACCGCCGTCGAACTGGACCCTTCCTATGCCGAGTCCTACCACCGCCTGGGCATCGACAAGGACACCGCTGGCAACCTGGAAGTGGCCCTGAAACGGCTGGAGGAGTCGGCCAAGTCCGGGAAGAACAAGTCCAAGATCGCCTATGACATGGGCGTCCTCTACGCCAAGCAGGAACTGCACGACAAGGCCATCAAGTCCTTTCAGGAAGCGATCCGCCTGGACCCCCGTTTTGAGGCCGCCTTTATGGCCATGGGCTTCGCCTACGAGCGCAAGGGGGACTTGCAGAAGGCCCTGGAAACTTTCGGCCAGGTCATCACCCTCAACCCCCAAAGCGCCAAGATCCATAACACCGTGGGCCTCATCTACGACAAGCTGCGCCTCTACAAGCAGGCCATCAAGGAATACCGCATCGCCATCCAGCTGGAGCCCAGCTATGCCAACGCCCATTTCATCCTGGGCCAGGTTTACGAGAACAAGGGCATCACCGAAAAGGCCGTGGCCGAATACGAGAAGTTCGTCCGCATCCACGAGACGGGCGCCATGGTGGACGAGGCCAAGTCCCGCATCGCGAAGATAAAAAATATGAGCCTGGACGACCTGGAAAAAGCGCTCAACATGAAGAAGCAGGACGCTCCCATCGCTGAGGCGGCTCCCAAGGAAGAACCCGCCCCGGCCCCAGCCGCCGCGCCCGGCGCCCCGGAGGCTTCCGCGCCCGCCCCGGCGGGCGGCGTCAAGTTGACCGACCCCAAGGAATACCTAAAACAAGTTTTGGCCAAGGCCAAGGCGGCCAAGAACCCTCAAGCCGCGGCCCCGGCAACACCCCCTCCGGCGGCGGCCCCTGCCGCCGCGGCAAGCGCACCCCAAGCCGCATCCGCGCCTTCACCGGCACCCGCGCCCGCCGAAGCCGCCAAGCCTGAAACACCCTTGCCGGCGCCACCCCCGGCTGTGCCCACTGCTTCCGCTCCTGCCCCGGCCCCCGCGCCTGTTCCACCGCCCGTAACGGCTACACCTACGGCACCCCCGCCCGTTTCGGCGGCGGCCCCAGCGGCCCCGACCGTGGCCCCAAGCCTGGATTCCCTTGGAAGCCCCGCGATCCTCCACCCAGCGCCCATCCCGGTAGAAGCTCCCGCTGTTGCCCCCCCTGTCGAGACCGTTGTTTCCCCGGAAATCCCGGTCGAACAAACTGTTGAAGCGCACTCGCCGGAGGCTGCGCCGGCGGCTTACGCCATGGAAGAAGAAGCCGCCTCCTCCATCCCCGTTTACAATCCCGACCAGCCCCTGCCGGCCTCGGCCCTTGACGGCTATGTCCTGGATGAGGAAGAAGTCTTAAACGCCATCGTCCAAGTCGATACCCAAAGCGTCGAGCAGGAATCCCAGGTCTTGGAGGCCGTGGAAGCCATCCATGCCTCCCACGTGGGCGATGACGAGCTGTTGGAGGATTCGCCCCACAGTCCTCCCGCGTCCGCGCCCATGCCTTCCACGGCTTCCACTTCGCCCAAACCCGCCCCGAAACCCTCGCCTGCCCCACCTTCCTATGTCCCGCCCTCCCCGCCCCAAAAGTCCAACATCAAGCACGGTTTCTTTTAATAAAGACCGGCTTTTTACCCTTGCGTCTTAAGGGAAGACTCTTACAATTAAGTGCAGCAAAAACCCCAAGGAGATTTTCATGCCCGATGTGAGCTACCTGGCCAAATACCCCCCCTTTAAAACCTTCGATGGAAACGACCTGGAAGCCTTGGGCGCGGTGGGCGAGGAAAAAGCCGTGAAGAAGGACGAACTGGTCTTCGACGAGGACTCCAAGGGCGACAGCATGTACGTGATCAAGTCCGGCGCGGTCAAGATCCTCAAGAAGGTCAAGAACCAGGAAAACACCATCGCTGTCCTGAACCCCGGGGAATTTTTCGGGGAAATGGCCCTCTTGGACGGCCTTCCCCGCTCCGCCGCCGTGCGGGCCACCAGCGACAGCGAAGTTTTTATGGTTACCTTGGATGGTTACCAGAAACTGCGGAAAGAAAAACCCCATACCGCCCTGAAGCTGATGGACATCATCATCAAGGTACTTTCCAACCGCCTGCGCCAGGCCAACAAGAACCTGGAAGTCATCAGCTTCTGGATCGAATAACGCCAGCTCATAGTTGGCGGTTCGCAGTTATCAGCGAAAAAAAAGGCCGAAACCACATGGTTTTGGCTTTTTTTGTTTGGGTTTCGATTTGAGTGCGCTGGCAGAT
>Ga0335085_10004809_pt1 | contig 22110 bp, 20 predicted proteins | sample Lox_Sample_45_FD_206712 | JGI IMG/M metagenome (GOLD analysis project Ga0335085, IMG submission 206712) | Soil microbial communities from Loxahatchee National Wildlife Refuge, Florida, United States - Lox_Sample_4.5 | ecosystem: Environmental > Terrestrial > Soil > Wetlands | place: USA...
AAAATCACGCCATGAAAATAGGGGGCGACGGCAGCGTGCCCTCGCCACAGCGGTTACCCGCTGCCAAAAACCGCTCCCCAAAGTTCCTTTATGCCAACTTTCCGAAACTGCTAATCCTACCACGAACCGCTTGGAAGAGCGATTCAAGCATGGTAGTCTATCCATTCCAAAGGGCGGGGCATCGACAACCAAATTCAAAGCAAACTCGACCATCAGGGGAGGACCATATGAAACGTAGGGACTTCCTGAAGACGACGGCCTTGGGTGTTGGCGGCGCATGGGTGGGGACGACATCGCTCGCAAGTCCGGCGGCGGAGCAAAGCAAGCGCTTTAGCGCGGCAGATACTGTGGTCTTGGGGAAAACGGGAATTCATACCAGCCGCCTGGCATGTGGCACGGGCACCATTGGGGGCAACCACCACTCCAACCAGACAGCTTTGGGAATCCAGGGGCTCTCGGACCTTCTCTGGCGGGGTTACGACCATGGCCTGCGGTTTTTTGACGCGGCTGATTCCTATGGCTCGCACCCCCACGTGGCGGAGGCGCTGAAACGGGTGCCGCGCGAGAAAGTCACCATCATGAGCAAGTCCTGGGCGCGTGAACCCGACCAGATGCGCGCGGACATCGATCGCTTCCGCAAGGAACTGAACACGGATTATATTGACCTGCTGATGATGCACTGCCTGACGGAAGGAAATTGGACAGAAAAATTCCGCCCGACCATGGACGCCCTCTCCGAGATGAAAGAGAAGGGAGTTATTCGCGCCCACGGCTGCTCCTGCCATGAGATTGAGGCTTTGCGCGAGGCCGCCCAGTCGCCTTGGGTGGAGGTTATGCTCTCGCGCATCAATCCGATCGGCTCCCATATGGATGCAGACCCTCACACCGTTAAGGCGGTACTGGCCCAGGGACGTGCCAACGGGAAGGGAATCATCGGGATGAAGATCCTAGGCCAGGGCGATATGCGCACCCGTCAGGATGAAGCCCTGAAGTATGCCCTTTCACTGGGTATTCTGGATGCATTCACCATCGGCGCGGAGAATGCCGCCGAGCAGGATGACTTGATACGCAGGATTTCTGCCGTGAATGCGTAGAGCCAGGATGCAGCATCAAGGATTCAGGATTTGACCCAAGGAACTCGCGCGTGGCGTCCCAGAGTCCTTCTTCCCTTGATCCAAAATCCTGAATGCTGAATCCCGCCTTTTACGGCGTGCGGCCGACGGCCACGTCAAGTTGCGCTGCGGCAGTTCGGTAATCGAAACGCGAGACGATTTCCTGGACCCGGGAATCGGTCATCAGAGTTTGTGCGTCGGTCAATTCGATAATATTTCCGTAACCCGCCGAGTAGCGGCCTTCCGCCAGAGCAAGGTTTTCTTGCGCTTCGGCCACAGCTTGCTGGTTCAACTGGATTTTGTCCTTGGCCACCTTCAAATCAGAATAATCCGTAAAAACTTCCTGGTGAATCTTCTCCAGGAGGGAAGTCAGATTAGCGTGGGCCACGGTCTCTTCCGCCTGCGCCGCCGCCAAGCGTGCCTGTTTGGTGCCGCCGTCCAGAAAATTCTGGGCAACTAGGCCTGCCAGTTGCCAGTTGTAAACCAAGGGGAATTTCAGGTTCTGATAGTTGAAAATGGCGCCCAAATAGAGGGTGGGGCGAAAGTAGCTGCGCGCGACGATGATATCCGCTTGCGCGGCGAAAATCTGGTCGCGCAAAGATCCCAGGTCGGGCCGTTGTTTCTCGGCCAGAAGCATAAGGTCATCGAGGTTGCCTGCTTCCGGGACCTCTGCACCACGATTGAGAGGTTCGGGCGCTTGGTCGAGGGGAATGCCCATTGACGTCGCCAGGGCCGCTCGCGCTACCTCCAGATTTTCCTGTGCCTGCCGGTAATCCACCTGGGAATTGGCCAGCGCCACCGCCTGCTTGGTCACATCAATCTGGGGGCGGGTGCCGACATCGTGGAAATAACGAACCTGCTCCAGATGCTTGGTCTGATTTTCTACGGCATCCTTGCGAGCTTGCAGAATCTCTTCCGTGGTGAGCACACTGTAAAAAGCTTCACGGACATTCAGATAAACCAGGTCGTGGACGCGCTTCAGGTTTTGGGTTGCTGCTTCCAGTTCCACTTGGCTGCGCTCCACCGTGCCGCTCGTCCGGCCAAAATCGTAAATGAGTTGGGAGAAAAGTAGTCCGCCGTAATAGTAAGGCGCCGACGCCATGCTCTGACCGTTGTAATTGGAATTGAACTGCTGGGGGGAAGTCCCGGGGTCGGCGGCGAAATTGTATGTGGCACGCGTGTAATCGGCTCCGGCATCCATATGGGGGCGATAGCCAGCGCGGGCAATACGCACCTGCGCCCGGGCGGCGTCAATCAGCCCGCGCGCCGCCGCAAGGTCAGGATGATTCTGCTCCGCGATTTGCAGACACTCCGCCAACGATAATTGCCGAGGCGGGTCGGCGGCCCAAACGAAAGGCCCCACCACGGCTCCCAAAACAACGAGCAGTACGGCCTTCATGCCACCTCCTTGCGCAGAGTAAGTATCAGGATTCAGGTGTCAGGTTTTTAATGGCGCCTGCGACCTAACGGCTCCGTCGATTTGCGCCTCCGCGCCTCTGCGGTTAGTATCCGCCCCCCGCTACCGGCTGGATGTGGCTCCCCTCCGCCACGTTATCACCGAGATTGACAGCGATCTGGTCGCCTTTTTTCAAGCCAGATACAATTCTGACAACGGCCCCCTCATCAACACCGATTACCACGGACTGGTAAGCAATGGTGCTGTCGGACCTCACTAAAGCTACGAAGGGTTTGTTGTCCCGCAGGATGAGGGATTCGGAAGGAATCTCAATCTCCCCCGATCCGGCTTGGTGGATTCTCAGATTAACCTGCACAAAGCTGCCGGGCAGAATCACGTCAGAAGCGTTCTCAAAGTCGATCTCCGTCAACATGGTGCGGGTGCGATTATCCAGTTGGCCGCTAATTCGAGTCACCGAGGCATGCAAGCGCAATTCCGGGCGCTCTGGAGGGATGATTTCCACGGGATCGTTAACGCGAATGAAATGCGCGTCCCGCTGGTCCGGATAAATATACACGCGCAGCAGGTCGGTTTGGGCCACCGTGACGAGGGGCAAACTGGCCGTCTGTGAAGAGGCGGCGTTCTGCACCAGAGCCCCTGGGTCGGCGTAGCGAGCCACCACCATGCCGTTGAAAGGCGCGCGGATGGATTCGTAATCGATTTGCGCCGCAAGGGAACGAACGGTGGCTTCCGCCACGTCGGCATCGGCCGCGGCTGTATCGGCGTCCTGTTTCGAAATCATGTCGTGCCCCGCCAGGGTTTTGGCGCGGTCGGCGTTGAGGCGCTTGTTCTTGGCGTCGGCCACCGCCGCTTGGTATTGATGATCGAGTTCCGGCGATTCGATGGTGGCCAGTAATTGGCCGGCCATCACCCGATCTCCCTTGTCAACGTTGATCTCCCGCAGGTATCCGCTCACCTTGCCGTAGAGGGTGGCGCTCACGAAGGGCCGGGCTTCACCCAGCAACGAAAGCGTCCGGTCACGAGGCGATTCACCCACGCTGACCACGGTGACATGTGGACCGGCGTCAACCGCCTGGGCACGAGAATGCTGTTCCTCTGCCAGGCTCAACTTCTTGCTGGTCCAAAGGCGGTAGGCCAAGCCCACGCAAGCCAGGAATAGCAGGCCCCCGAAAATATAAAGGGCGATCGTCGCCAGCCGACTCTTGGGTTTTGGTTCGGTCATCCCGTGTTCCAGTGTATCCTTATTCAACAGGCTGTTCTCCGCGTTCCTCCGCCAGGAAGCGTTCTTCCAACAGATGCTTGGTAACTGCCCCTTTGCGGAGCAGGGAATAAATCACGGGGACGACAAGCAAAGTTACCACGGTTGCAACCAGCAAGCCCCCAATCACGGCGCGGCCCAGGGGAGCATTTTGCTCTCCTGCCTCACCCAGGGCCAAAGCCATGGGAATCATGCCGATGATCATGGCGAGCGCGGTCATCAGTACCGGGCGGAGGCGAGTTTTGCCGGCTTCGAGTGCAGCCTCCAGGGCGGAAATGCCGCGTTCCACACGAATATCGTTGGCAAAGCTGACCAGCAAAATTGAGTTCGATACCGCGATGCCAACGGCCATGATGGACCCCATCAGCGATTCCACATTGAGGGTGGTACCGGTCAGGGCCAGTATCCAAAGAATACCCACCAGCGCGCCGGGCACTGCGAACATGATAATGAAGGGATCAATCCAGGATTGAAAAAGGATCACCATGAGGAAGTACACGAGAACAATGGCCACTAGCAGGCCCAGCAGAAGGCTGCGGAAGGAATCCTCCATTACCTGATTCTGGCCGCGGATTTTAATCTGAATGCTGGCAGGAAGATTGCCCAGCGCCGCTATCCTGGCGCGAATGTCGCGAATCACCGCGCCCAGGTCGCGACCTTCCACACCCGCTTCCACGTCCAGCACCCGCTGCACGGTATAGTGGTTGATGGAGGCGGGTGTGACCTCGCGATATACGCTGGAGATGCTGCCCAGGGTGTCGGAGCCGAGGCTGGGAAGATCCGTGGGGCCAGGCAGCCCTCCAGCCTGGAGAAGTGTGGCAGCGCCGGGGGGGGTGATGGGAGTCGAAGTCAAACTCTGGATCGAAGCCATCTCCGGCAGCGGCACTTTTACGGCGACGAAGTAATTCACGTTATTGACCGGATTCAAGAAGTAGGAAGGAGCAATCAAGGAACTCGAAGATAGCGAAATCAGCACCGTGCTGGCCACTTGCTGTTGGCTCAATCCGATTTGCGCCGCGCGCACGCGGTCCACGTCGACATGCAGAGTCGGGTAGTTCAAGACTTGGGAAATATGAGCATCGGCAACACCGGGAATCCTCTCAAAGTCCGAACGCAAACGGGAGGCCAGCGGATAAGTTTGGCGGAAGTCCAGGCCCTGCACCTGCACGTCGATGGGCGCGGCCAGTCCGAAATTGAGAACCTGCGTGGTGATGTCGGCCGGCTGGAACCAGACGCTGGCGCCGGGGAAGTCGTTTCGCAAGACGCGGCGAATCTCATGCATATACCCGCGCGTGGGACGGTGCTGGGGTTTGAGGGCAATGGAAATTTCCGCGTCCATGGGGCCGACGTTTTCACACGGGACGTAAGCCAGGTTGTAGGAAAGGGGAACACCCATCAGATCATTCAGCGTGTCGAGCTCATCGGCGGGAACGATCTTCCGGATGCGGTCTTCTGCTTGCAGTACGAGCCTCTCCGTTTCTTCAATGCGGGTTCCGGCTGGTGCCCGGAAGTGGAATTTCATCAATCCTGCGTCCACGCTGGGGAAGAAATCCTCTCCCAGTAAGAGGATCAAGGGTACCGATGCCAAGGCGATTAAAGCTGCCAGGGTCAAGGTGAAAACACGGTGGTGGAGGCCCGTCGCGAGCACGCGGCCGTATGCTTCCCGGAAGCCGTCGAAAGCACGGTCGCGGGCGCGGTTGAAGGCGGCCGAAAGGCGTCCCAGCATCGAAAGCTCGGCAGCGTGCCGGGCGTCGGCCACGGGGTCGAGATGCCCGACCATCAGTTTGCGATACATGGTGGTGACTAGCGTCCGGGATAGTAAATACGACGCCAGCATGGAGAGCACCACGGAGAGCGCCAGGGGCGTGAATAGAAAGCGCGCGGGGCCGTAAAGCAAAACCACGGGAAAGAAAACGATGCAGATGGCCAGCGTAGCCACAATGGCGGGTACGGAGACCTCACGTGCGCCGTCCAGGATCGCCACGGTCAGAGGTTTTCCCAGTGCATGGTTACGATGGATATTCTCAACTGCTACGGTGGCATCATCAACCAGCATCCCGATGGCCAGGGCCAAACCACCCAGGGTCATGATGTTAAAAGTATTGCCCGTCAATTTCAGCCCAATGATTCCCACCAATATGGACAGGGGGATCGATGTGCAGACGATCACCATGCTTCGCCAGCTCCCCAGAAAAATCAGGATCATGAAGGAAACCAGCAGGGAGGCCAGCACGGCTTCGCGGACTACGCCGGAAATGGCCCCGCGGACAAAAACCGACTGGTCGAAATCCATTTTGACGTTGAGAGCCTTGGGAGCCGTGGCCCTTACCAGCGGGAGCATGTCGCGAACCGAATCAACCACGTCGAGCGTAGAGGCGTCGGCATGTTTTAGAACGGCGATGTAAGCCGCCCGCTTGCCATTGACATGCACCATGGTTTCCTGGTCGGCGAATCCGTCAGCAATTCGCGCCACTTCGCCCAGGAGGACGGGTGCGCCCCCCACCACCTTGACAGGGATCTGGTCAAATTCCCGAACCGCCGAGGGGCTGGAATTGAGCATGACGTTATATTCAGTTTTCCCGATGCGGGCTGTCCCCGCCGGCACAATAACGTTGGAAGACTGCAAAACGCTGACGATATCGCCGGCGGAAAGACCCTTGGCGGCGAGAACCTTGGGCAGCACATCCACCGTGATTTCGCGCTGCTTTCCTCCGTACGGTCCGGGAATAGCGATACCCGGAATCGTGAACAGCTGCACCCGGAGAAAGTTCAACGCATAGTCCACAATGTTCTGCTCCGGCATCGTGTCGCTGGAAAGCGTCAGTTGGGTGACGGGCACATTGGAGGCGTTGTATTGAATGATGGTGGGGGGTTGGATTCCGGGCGGTAGGATCCGTAGAATGGGACCGGAGGAGGCCGAGATTTGCGCAATGGCGCCGCCCACATCGGTTCCCGGCTGAAAATAGAGCTTCATCAGGCCGATGCCGGGAATCGACTCCGATTCGACGCGGTCAATGCCGTTCACCGAAGTCGAGTAGGAGCGCTCGGCGATGAGGATGACGCGCCGCTCCATCTCCTGCGCGGAGAGGCCCTGGTAACTCCACACCGCCATGACCACTGGGATATCAATGGTGGGGAAGATGTCGGCAATCATCCTGGTCATGGAGAGAATCCCCATGAACACAATGAAAAGGGCCATGACCGCGATGGTGTAAGGACGCCGAAGCGCCAGACGAACAATCCACATAGATCAGACCGGCAAAACCAGCGCACGCCATGAGAGGCGAAGGTATTTCAGATTGATTCTCACCGTACGAGGAAGAGATTTAGACACGGTTTTTGTGGCATGTCAAACAGAAGGTCTGGGGGAAATCGCGGCCATCCGGTGTTGCCTCCGGTCATGCCAGAAACTCTTCGCCAGTTTAACCCGTTCTCATCGAGTGGCCGGATGGCGGGGGCTTCACACGCTGCGGGAAAATACCCCAATCCTGTCATCCTGAGCAGCAGCGAGGGCCCTTGCCAACTACTTTGCCGGGCCATCGAGCATGAAATTGACTCGCGATATCCACCTCTCAAATGGCCGCCAATGGGGAAAACTGTGCAATTTTGAACAGACACGCCGTCGCTGCAAATGATTTAATTATTGAAGTTCAGAGCAACAGCCAATGGGCGGAGGTAAAAGAAACATGCAGTGCCCCCGAACAGACGCTTTCCTGGATGTGCGACGGTCTGGACCATCGCGCAGCATACATGGAAAGGTGATAAGGGATATCCGTACCAAGCCCCAATTCAAGCACGTCAGATGTCCTGATGAAAAATGGGAAACAATCTGCATGAAATGCCTGCTCCCGCTGGGCTCCTCCTTCTTGGAACAAGAACTACTAACGAGTGAGAATACGCACACTTGTAAAGCAGGATTGAGCGCCTAGGGCCACTTGAATTTCAAAGTGCCACCCGGCTGAAACCTTGGCGGTTGATCAGCTCGGTTTCTCCCGTGCGCCACCAGTCCCGATCATTGCCGGTAATCCAGCATGGCAGGACCCGAGCGAGGATGGGAGCACTGGCTTAGATGTCTCCTGATTGAGGCCGTCTCAAAACTCGGCGAGAAGAGTGGAAGGCAGTGCTAGATGAATGGGCATGAGCCAAGAGATCCGCGCGACCTATGAGCAGATTGATTTGCTGCCGCAGTGTTTGGAAGATTACGTGGAGCGGGATCATCCGGCGCGATTCATTCGCGAGGGAGATCGGGCGAACGGGCCGCTCGCTCGTTGCTTGTTACCCATCACTTCCATTTGCAACTCCCCCAACTCGCTAGGGGAAAACGCAGACTCCACGAGCGTGAGTCTGCGCCAGCCAGCTTAACTACCTTTATTTTCATGGATATTAAGGGAAAACAGGCTAACAATATTTGTTTTCAATGGGTTGCCGGCTTGAGGGGGGGTGGTTTTTGAGACTGTCTTTGTTTTCAATAGGTTCTTGGCTTCGCTCGGGCAAGCTGGAGTTTTTTGTGCCGGTGATCCATCGTCCATAAGATTGCCTTGCCTTAGCGGCCACTTGGATTTCGGCCTGGCGAAATATCCCCACGAGTTCGACAAACTTGGGGTCCGAGGCTTGCTCCGGTGTCAGGACGTCCCGAGCCGTTGCATCTACCGCGCAGGGCGGAGCTTCCAGCATGGCCGGCCAAAGGTTGCGGTAGGTGGGCGAACTCCACCCGTTCCGCAGGCTGTTCATCCGTGATTGGGCCTTGCCCCGCACGATGCGCGGGCCAGTGGACTTCAAAGCATTGCGGCGGCTGGCGGCCCAGCGGGCCGGAGTCATGACGCGGGGTTTCGGCAGGGGCATGGCGGCGCCTCAAACTGACCTACCCGCATAGTATACATCATAGCCTATAGTTTGTCAAGAGACATGATGTCCGAGCTGGCCGCCGCCCCTAATGGATTTCACCACAGAGACGCAGAGGCACTGAGAACTGAAAAGAAAGGGCCTTTCCTCTGTGTCTGTGTGTCTGCGTGGTCAAGGCAATCCATTTCTTCACACCTTCTGTGGTGGGAACGTTCCGCTCCCGCGCGGCAACAAAACCCTAAGCCGTGAGTGGAGTGAAACGAACCTGGGGTCGGGCGACCGCAATGCACGAGCAGGATTCCCGGGCCATGGCGGGCAGGCTGCCCGGCACGGCCGGAGGGCCTCTAGGGTTCACATTTATATCACGCACCCACCGCGATTTGACGCCCGCGATTTGACGAGGCGGACAATTCGCGCTATTTTGCTATATAGGATCACTGAATCGATATCGGCAGCCCCTCATTCTCCGCCTATGGCGTTCACGATCCGCAACCTGAAAATTCGCGACCAGATCCTCCTGGTAACTCTTCCTCCTCTCTGTGTTTTGCTCTGTGCGGTGGCGCTCTTCTTCTATGCATACTGGAGCGCCATCAGCACCGAGCATACGGCAGTGCGGTCCCTGGAAAGCGTGGTTCGAGGGGAATCCTTCCTTCGGCACGCCACAGAAGCTTCCACGGCTATCCGGGAATATGCCCTCACCCACCAGAAGGAATTGCTCGGTTCTTACGACAAGGCCGTGACGGATGGGGTGGCCGATCTCATCGCGCTCGGGGACCTGGATTCGGCTCACCCGGGGCACTTGCAAGAGGTCACCCGAATTCGGGCGGAATTCGAGCAGATGCAAAAGCAATGGGCTCTGCCCGCGATTGAGAAGGTTCGCGCCGGCGGGGTTTTCGATGCGGCCCCCACCTTGTCAGAAGGCCGGGATCGCTTGGCGGCGATCCGTTCCGAGGTGTTGAGGCTGCGGAAAGAGAATGAGGAGCAGAATGCGAACGAGATGGATAGTGCGGAAAGGGTGATGCGGCGCATGCTGGTAGTGGGCGTCGGCCTGGCCGTGCTCCTGGCTGGCATCCTGGTTTTCTTGACGGGAGTGGTGACGCGCCTGATTGTGGCTCCGGTGCTACAACTCATCCGGGCATCCGAACAGGTGGGGCGTGGCGATTTTACGCCCGCGCTTCCCCCCATGGTCGAAAATGAATTCGGGGTTCTCTCCCGCAGCTTTTCCCACATGACCACCGCCCTGCGGCGCGACCATGAGGAAATCGCCTCCTTGAACCGGTTTTCCGAAGCTGTCACCCAGTGCACTTCGGAAGTCGAGGTTTATGACTTGGTCCTGCACTCCATGAAGGAAAGGTTCCAGCCGCGGCAAGTCATCATCTTCAAATTGAATCAGGCCGAGAATTATCTGGAGGCGGCGACCAGCCTCGTACCACTTCCCAAGGAGGTGGGAGCGTGGCCGGTGATCGAAGAACCGCACAATTGCAAAGCGGTGCGCACCGGGCGTTCCTTTGTGGTGAACGATGTGACGGTTGAGCCGCTCTGCCCCTCGAAGTTTGTTCTGCCTGCCGAAGGAAGCTACTATTGCGGCCCCTTGATCGCGGGCGGCATTATTATCGGCTCCGTCCGCATGGAGGCGGCCAAGGATCTTTGGACGCCCGACCGCCAGCGCCTGCTGGAGAGTTATTTAAGCGGCGCCGCCTCGGCGCTTTCCAACCTGCGCCTGCTCGACAGGATGAAGCAACAAGCCAACATTGACGTGCTGACCGGGCTTTATAACCGGCGTTTTTTGGAGGATTACGCCCGCAAGCTGTTTGCTATCGCCCGGCGGCGTACGCAGCCCGTAGGTATGATCATGCTGGACTTGGACCGCTTCAAAAGCTTCAATGATGTTTACGGACATGAAATAGGCGATCGTATCCTGCGCCACTTCGCCAAGACGGTTACCGCCTCGATGCGCGAGACGAACCTTGCCGCCCGATATGGAGGCGAGGAGTTTATTATCATCCTGCCGGATACGAGTGCGAAGTCCTGTACCCTGGTGGCCGAGCGCCTCCGCAAAGCGGTGATGGCGATGGTGGTGCCTTCCAACTCGGAAAAGCCCCTGCCTCACCTCACGGTGAGCATTGGCGTTGCGGCTTTCCCGGAACACGGCCAAACCCTGGAGGAGATCATCCAGGCATCGGATAAGGCACTGTACGAATCCAAGCGCGGCGGGCGCAACCGTGTGACGGCTGCATCCATGCCGGAAGCCGCGGCGGACCAGTCCTGAAGACGCCCAAGAGCTGTGCTATCATCCTTGGTCGGAAATTGCTTCCTCCAGCGTGGGAAGACGTTACTGCGGGGGCGAGATAACCCCCATCCTGATCAATTCATCCCGGAGCGTGGCGCAGACTGCCGCACGGAAAGCTAAGACAAAACCCATGGCAAAATATTCTCGAGGATTGCTGGCCCGCGCCAAGAAGATCAAATTGCTCCTGATGGATGTGGACGGAGTCATGACCGACGGGAAATTCTACTACCTGTTGCGGCCCGGCGGCGGCATGTTGGAGACGAAAGGTTTTGACTCCCGTGACGGTTTGGGCCTCCGCCTGGCCCATCATGCCGGCCTCAAAACCGGTATCATCACCGGACGCAGTTCGGCGGTGATTGAATACCGGGTCAAGGATTTGGGCATCCATTTCCTTCAGCAAAATGCCCTGGAAAAGATCGAGCCCTATGAAAGGATTTGTAACGCCGCCCAGGTGAAGGACGCCGAAGTCTGCTATGTTGGCGACGACCTGACCGATCTGCCTTTGCTCACCCGCGTGGGTCTGGCCGTCTGTGTGGCAAACGGGGATGATCTCCTGCGCAAACACTCCCACTTTTGCACTCGCCGGGCAGGCGGCAGTGGCGCTGTGCGCGAAGCCATCGAACTGATTCTCACCGCACAGGGGAAGTGGGACGCCATCCTGAAGTCCTATCTTCACGGGGATCGCACGATAAACCTTAAACACAACGACGAAACCGACCAAACTTACCCTTTACGCCCGGAAAGTCCGCGGCGCGCTTCGCGCGGGATTGGCATTCCTTACTCTCCTAAATGATTTGCCGGGATGCGTACTGATTTATCACCTGCCGCCTCCACGACCGGAGGATCCACTTCTGCCCGACCTCGAACCGGGAGCCGTCGTCGATGCAGAGATCGCGCTGGAAAAGGAACTGCCCAATGACGTTGCGAAATTTGCGGCAGTGATGGGGTCCCAGCCGGGACCCGAATACCAATCGGGCGAGTACCCCATCGTTTCCCCCTGTCCGGTTTGTGCCAGTTCGGCAGCGAACTTTTCGCTCCACGCCTTTTCCACATTCAATGCCATCGCATAAGGCAGAAGCCGCTCAAATAGAACGGGAGCGGCCTTGAGAGGAGTGCGCACGTCCCGGCGCTCCTTCTCCGTGCTTGTCAGGTACATGCGGAAGCCTTCAATCTGGTCCAAAAGCGCGCGGCCCAACCGCGTTGGGGCCTTAAGAAGGATGTGGAAGAGGTAATTGATGGCCACCAGGAGTACCAGGATGATCGCCACTCCGGGGGAAGCAGCCCACGCCATCACGCCCAGTCCCGCCACCTCGCCGATTAAGAAGGGAAGGCAGATCACGCTCGCCACCACGGCGCGTTTTCGCGCTGCGGGCGCGTGCTGGGGGTCGGCAAAAGCATTCCTCCATGCGGCTATGGCGAGGGCGGCTAGGGTCAGGAAACCCTGGCTCCAGAGTAGTAGCCAGATGGGGATGAAGAGCACGACAAGTCTTTGCCCTCCCTGAATACAGAATCCGGAACGAACGACCGTGACAAGTGAAATCACCAGGCCGGGAACCAGGTAGCGGCTATTGGTGAGGAAATAGACCTTCTCCATGGTGGACCGCAGATGGTGATGCAGGGCTTCGATGGTGCTGCCGACAAGGGCATGACTGCGGGACTCCAGTCGAATCGTATCCCGCGCCGCAAATAGCCTATCGAAAACAAGCTTTTCATCACGCGTGATCTCCGGTAGCGGGCCCTCACCCGAACCATGTCGCCCACCGGTAGGCTGAGGGGGTGACGGCACACGACCGAGAATGTAACTGCCGGAGCCATCTTCCAGAATGGCCAACTGCTTCTTCACCGCCAAGTCCACCAGATTAACGACCAGCGTCTTTTGGTCAAAGGCCATGCGCCACACGTAGCGGAGGGTGGCGGGGGAAAATCCCCGCGGGGGCTCAGATGTCGGCACGACATCGTCCCGGGCAGGAGCGCGGCCCACTCGAATCCAGGCGACGGTGTAATAAATAAGGACCACAATCAGCCCCGCGAGTCCAATCAAACTGGCTTGATTGTCTTCCAGGAAGTAGCGATACTTCTGGTCATCGGTCGGCGGGTGCACAAATCCTTTAGGCCAGCGGGTTACAATCGTGAGCCCCTCATGGGGTCCCAGAGCGCGCGTGGTGCGGAAGGCGGTATTGCTCTCTGCATCTATGGAGGCGGTATAGTCGGTTTCCGCAGAGCCCTGTCGCCCCGTGTAGGCATCCGGCATGATGGCTTGCTGCGCGATTCCCCTGGGCAAACGAACGGTGGCAGAGACTTTCTGTATGGGGAATATCCAACCGTTACCCGTCACGTTCCAATAAAGTTCATCGTGGTCGGGGAAGAATCCGATTTCCCGATTTACAGCGTAGGTGAATTCATAGGTGTGCTCGCCTGGCGGAACAAGCTCGCTGCTTTTGCCCATGCAAATGCGCAGGCCATTGGACAGTTTTTCCAGGTGAAAGTCTCCCGGTTGGCTGTCGCGCTCAAGCGATACGGCTTCAAAATGGATGATGTAGGGATTGCCAAACTGATCGTGATAGCGAGTGGGGAAGTCCCGATAGATTCCATGCTTGATTTGCCCGCCCGTAGCGAAGACCGTGATGGTTTCTCGCACCAGAAGCGTGGAGTCAGGATTGACGGTGATGTCACTGTCATAGGAAAGGATTTGCTCACTAGCTGGTGCCGGCGCGGTTTCTTGCGCGATAATAGCACTGGCGAAACTCCATGCAAAAATGGCGAAAAACGTAACGGTCAGAAGAGAGAGTCGCTTGAGCATATTGGCCACCCCTTACGGGGATTTCTCAGCACGTTGGGAATCGCCGGGAGCTGTCCGCCCGAGGTCCCCGGCGGGTTCAACCAGTTATTTCCCGTTGTGTAATGTCCTCGGTCGAAACATGTCCCCGGCCTGTCGAGCCACCAGCCGGCGCGGCGCCAGCCGCTGTACGAAGATCATCAGGCGGTTGATGAACCGGGCGACGGCCAGGCTGCGGCCGCGGTCAAGGGCGCGCAAACCCAATTCCACTACTTCTTCCGGCGATTGTAACCCGCCTGGGAACTTGCGCTGGCTGAATTGGCCGGCGTCAAAGAAATTCGTCGCCGTCCCCCCAGGACAAAGGGCCAAAACTTTTACGCCGTATTCGCTCACTTCTTCCGCAAGCCCCATGGAAAAGCTGGTGACGTAAGCCTTGGTGGCGGCATAGACGCTGGTGTAGGGAATGGGCTGAAAGCTTGCGGTGGAAGAAACGTTGATGATGCCTCCGGCGCGCCGCTCCACCATGGCGGGAAGGAGCAGGTGGGTCAACTCAGTAAGCGTTACGATATTCAACCGCAGCATCTCCGACTGGCGATCCAGGGGTAGCTTCCAGAATTCGCCGTGCGCCCCGAAGCCGGCATTATTCACCAGGAGGGCGACGGCAATTCCGCGCTCTTTGAGGATCGCGGCCAGGCGGACGGCCGCTCCCTCCAGACTGAGGTCCTGCTCAATGACTTCAATTCGCAGGGGGTGTTTCGCCGCGATTTCGCGTGCCAGTTCCTCGAGTTTTTCCTTTGACCGCGCCACCAGAACCAAATTCATACCGCGCGCCGCCAGGGCGCGTGCGAAACAAGATCCAATACCACTGGAGGCCCCGGTGATCAGGGCGAAGTTGCCATCTGCCATCGGGGTCGTGGAATTGTTCGCGCTTTGTGGATCGGCCATTGCCTAACCCTCCTTTGGCCTTTTGCCTTTGCCCTCTGCCTTTTGCCCTTTGCCTTTTGATTTTCGTTTTCGGCCGCGCCGCGCCGTGCTGCCAACGGTCACGCCTTCTGATATGCGGGGTTTACATGCCGGGTGCCTGTGGCCATCAGGTGTTCCGCCTCGGCCCGCGATTTGATTCCACCCCGCGCGCCCAGCGCGGTGCAGTTGAGCGCGGCCATAGCATTGGAGAAGTCCAGTGCGCGCGCAATATCCCAGCCCGCCAGCAAGGCATAGGCAAAGGCCCCGTGGAAAACATCCCCGGCGCCCGTGGTGTCCACCGTTTCCACAACAAAACCCGGCGAGTAGAAAAACCGCCCCGCATCGTAAACCAAAGCGCCGTCCCGGCCCAAGGTCATGCCGGGTATGCGAACGCGGTACTCACGCGCCATATTTTCGAGCACCATGAAGGGGTCGGCGTGACCAGTAACGGCAGGAAGAAAATGCGTCGAGGCGATCAGGTAATCAATGTAAGGGAATAGCTTCTCGACTTTCTTGTAAACGGTGTCGAGGTCCGCCACCACCGGAATGTGCGCGCGGCGCGCCCAACGCGCCGCCACCAGCGCGGCTTCCACGTCGCAGCCATCCAGATACAACAGGCGCGCGGAGGTAATGGCGGTGGGTTTGAGTTCCTTGGGCTGAACCGTCAGCCGGGTGTCGCGGTCCCAGAAAACGGTGCGCTCTCCCGTTGCCTGGTCGACAATGATGTAGCCATATTGGTTGGGAGCGCCGGGCACCACCTTCGTGTAAGCCATGTCCAGACCCTCAAGGCGCAAACTGGCAAGCTGCAATTGGCCGCCGGGGTCATCACCAACTTTCCCGATGTAACGCACCTTCAGTCCCAGGCGGCGGCACGCGACCAGCGCAGTTGCCGTCTGCCCACCAGCCTGCATGGACGACGCCACCACGCGCTCCTTGCCGCCCAGGGGCGGGAACTCGCGCACCGTCATCACCGTGTCCGTAGCGTTCAAACCGAGCCCCACCACATCCACCTTAGCGCGCGTCAATCCCACCTCCGAAGTGGTTGATGGGGAATACTCTATCACCATTTTTCCACCCTTGTATGCGAGCGCGAAGGCCCAGAGGCTTTACATTGCCGGCCGCTCCACCTTCTCACAATGTAAGAGTTGATTTCAGGGGGTGTTGGTGGACCTGGAGAGGTTCGAACTCTCGACCTCATGACTGCCAGCAATCCGCCCGTTTTCCATTCCTTCCACTCATCCTTATGTTTTCTATAGCCTTACATCAATTCGGGGCTCTGCTTTCGCTCAATCGCCGAACCCCTTTTCCCTCTATTACATACACTTTTGGCACAGTTTTCGCACAGTTCCGAGGGGATCGCCGCCCGGTCCAACCCAGCCGTGACGCCGGCGAACCGCTGTTCCTTTGCTCCAATCCAATCCACTTTACCTTCCATCCGGGTCACCCAAAGACGTCTCAAACAACTTGAAGGCATTCACCTGGTGCGCGAGCAACGAGAGAAGGGGAATCAGGACTTGGCTTTTCATGCTCGCCCTTTCGTCCTTTGTGGTCTGCCCCTCCGTCGACTCCCTTCAGATCAATTAACCTATCTGCGCAGAAATGGCAAATTCTTCCTTCAACTCCTTGCCCATCCTCAGTATGGAATGCCCTACGGCCAGGACAGGCTCATTCCCATCTGGATCGCGACCCTCGCCCTTCGCCAGCGCAGCCGGATTGTGAGGTTTAGCACTGCCTCCGAGATGCTCGATTTTTTCCACCTCTTCAAAGACGGTAAGAGGTATCGCCGCATCATGCAAGGTTTCCAGCGAGTCTTTGCCGCTACGACATTCTTTGGAACTAACGACGAATCCGATGGCAAGTTGGTCCTCGACTGGGCCAGGTTTCATTTTTTTGACCACCTTCACCTTTGGTTTCACAAGGGTGAAGCAGAACCTAATCCTCCCTCCATCGATGAGAACGTCGTCGTTCTCAGCGACGCGTTTTACGAGGAAATCAACGGACACCGAATTCCTGTGGAGCGAGAGGTGGTTGCCCTGCTAGCCAACGCGCCGGGTGTACTGGACCTTTACGTGTGGCTGGTCTGGAAGACCTGGTCGCTGAATGCCCACTCCGTTCGAATCCCTTTGTTCACCCCAGGCGGGCTTGCCGACCAACTTGGCTCCATCGAATACTCTGCCGATCGCTTTTTTCGCCGTAAGCTCAGCCACTGGCTTGGGCAGGTAAAGACGTTCTGGCCCGATTGCCCGGCTCAGATCTCCGCGGACGGCCAAAGTCTTCTCCTCTTTTCCTCCAAGAAAGTCCCCGCTATCTCCACTCTCTAATACTCTGCGAATACCGAAGTTCTGATTCTGATATGTCACCAACGAGCCCGAGGACATCCACCTGTATGATTTGAGCAATCTGTTTCATCGTCATCCCCCCGCGATAGCGGAGAGAGACGATTTGCCTTTCGCGGTCTCGCAGGTGGGTAATGTGACTTGAACCATCGTTTGGCCGTTTTTGAACCATCGTTTGGCCGCTTACCTGTCGTAAGTCCTTTAGATCGACCTTCCGGCACCAACTTGCCCGGTTGAACCATCGTTTGGCCGAAGGTACAGATTGCATTCGGTTCAAGTCGCAAAGTTTCTTGGGGGAACCACCAACCCGGAGGGCGGCGAAGCAGAAGCCCGCGGTGCCGCCAGCGCAGGGCCTTCCCCATCTCGCCGTGCCCGCGAGAAGAAGGGGCACTAGAAAAGGAAGGTGACGATAGAAATTAGGCAGAGAAAAGCATGGTGACACAGCAGCTCGGAGTAGATTCGTGCCGAAGAGTGGCTGATGGGTAGGCTTTTGTACCCCGGCGTGCCGGAATCTGGAAGGCGACCGGTGCTAGCAAAAGCAAGAGCAAGGATGCACCAGCTATGTTGGAGGGATCGTACGCGGGCATGTCGGCTGATTGAGAACGGAGTAAGCGAATGACGGCAAACGTTAGGTAAAGCTTCGCCAAAACACCTACTCAGCACGCGACAGTTTGTCGTGAAGTATATCCCTCATGGCGCCGGCTGCAAGCTACAGGCAGCCCGCGTCGGAAGGACTCGCCGGAAAGCCATATCAGTGGGTGGTAGTGTCTCAGTTTGAAATTAGGGAGCGGAAGTTTGGCAAGACGGTTGCCTTATCCTCCGATGTGTTCGATCTTGATGATGACGGATACGTTGGGAAGCCTGAAATCAGGCAATGGGGAATCGTCGCTTTTGGGGAAAATCTCTAAGTTTTCAGAATCCTTTTGGTTGTAGACCTCGTGCAACTTTCCTTCAAACATGGCTTGACCTACCGGCTCAAATGGCGTGGAGTCTTCCCGTTGCTTCCTAGCGACAGAGTGGGCAATGATGCAGGAGTTGATTGAAGACCTTGCGGCCAGCAGGCGGGCTGCTGCCCTGGATTCGGGTGAGCCTATCGGAAAATCGCCGGGTCTCGGTTGTGTTGCGGCTGACGAGAGTGGCTTATTAGTCTTATCAATCATTTAGCGTCTCTCAACCCTCCAGCGGTGTTGCGGCTAAAGTCTGCTCAAACCAGTCCGGTAAAGTTCCTTCCCGCGCATAGGCCGTAAGCTCTTCCTTGGTCATCCGCTCGAAAAGCTCATTGAGGCTAACTTGCTCTGTCCGGTCCACCCATTGGCCTCTGGCGTTGATCTTCGCATATGCCTGAACAGCACCCACCACCGCCGAAGCGTTGACCTCGACATCGCCAGCTTTTTCGATCAACTTTTCAAGGGCGGCGCGGATGTTTCGTTGGCGTTTAGCAAACAGGTTTAAGGCGTGAGCATGGCGGTAAACGCTCGCCCGGTCTGCCAGTCCGTAATCAATAGCGATTGTAATTGGGCTCTTCCAACTAATGAAGTCGCGCTCGATTTCCTCTCGTTCGGAATGCTGGCAGATACTACATTGTCTTGTGTGCGTGGAATGGAGGGGCGATTTCCTTTTTGATTTCCCGCTCACCGGTCAAAACCCCGCCTTTCTCATTTTCTTAAGGTGGCGCTGGATTCCCGATTCCGATACGAATCTGACTTTGACGCCTTTTGAATCATTAGCGACCTCGCAGATTCTTTCTGCGATGTGTTTTGGCAAGGCACGCGGATTGATATTGACCCTGTACCACACCCCTGCTTTTGAGAGAATACCGCGTTTCACGAGGTCCGAATAATCGACGGGCGTTGCCCTCAAATCAACCTGCGAAGTAAGCTGGTCGCGCATCGCTTGCAATTCTGTGATGTCCATCTTCGTCCTCAGTACTACCTATCTTAAAACTCCCAAGTGTGGATTACAAGAATTTCTAGAAGGTTTTTGCCTACCAACTCCAAACCCATTTGATAAACCGCACTAGCGAAATCAGAAGACATCCAGCGCCACAGACGATGAAGATCCAACCGGCAATTCTCAGAATGATGAAGAAAAGGTCTGAGGCCATCGCCTGCTTCGCGGTTTCTCCTTCAATCCTCAGCCCAATTGTCCCCAAGGTAACTACGACAAGGAAATACCCCACGGCAAATGTGCCGAAGCCTAAAAGGAGCCAACCCCACCACGGAAGGCCAGAGGGACTCATAACGCGGGATTATACGCCGGGAATTTGACAGGTATGATATAAAAAGAAAAACCCGCTCAAGGCGGGTTCTCTAAAGATTTAGTTTTGGTGTGGCAGCCAAATCTAAGCTAAGGGAGAACCACGCCGATGTCAACCCCTGTCCAGTCCACATCAGTCGAAAAAACCCCGCTGTGTGAATCTGATATTCTTGAAATAGCAGGCGAAATTGTACAGCTTTTGAAAAACAGAACCGACAGTTATCGTGCGTGCGTCAACATTTTGGACGCTGCAAAAAGCGCTATTTCTGGTAGTGACTTGATCCCGACAGATGATCTCGGATGGCGGCTTCGAGTTTCTTAATCTTCGCTTCTAATTCGGCAACTCTCTTTTTTAGGCTCTCCACTTCGCTTCCGACGCTTTCCAGCGCTTGTCGTGTGTCTGGACTCATAAACGCTCCTTTATGGAGATGTGCGCTGGATTATACGCCGATTCAGTTTGAATCCCTCTTTCGATATGGTCCGCGAGGTCCGAAGGTGGGCTCTGGTAACAGCGCCGCGATTTCTTCGATGCTCCAAACGTGATCGGAAGCTCCGGCTTCCATGGCGGGGGTGCAGCGCAAGGTCTGGTGGATTCGGCAGAAATTGTAATACATGAAGTGCAGGGCGACCTGATAGGCGTGGTTCTCGACTTTCTTTGAGAACGCATTCGTGAGGCGAGTAAACCGGCGCATGGACATCCGCATCGTGAGGTTTGATCTCTCGATAAAGGAAGTCGAAATATGGTCGGGGTCGGGTTTCCCCGTTACCGGCTTGCGCTCGCAGGAGGTACACACGGCGGGAGAGTAGCGGGTTTCTTCCTGAGAACTCTCAAACGTTTTGACCAGCATCGCATAGTCGATGTCACACCCAAACGCGCCTTCCACGGCTTCCAAGTAGACCTTGAGGCCATCGGTCGTAAGCTGAACGCGGCTTGCGAGTCTCGATGCTAAATCCTCAATGAACATGCGGGCGCTGCGAGCGTCGCGGTTCCCAATGAGGAAGGACGGCACTAGCTTTGTATCTGCGTCAATGGCGGTCCAAGTCCAGACATCCCCGAAGCCAAACTTACCTTTCAACTTAGCTGGCAGGTTCTTCTCTTTGGCGTAGCAGAAGGCCCAGATTTCATCGCATTGGATGCGTTTGCATTTCAGGTTGACCAGTGTGCGGTCCTGGTAATCGGCGCAAGCATTGCCGATGTCTACCAAGAGCTTGGTAACCGTGTTGATCGAAACATCCGCAAGCCGACTAGTGGCCCGCAGGCTCATGCCCTCAATCAGCATCCCGATAACCAGCGTTTGCTTGTCTTTGGTGAGTTTATTCATACTGAGAAGTATGCTTGACGTAATTTCATTTGTCAAGCACAAAATGCAGTTTGAAATGTAAAATCTTTCGGTGTTAACCGAAAGCTGTTACGATTCGATTGTCTAGAAATCCTTGGAGTGGTCGCGCAAGGGGTTGACGGCAATCAACCGGAGCGCTGCCCTAGCTGGTTTCTAATCTACACCAGCGAGGGTAGGTGTGTCTAGCAAAAAGCACTTGAGAAGGCGCGAGACTCATCCGGTTCCAAGGATGGCCACCATAGGAAACTACTATATGACCGTTGGCATCGGATTACTCTGCAATCACGCCAAAAACATTTTGTTGTGCGCCGATATGCGTGCTAGCTACGGAAGCGCCTCAAGTAACGACCAAACAGGAAAACTATTCGACCTCCCAAGGTTCTTTTGTGGGGTAACTGCTGGAACAACAAGCCAATGCGAGGATGTCATTTCCGAGCTATATCATCGCATCGATCAGATTCCTGGTGGCGATGTTGCCCCAGAGCAGATACGCCAAAGTATTGTAGATAGCTACCATCGCATCTACATCGAACTTTCGGATCAAGCCTTGAGGAGTGATCCAAGAATCACAATGGAACAGTACTGGCACGACCATACCTTGGCCACAGAGGTCAGGCAAAGGGCAGAAGAAGTCTTGCAAGATATCGAAGTTGAGGTTGACCTGATTGTTGCTGGCTTTCGGGGACAATCACCGATTCAGTTTGTTGCTGAGGGAGGGAAAAGCATAAGTGTTAGGGCCGAGATCAGCCCAGGCAACGCGGTGATTGGAAGTGGTAGCATGGCTGCCCTAAATTGGCTGAATTATCGGAAACAATCCTACCAGTTAGGTTTAGCGCATTCCCTTTTGCATTTAACCGAAGCCAAGCAATTCGCTGAGATTGACCCAACCATTGGCCCCTTGCGTCAGATGATTTTACTTTGGCCTGGAGGATTTAAGGGATTAGAAGGTGGGGATAAACTGATACAAGGTTGGTGGCATCGGTACGGACTTCTCTTGAGCGATGGACTAGAGAACGAAGTGCATAACCAGAATTTGCGAGAAACTTTTGGAATACCAGCGCCGGTTTAGGATTTTGACCAGCGGGTTTTTGCGGCTTTCTTGGCAATAGCCGACCGCTTCCTCGATGACATCGCTTGAGCCCTTGCCATACCGCCGCGAAGACCGCCAGCCCTACCCCTTACCGCTTCTGGGTGCCTCTTGGACTCGCTAACCGTATCCTCGGCTTGTCCTGTGGCGATATCAACGATCATCTTGGCGAGTTGATTCGGGTCGCGGGGTCGGGGTGGCATGGTTTTAACTCAGTATTTCTGCGCGCAATTGGATGTGAAATTCGCATCCGAGATGCTGGAGTAGCCTTTGCGTTTCAACATGGGAATCGATTAAGGAATTTACGGCTTTGGCGGAAAGCTGTGAAGTGGTCTGAGGTTCGCACCAAGGGGAATCGCACTGTGGGCAATTCCTTGGCAGTACGGTTCCCTTTACTGCCATTAAGCGTAAACGAGCCCCGCATGTTGGGCTT
>Ga0335085_10004810_pt1 | contig 22108 bp, 14 predicted proteins | sample Lox_Sample_45_FD_206712 | JGI IMG/M metagenome (GOLD analysis project Ga0335085, IMG submission 206712) | Soil microbial communities from Loxahatchee National Wildlife Refuge, Florida, United States - Lox_Sample_4.5 | ecosystem: Environmental > Terrestrial > Soil > Wetlands | place: USA...
GGCGGGCCAGCTCGCGGTAGTCGCCCACCGTCGCCGGCGAGACCCCGAGCGGCCGGTCGCGGGACCCTCGCATCTCCTGGAATCCTAGAGCCGACCCACGAGCGGCCGCTGCGCGCCCTGATCGGGCGCGGGCACGGTGCGGGTGAGGCGCTCGAGCGTCATCACGATCGACTCGTACGGGCGCCCGGTGACGCCCTCCAGCGCCAGCTCGCAGGTGCGGTTGCACGAGACACAGGCGTCGAGCTCGCGGCCCGACAGCGTCTCGGCGGTGGCGCCGAGGGCAGCCGCGGGGAGCTCGGGGTGCAGCAGCCCGCGGTCCCCCGCCATCCCGCAGCAGCCGGGCGTGAGCGGCTCGACCACCTCCTCGGCCAGCACTTCGGCGATCTCGCGCATGCGCCCGTCGAGACCGTCCTGGACGGCCGCGCAGGGCCGGTGCAGGGCCACGGCCCGCAGCCGCTGAGGGAGCGCCAGCGAGCCCAGCAGCCGCTCGTACACCCACTCGATCGGGTCGATCACGCGGACCGCCTCCAGACGCTCGCGCAGCTCGTCGTCGAGCCCCGCGCACAGCTCGTTCGGAGCCAGCGCCTGGGCGCAGGAGCTCGCGTCGGTGACCAGCGGCAGCTCTCCCTCCCTGGTCCAGCGCAGGGCGGCCTCGGCCATCCGCCGCGCCATCAGGCGCCGGCCCTCCTGGTAGCCCTTCGAGCTCCATGGGGTCGAGCAGCAGTGCCCGGCCACGTCCGGCGGGATCCACAGCGGCGCTCCGGCCCGCTCGGAGAGGGCGAGCATCGCCTCGGCCAGCGTCGGCTGCGCGGCCCGCGAGCGCGGGTTGCCGAAGATGCGGTTGATGCAGGCGGGGAAGTAGACGGCGGCGGCCCGCTCGGGGCCCGTCCCCCGCGGCAGGCTCGAGGGCGCCGGCGCGGGCGCCGGCATCGCGCCGCCCCAGGCCGGGATCAGCTCCTCGCCGAGCACCCCGCGACCGATGCCCGCGAGCGCCCGCAGGAGGCCGTCGGCACCGCTCGCGCCGGCGCGCAGGGCGGCCCGCGCCGAGCTTTCGACGGCGCTCCAGCGACGGGCGAGGGCGAGCGCCACGCGCTCGGAGCGGGCGCTGTGCTCGGCGGCCCGCAGCTCCTTCACGAGCGCGCCCGTGTCGATCCCGACCGGGCACGCCAGGCGGCAGGTGCCGTCGGCCGCACAGGTCTCCAGCGCGTCGTACTCGTACTGCTGGCGCAGCGACGCCAGCACGGGCGAGCCCTCGGGCTGGCGGGCCATCTCGCGCCGCAGCGCGATCCGCTGGCGGGGGGTCGTGGTGAGGTCGCGGCTCGGGCACACGGGCTCGCAGAAGCCGCACTCGATGCACTGGGTGGCGACCGCGTCGATCTCGGGTGTCGACTTCAGGTTGCGCAGGTGCGCCCCCGACTCGCGGTTGAGCAGCACGCCGGGGGCGAGGATCCCGTCGGGGTCGGCGAGCCCCTTGATGCGCCACATCATCTCGGTGGCCTTGGCACCCCACTCGCGTTCGACGTAGGGGGCCATGTTCACGCCGGTGCCGTGCTCGGCCTTCAAGGAGCCGTCATAGGTGTCGACGATCAGCTCCACCAGCTCGTGCATGAAGGCGTCGTAGCGTTCGAGGTCGGACGGCTCACCGAAGTTCGGGGTCAGCAGGAAGTGCAGGTTGCCGGCCGAGGCGTGGCCCGCGACGCCGGGCAGGAAGCCGTGCTTGCCCAGCAGCGCCTGCAGGTCCTTGGCCGCCTCGGCCACGCGGTCGGGCGGCACGCAGACGTCCTCGATGATCAGCTGCACGCCCGGAGCGCGCATCGCCGCGAGCAGCCCCTGCATGCCCTCACGGACGTGCCACAGCATCTCGATCTGCTCTCGCTCACGGGTGAAGCGGACCGGCTCGATCACGCCCTCGCCGGCCAGGATCGAGAGCGCCTGTGCTTCGGGGCCGTCGAGCTCCTGCTGGCTGTCGGCGCGGAACTCCACCAGCAGCGCCGCCGACTCGGGGGGCAGCTGCTTCCAGGCCTCGGGCGTGCCCGGCATGTTCCAGGCGGCCGCGATCAGGGTCGGGGCGACCATCAGCTCGGTGGCGCTGGCGCCGGCCGCCACCAGCTCGGGCACGACCCTGGCGGCGGCGTCGATGTCCTCGAAGTGGACCAGCGACAAGGCCGTGTGCGGCCGCAGGGGGAGCGTCTCGAACACGGCCTCGGCCACGAACGCGAGCGTCCCCTCGGAGCCGATCAGCAGGCGCCTGAAGATCTCCAGCGGCTGCTCGGCGTCCAGGAACGCGCACAGGCGGTAGCCGGTCGTGTTCTTGATCTGGAACTTGCGCACGATCCGCTCACACAGCTCGGCGTCGGCCAGGAGCTCCCGGCGGATCTCCAACAGGCCCGCGGCCAGCTCGGGGGCGGCGGCGGCGAAGGCCTCGCCGGCGCCCTCGGCGGCGGTGTCGATCACGGCGCCGTTGGCGAGCACGAACGTGATCGCGCTGACCGTGCTGTAGGAGTCGGCGTGCACGCCGCAGCGCATGCCGCCGGAGTTGTTGGCCACCACCCCTCCCACGCAGGCGATCTCGGTGCTGGCCGGGTCGGGGCCCACGCGCCGGCCGTGGCGGGCGAGCATGCGGTTCAGGTGTCCGAGGATCACGCCCGGCTGGGCCCGTATGCGCGCACCCTGCTGCTCCACGCGGGCACGCTGGAAGTGCCGGCGCACGTCGATCAGGATGCCGTCGCCCTGGGCCTGGCCGTTGAGGCTCGTGCCGCCGGCGCGGAACACGATCGGCGTGCCGCTGCTGCCTGCCAGCGACAGCACCGCGCGCACGTCGGCGAGGTCGCGCGGGATGGCCACCGCGCGCGGGATCGTGCGGTATGGGCTGGCGTCGGAGGCGTAACGGATGAGGTCCAGGGCGCGCGTGGCGGCCCCCGCCGGGCCGAGCGCCCGCAGCAGCTCGCCCCGCAGCGGCTCGGGGGTGCCGTGGGCCACCCAGTCGGGGGCGCGGTCGCTCACCCCGGTCTGCACGGCGGCCCTACTCCAGCCACATGCCGGAGGCGACCGGCACTTCGACCAGGCGCGGGCCGTCCTGCACGGCGATCGCCTCGCGCAACGCCTCGGCGAGCTCCTCGCGACCGGACACCTCCCGCGAGGGCACGCCGTAGGCCTCGGCCACGCTCGCCACGTCGAGGCCCTTGAGGTCCAGCCCGGGCGCCCCGCCCGCCTGCTCGAGCTCGGCGAACCACTTGAGGATCATGTACTCCTCGTTGCGCAGCACCAGGAAGGTCACGGGCACGCGGTAGTTGGCGGCCGACCACAGGGCCGTGATGCCGTACTGGGCCGAGCCCTCGCCGAGCACGCACACCACCGGCCGCTGCGGCTCGGCCAGCTGGACACCGACGGAGGCGGCGATCCCGAAGCCGAGGCCGCCGCTGGAGGAGAAGTAGTAGCTGCCGGGCCTGGACAGGCGCAGGCGGTTGCGCAGGGCGACCGTGCTCGAAGGCGTCTCGACGACCGCGATGGCGTCCTCCGGCCAGACCTCCGCCAGCGCGGCCATCGCCGCCGAGCCGCTGATCGGTTCGCTGCCCTCCGGCTCGCCCGGGAGCTCGCGCTGCTGGGGACCCTCGCGCTCGGAGCTGCCGAGCAGCTCCAGCAGCCGCTCCAGCGCCAGCCCGACGTCACCGACGATCGCCGTGCCGACCGGTGCCCGGGCGGCCTCGGCGGGGTCGCTGGTGATCTGCACCAGGCGCGTGCCGGACGGCAGCAGCGTCCCGGGGATGTAGGGGTAGTACGGGAACACCGAGGAGCCCACCACCAACACGAGGTCGTGGCCCTCGAGCGTCTGCGACGCCGGGCCGATGGCCGGGGGCAGGATCCCGAGGAAGTTCGGATGCCCCTCCGGGAAGCCGAGCCGGCCGCCGCCGGGGGCGGGCGTGGCCCACACCGCCAGACGCTGCTTGTCGACCAGCGCCACGGCCGCGTCCCAGCCGCCCGAGGCGTCGATGTCGGGCCCCGCGATCAGCACCGGGTTGGAGGCCTCCTGAAGCGCCCCGGCGAGGTCCTCGAGCGCGACCGGATCGGGCAGCGCGCGGGGGTGGACGCCGCGGGCCAGCAGGTGGGCGAGCGCGTCCTCGTCGGCCTGCTCGCCCCAGTCGTCCATCGGGATCGACACGAACGCCGGCCCCCGCGGGGGCAGCGTGGCGTGGTGGATCGCGCGGGCGATCGCCTGGGGCACGTCCTGCGGTCGGGGTGGTTCGTGGGACCACTTCACGTAGGGCTCGGGGCCGAGCACGGCTTCGCGGTTGGTGAGGTTGGCCTCGAAGGTGATCTGGGGGCGCACCTGCTGGCCGGCGGTGATCAGCAGCGGGGACTTGTTGGCCTGGGCGTTGAAGATCCCGCCGACGGCGTTCCCGACCCCGGGCGCGGTGTGGAGGTTGGCGTGGGCCGGGCGCCCGCTGGCCTGGGCATAGCCGTCGGCCATCCCCACCACCACGAGCTCCTGCAGGCCGAGCACGTAGGAGAAGTCCTCGGGGAAGTCCTTCAGCATCGGCAGCTCGGTGGAGCCCGGGTTGCCGAAGATGCGGGTCATCCCGTTGGCGCGCAGGACCTCGTAGGTGGCCTCCCGGACGGTGCTCATCGGCAGCGGACGCTAACCGAATCCGCCGGGCGGCGGTCGGGCCGGCGTCAGGGCGTGGCGGTGAACGACAGCTGCCCGCTGCAGCTGCCCAGACGGCGTCCGGCCGAGGCGCGCACGCTGAGCAGCCCCTGCAGCGTCCCCTGCGCGGTGAAGTGGGTCTTCAGGGTGGCGGTGCCGCCACGCACGCGCCCCCCGGCCCGCACGGGCAGGATCGCGCCGGCCGCGCCGCCGGAGATGAAAAGGGCTTCGTCGGGCCAGCTGAGGACCAGCGGCACGGTGGCCCCGCGGCGGCAGGACACGCGCACGATTGTGGCGACTTCGGTGATCCATTCGCCGTTGCCGGCGACGTGCAGCGTGATCGCCTGGCCGGCGGCGCCCTGGGAGCTGTAGACGCCGGGGGTGGCTTCCGAGGAGCGGGCGACGCTCGCGACGGTGCGCGTGGTGGAGGAGGGCGTGACCGTCCCCGGCAGGTAGGAGGCCGAGGTGATCCAGTCGTGGACCCAGGTGCTGATCAGGTCCGCGCGCGTGTACACGACGGGCGAGATCGGCTGGCAGTTGGTGTACAGGTGGCTGGCCACCCCCAGCTCGACCACTTCGCCGGTGGCGGGCAGGGCGCCCAGCAGCGGCCCGCCGCTGTCGCCGAAGCAGGCGACGGTGCGGCGGGCGGGGCTGTCGAGCGTGCACAGCTCCTCGCTGGGCACGAACACCCGTGTGTGGCCCTGGCAGTAGCGCGTGGACTGGACCGCCGTGCCGGCCCAGTGCAGTTCGTGGGGGACCGGCCCGCCCGGGAACGTCTCGCCCCAGCCGGCCATCACCGCGTGTCGCCCCGGCGCCAGGAAGGCGCCGTCGGTCGCGGTGGTGGCGAGCGGGACGGACGGCGCCGTGGTCGGGGTGGAGAGCACCAGCAGGGCCGCGTCCCCGGAGGCATCGAGGCGGTTGAAGGAGGGATATACGACCGTGGTCGACACGCCCAGGACCTGACGGGGGGTCTGGGTCCAGTCCACCGTGCCCGTCACCACGAAGTACCCGCCTGGCGTGTAACGGTCGCCCGTGCGTGGGTCCTCGACGCAGTGGGCCGCGGTCAGGACGACATTCGGGGAGACGACCGTGCCCGTGCACTCGAAGGCTTCCCCTTCGCCTTCGTGGAAGATCGCCGCCAGCCACGGGAAGGTGCCCGATTCGGCCGCCGCGCCGTTGACGATCGCCATCTGCGCTGCGGGGCCGGAGGCGGCGGGGCTCACAGCCGGTGCCGCGAGTGCGAGGGCGAGCACGAGTGCGAGGGCGAGCGCGAGTGCGAGGGCGAGCGAGCCGATGATCTGCATGGGCGGACGAGGCACTCCGCTCCGTATCGGCAGCCGCCGGCCCCTGCAGGAGCCGGCCGGGCCCGGGATCGTCAACTTGTCCCGATCGTCAACCCGCCCCGAGTTCGTCCGGCCAGGAACGCCCGCCGGCCAGCCACAGCTCCAGCAGCGGGTCCACCACCCGCATCCCGGTCGCCGTGCCGGGGTCGGCCACCAGGTGACCCTCCCGGTGCAGGCGCTCGACGGTGGCCTCGTTGTTGCCGCTCTTGGTGACGCCGTAGCGCTCGCGGGCGTCCTTGCCCTGCAGCTGCACCGTGCGCAGGGCGATCACCGAGCCCAGACGGCGCTCGCTGTTGCTCCAGGAGTCCCACACCGCCTGGACCTCGGGGTTGGCGTCCCGGGCCGCCGCGGCGAACGCCCTCAGCCACTGCTCCGGACCGGCCTTCGCGCGCGGGCGGGTGCTCTCGTAGAGGTGGTGGGCCAGCAGCATCGCGCGCTGGGGATGGCCGTCGGCGACCCGCAGCAGCGGCTCCAGCGCCTCACCCGGATCGCGCCTTCCCGCCTGGAAGCGCGCGCCGATGTACTCGGCGAGGTCCTCGCTTCCGAGCGGCCCCAGCTCCACGGGCATGGCCTGGGCGAAGAAGGCGTGGCGGCGATCGGCGAACAGATCCCGCATCAGCCCCGGATGCGAGCCGGAGAAGACGTAGCCGGCGACGTTCCCGTGGCGCTCGAGCTCGGAGCGGATCGTCCCGGCGAGCTCCCCGCCGGCACGGACCACGTCCTGGAACTCGTCGAACACGATCGCGCAGCGGCGTCCGTGGCGTTCGAAGAGCCTGCGGGGCAGCTCGAGCCGGTCGAGCAGCGTCGGCATCGTGGAGGCCGGGGCGAGTTCGATCCCGACGCCACCCGGGGCGGCCTTCGCCCGCGGCGAGAGCGTCGATACGACTCCGGCGAACCACCGCCGCAGGGCGCCATCGAGCTGCTCGCGGTAGGCCCGCTCGATCCGCTCGGCGACATCGTTCGCGGTCAAAACCCCGAGGAAATTCACGTAAATGGCGACGAACCCGTCACGATCGGCCCTCGCCAGGGTGGCGTTCAGCAAGGACGTCTTCCCGTACCGCCGAGGCCCCGTCAGACGGCTGTTGCGCGTCTCGGCCACCCGCTCCCGCAGCAGTCCCAGCTCCGAGACACGGTCAGCCAGCTCCTCGGTTGCGTCGAGCGGGTCCTCGTACCTGAACGGACTCCCCATCGTGGTGCCGATTTTAGCGCCTCAGAAGTTCCTGTTTCGGCGCCCATCTGGTTCTTAATCTTGCACCAATAGGTGCCCTTTTTCTGCACGAGATGTGGACCTGATGTGGCACCGGCCACCCCAGCTGGCACCGGCTGGAGGCGCCGACCCACCGACGCTCCGAATCCCTGTCGCAGGGCGGGAGGTGGGCGATGGAACGACGGAAACCGCGCAGCAAGGCCCGTTCTGGGGGATACTGCGGCGAATGTGCCTACCACGCAACTTCGCCAGGTCACGACGTTCCGGACCAGCCGACTTTTCACCGGGGCGGGCGTGCACCGCGCGAGGCCGACCGTGACCGCAGCCCGGGACGCCGACGTCATCGTCGTCGGTGGAGGTCCTGCGGGAAGCGTTGCCGCATGGGCCCTGTCGCGGAAAGGGATTAGGACGCTCGTGTTGGAGCGTGCACGCTTTCCGCGCGAGAAGGTCTGCGGCGACTACGTTGATCCGCGTGGCTTGAGGATCCTCGAGGCGATGGGATGCCTGCCCGGGCTCGAGCGCCGGCAGGCGACGCCTATCTCGAGAACGGCCACGTGGGTCGAGTGGGCGCGTTCGTATGACGGACCCATCCCGTTTTACGGCAACAAGGCTCGCTTCTTGGATCACGGTTACACGATTCCGAGGGACGAGCTCGACAATGCGATGCTCGAAGCCGCGGCTGCCTCGGGTGCCGACGTGCACGAGCAGACCGATGTCGTCGAGGCGCAGTGCACAGCGAAAGGTGTACATGTCACGGCGCGAACGGGGCGCCGCACGGTGCACTATCGCTCCCAACTGATCGTGGGAGCCGACGGCGTGAACTCGATCGTCGCACGCGGCCAGGGATTGCTTGTCAACGATCCGCGGCGCATTGCGGTGGCGCGGCGTGCATACGCGTTGGTCGAGCCGCAGGACGAGTACCCAGACAAGACCGACGTCTTCTTCAGCGAAGCGCTCAGTCCCGGATATGGATGGATGTTTCCGATTGCAGACGGGCGCGTGAACCTTGGCATCGGTGTGCTGTCGGAGGCACAGAAGCGGGCCGGCGCCCGCGTGCCGGCCGCATTTGACATCTTCGTCGACGGGCTGCGCCGACATCACCCCAGCTGTAACCACCTCGAGCTCGCCTCGCGTCCGATCGGCGGGATTGTGAAGACCTATGGGTCGGCTGGGTGCAACCGCTTCGACGGCGGTGTCCTCGTGGGCGACGCCGGCTGCTTCGTCGACCCGATGACAGGAGAGGGGATCACGCCCGGGATGGAGTCCGCGCTGCTGGCCTCGCACGCGCTGGCAACTGCTCTCGAAAGGGGGCAGTATGACGCCCGAGGCCTGCGCTCATATGAGGAGAGGTTCCGCGCGTACTTTGACTCCTGGATGCTCTTTCTCGACTTCTTTGCACAGCTGCTGCGGAATCCTCACCTCGCTCGTCCTCTCCTGAGAACACTTGACCTGGGTTGTCAGCTGGCGCAGCAGGACAGCGATTTTGCCCGCAGCTCGAGTGGCTATTTCGGCGATCTCGAGCCCCGCCCGATCGCGACCATGGGGACGATCTGGTGGCGAGCGGTCGAGGAGCTGCTGCTCTGGTGGCCGCGGCTCGCCGCCGTGGCAGCTGGCCGCAATCGTGTCGCGTCCGCCTCGCCACGTGACCTCGTGGACTGGAATCGTGCGTTAACGCGCTCGTTGTTTGCGGATCCGCGCTGGCACACCGCCTGGTCACTCGAGCTGCATCGGCAGTGGGCCCGATTCATTCTGGCGGAGCGTCGATCTCGCGAGCGAAGAGCGGCTCGTGAGCTGGTGAGCCGGCTGAGCGATCCGCAGCCAGAGACGGCCTGACGGCAAGATCTGGCCGGAGCAGCGAGTAAAGGGCTCTGGTAAACTCAAACCCGCTTTGGGGGGCCTCCTGCTGGTGCGTATGCTTGCTGCCGGCTCAGCTGTGAGCACGGCAACCACGGTGCGAATAGGCGCAGGAAGCCTTGAGATTCTCGTCGCACGAACTCCATCGCTGATACGGCTCGCTGCGATCGCGATGACCGATCGCAAAGGCACCACGCAGGCACAGCTTGTGTTCCGTGACCAGTTCTTGGGCGCGCTGCGGGAGTCGGCGGAGCTGAACTGGCGCGAGTTGCGGCGAGGCATCGATGATCTGGACGCGATGACCCGGCCCGTTCCCGACACGTCGGCCGTCCCGACACGGCCATACCGAGTCAAGCCATGAGCACCACCGAGGCGCTCAGCCAGGACATCAACTCGTTGCAGATGATTGACGAGGTGGAAAAGCTCCGTGAGCGCATCGCGGAGTGGCTGGAGTCGGTCGATCAGGAGGTGCGCGACCCGCTCGCCTGGGCTTTTGGTGGCGTGCCCAAGCATTTTCGCCCGCTGACGATGTTCGCCTGCCACCGCGCGACCCACGAGACTCCGATTCCGGCGGATGTCGTCGACCTCGCGTTCGCTGTTGAGCTCGTGCACAACATGTCGCTGATCATCGACGACCTGCTCGATGAGTCCGCGGAGCGTCGGGGAACCGATACGGTGCAACACAAGTTTGGTTCACTCACGGCGCTGATGGCATCGGGCTACCTCGTAGCCGACGCCTTTGACACTTTTGCAGGAAACGCCTTCGCGATTACACATCTGGCCGAGCTACTGCGACGTCTCGGTGTTGCTGAGTGCATGCAGTGGCGTCTGCGTCGTCAGCCACTGGGTGTCGAGGACTGGCGTCGCATCGCCGGCGAGGACACAGGCTCGATGTTCGAGGTGTGTGCGGTGCTCGGTGCGGGATCGCAACGTCTCCGACAGTACGGTCATCTCGTGGGCGTTCTGTATCACGGCTGCGATGATGTGGCCGATCAACGCGGCGTCCAGGCTCTCGGAGGGGGAGGAGAGGAGGACATCAGGGATGGCATCCTTACCCTGCCCGCGGCGCTCGCCATACGCGATCCGGAGATTCGAGAGCTCTTCTGCCTCAACGACGACGATCCCGGACGCCTGAAGACCATCGCGGCGGCGTGCCGGGCCCAGCTTGCGGACGCTGAGGGCGTGCTCGACGATGTTGCTTCGGCCGCGCGGGCGGAGGCGGAGGTCTTCGCAGACGACGCGGCCCCTCTGCTCGTGCTCGTGGAACACGTGCGCCAACTCTCTCGTCGCTAGCTCGGGCTGGGGACAGGCCGGCGCTAGGTGTGCTGACCGAGCGTGACGCGTGCGTAGTCGGCGCCCACCGACCAGGCCTTTGCTGCCGCCGCATATGGCGCCCATGCGAACCGGAGCCACCGATACAGTAACGCTGGACGCGTCACGAGCTGGTGAATCTCGATTGGCGTCCCAAACCCGCGTCTCTCGACGACTGCACGGGCCGCCTCGAGCCCCGTCATGACGGCTGACTCAAGCGTCGTCATGCCCACCGTGCTGCGGCAAAAATCACCGGCCAGCGACAGATTCTCGATGGCACCACACGACACACGCGGCCGTACCGAGTTCGTGCCCGCTTCGTTCACGAACAGAAGCGTGTCAGGGTTCTCCTCGTAGAGTGTCAGATCCCAGTCAATCTCAGGTGAATCGCCCCAGCCGTTTCCAGGGTCCAGATCGATGTACTCTGCCAGTTCTGTGATCATCGCCATCGCGTCGTTCTCCGGGCTAACACCCGGCAGGGCATTCGGTTCCGACGCCGCGAGCGCGAGCACGGTCCGATCGGCGAACTGATCCACGCGATCCCATGTCTGGGAGATGTCGATGAAGGAGAGACAGAGATCGGAGTCGAACAATCCGACCGGCTCCGGCGGTAGCAACGGATACTTCTCCTTCAGATACAGATGCACCATCGGAACGCGCTCGGCCCGCAGCTGGGAGAGGCCGTCGATCGAAGGTTCGATCTCGACGACGGGCTGCCCCGACGTGGCATTTTGGACGAGCTGCGAGAGCTGCATCGGCGGCACCGCGAGAACGACCTCGTCGGCCTCATCAGTCCATGTCTTCCCACGCCCCTTGCAATCCCCGGACTCCGGATCGAGGTGACAGCGACGCAGCGTGATCTCACCAACGCGCGGACCGTCACATGAGATGCCTGTGGCCTGCACGCCAGTCATGATCTTTGCTCCATGGCGACTCAGCGCCTTGACAATCGGTGCGACGATGCATTCCTCGGCGGGTCCACGCGCCATCCAGAGCCACTCTTCACGCTCGGCCGTGGCATTGGCCACGAAGGTTCGATAGTCCTCCAGCGAGGTGTGTGCACTCCTGATCGCCCACACCCGCGTGATGAATGTATCCGTCGCGCGTGCGACCCGCTCGGTCATGTACGGGCGCTGGCGCAGGAACTCATCGACGCTCAGATCCTGACTGGGGTCGAGCGCGGTCGCGAGCATATCGATGCCCGCATAGGCGATCAGGAACATATCGGCAGCCGGCTGCACGCCCGAGAACATGTTGCGAAGGAGCGTGCTCAACGTTTCCGGGCCGCGCAGGACCGAGAAGCTCGGGTAGTCACCGCGGCGCAGCTGTGCCACCCGGGAGAAGGGTGCGAACAGGACCTCTCTCTCGAACTCTGTAACGTCCGAGAGCAGTTGCCAGAAGTTCAGATACCAACTGGGACACATGTGCGGGTACACGTCGAGGCGCGCGCCGTAGGGCGCGTGTCGTGAGGCGACGTTGCCACCCAAGATGTGCTTCTGCTCGTACACGGTCGTGCGGTAGCCCCGTTCGACCAGCCGCAGAGCCGCCGTTAGCCCAGCGAGGCCGCCGCCAACCACAGCAACTGATGGGGGCTCGCCCGTGGCTGGGCCGGGGCGTTGCGAACCCTGGCGGGAGGAGCCCATCGCCTACAGACTCTCGCCGCGTTGAGCCGATGCCGCACGCGAAGCGGCGGGCTGTGGGGCCTGAGCGGCTCGAGGCACACGCGGCTCCGCACTGGCCGCAGCGGCCGGCCGAGCCCTGGGCACTAGGAGGCCAGCGAGGGCCCCAACGAACGCTAGCCCCGCGGATACCGCGAGGGCAGCGGCGAAGCCGTGGCTAAAGGAACTCGGGGTTCTGTAGCCCCCGGAACCGGCGAACGCCGCGACAGCGACCGCGACGCCCAGTGCGCCACCAAGCTGACGCAGTGTCGTGAACGTCCCGGAGGCCTTGCCGAGCTGGTCTGGGGAAACATGACCGACCGCCGAGCTCTGGGCTGCGGGCAACGCCAACGACATCCCGACTCCCGCGATCGTCAGCGGAATCACGACGGCCCAGTAGGGCACGCTGGGCGACGCCTCTAGCGCAAGCCACGCTCCGCCGGCGGCGATCAGCAGCATTCCGGTCACGATGAACGGACGCTCACCTCTGCGGTTGATTTGGGCGCCCGCGAGGGGAGCCACCACAAACGCGGCAGCGCCCCAGGGCATGAGCCGCAGGCCCGCGGCCAAGGGGCTATATCCGAGGGCGACTTGGAGAAATTGCGCCACGAAAAAGATCGCACCCAGGGCCGAGGCAAAGAGACATGCGCTCGCTGCGTTTCCGGCCGAAAACGACCGCGACCGGAAGAGTCGCATCGGGAGCATCGGCTGGTGCGCACGAAGCTCCCAGGCAACGAACGCCGCCGCCAGCGCTACGCCGGCCGCCAGCGAGATCAGAACCTCGCGTGATCCCCATCCGGCCGAGTTGCCACGCACGAGCGCCCATACCAGACCCAGCACGCCACCCGTGATCAGCAGCAGACCCACGAAATCGATTCGAGAGTCCGGTCCGTGGCTCTCGGCGATCCGTCGGCTGGCCATGACCATCGCGCCAACGCCGAGCGGAACATTCAGCCAGAAGATCCACCGCCATGAGGCGACCTGTATCGCCGCACCGCCGAGCAACGGTCCGAACACAACCCCAGCGCCCGTGACCGCCGCAAAGATCCCGAATGCCGCCGGTAGACGTGAGGGCTCGTAGGCGGCCCCCAGCAAAGCGAGCGCGAGCGGCAACATGAGTGCAGCGCCCGCTCCCTGCACGGCACGAGCGGCGATTAGCCACTCCGGGGTCTGGGCCAAAGCACACGCAACCGAAGCCGCCGTGAACGTGGCCAGCCCAGTTATGAACATCCTGCGACGTCCGAAGCGATCGCCCAGTGCGGCGCCTGTCATCAGAAGGACCGCGAGCGTCAACACGTATGCGTTGACCGTCCACTCGAGCTGTGCGAGGGATGCTCCCAGTCGTATACGTAGCGTCGGCAGCGCCGTCGAGACGACAAGTGAGTCCAGCGAAACCATGAGCGAGGCGATGGACGTAATCAGCAGCGTCCATACCGCCCGCCGGTTCACACTCTGCCCCTCCTGCGCCCCTTTACCTTCGCCAGGTCGAGGTGAACAGGTCGCCGCCGCTTCCCTCAAAGGTCCCCCACCTCCAACGTCTCAAGGACGATCGCTGCAGGCGGAGACTACACCGGCCGAGGATTGCCCGCAAACAGCGGACGGCGGCGGTTACCGCTCAAGCCCCGAGCGATCGGGCTCAGACGCGGGTCCGTCGGGCAGTACGGCACGCGGCAACACCGCAAGCTGCCGTGATTGCGCCACGAGCATCCCGCGTGAATCCCAGATCTCGAAGTCCTCCTCGTGAAACCCGCGCGCAATATGCCTCGTGCTGACCCGACATGCCAACCAACCCTCGGCAGGCCGGCTACGCAGATGGAGGCTCATGTCGAGCGTTTTCGACTCGGTCTCACCGAGTTCAAAGACGATCGGCGCCGCCGCATCCGCGAACAGCGCCAGGGCGGGCGCATCGTACATGCGCGGCTCACGGAACCTCATCCAGAAGTGGACGCATGATTTCCCCGCTGGAGCGCCCTCATACCAGCCAATCGGCTCAGGCAGTCGATACTCGATGTGCTCGGCGATCTCGAGTGCCGGCGCGCCGCCGACCGGAAACGGCTCCAGCGAGTCATCCGGTGGCGTCAGTGGTGGCGCCTCGTTGAGTAGCAGGACGCGACCCTGGGATTTGTCGAGATCAGTGAACGTGGCCAGGATTCGTAGCGTCTCCCGCCCGTGCTGATGGAGCCTCGCCTCACAGTTCCCGAGCCTCGATCCATGCCGCATCGTTTCGGTGGCGATCTGTACCTCACCCTCTTGCGTCTGGCGCATGAAGATTGCCGAGACGCTCAGGGGGTCCGGGTGGGTCATCTCCTCTTCCATCGCCCTTACGCCAACGGCGAGCACATACCCGCCGAGCGGGCCGCTGCCGAGCCCATTCCATCGGCCGCTGATGGTGGCATCGAAACGATGGGGCGAACTCTCGGTAACGCCAATGTCCGAGTCGAACGGGTGCAAGGCGCCAACGTACCAGGACGGCCCTCGGCGATCCCCTCGTGGTAGCAAGTCGCAGCGACCGCCGCAAAGCGGCATATCGAGGGCCACATGACCGGTCGCTCGTCGGGCCCGCGCCCCGGGCGGGAGGACACCTTCGGAGGCATCTCGGCCGACTACAAGCTGGCGCTCAACATGCTCGCGCTGATCGCCTTCGCGGTGCTCGTTTGGATCAGCCGGAGCGGGCGCCCGCGTGCCGCCGCATCGTCAGACGACCGACGAGCGAGCGTCCCCCGGGGCCGGGCGGGGCTGGAAGGTCGCGGCTGAAACGCCGGCCGAGCTCCGTCGCGAGGTGGCTCCCGTGGTCCTCCTCGGGCTCCGCGATCGCGATCGAGGTCACACCGCGGGCGCCGTCTTCGATCAGGATCCGTGACCCGTCGGGCACCTCTTCGACCGTGATCCGGCGGGGCGAGCGGATGAAGTAGCGCACCGTCGGGCCGACGTCCTCGTCGCCGCCGGCCGACAGCTCCACCACGTCGCGGTCGCCGTCGTAGCGGATCGAGCGCAGCCGCCGCTGGCGGCGGGCCGGGTCGCGCTCTTCACCGCGCAGCTGGAACTGGACCGTCGCCAACGCGTCGGTGCAGCAACGATCGAGCTGTCCGAAGAAGTCCGACCAGACCTGGGCGTTGAGGAAACCTGCCATGCCCGCAAGTTTGCCGCCCCCGCCGGAGGTCATCCGCCCATCGCTGGGCCTCCGGGGCGTCCAATTCTGGACATTCGGCGAAAAAGCTGAAGGCGCCGCGGTGCTCCCCGGCATGGACGCGCTCCGCGGGCCCGGTCGGCTGGCCCCGTCGGCTGGCCCGATCGTCTACGGAGTGGCGTTGGCGCGCGCCTGCAGCGCCGCCGGATCCTTCACCGTCATCCCCCCGCGCTGGGTCTCCAGCCAGTTGAGCTCGCGCAGGGATTGCAGCGCCTGCGCCACGCCGGTCCGGGAAGCGCCGGTCCAGCTCGCCAGTTCTTCCTGGGAGAGCGGCAGCTGGACCTCGATCGAGCCGTTGACGTTCTCGCCGTAGCGCTCGGCGAGCTCGAGGATGCGCGCCGACAGACGCCCCATCGTGTCCAGGGCCGAGAACTGAAGGCGGTTCAAGGTCGCCTCGCGGAAGCGCCCCGCCACCACTTCGAGCAGCACGAGCGCCACCCGCGGGGTCTGCTCGAGGTGCTCGCGGAAGCGAGCGCCGGGCATCATCAACGCGCGCACCGGCTCGAGCGCGACCACCGTGGCCGAGCGCGGCTGGCGGTCGATGAACGCGAGCTCGCCGAGCAGGTCCCCGGGGTCACGGATGCCGAGGATCACCTCGCGCCCGTCGGGGCCGGTGCGGGTCACCTTGACGCGGCCGCCGAGCACGAGCACCAGGCGCTCCTCCGGCTCCCCCTCGAACATGATCACGCTGCCGCGGGGAAAACTCGTGGGCCGGCCGAGGGCTTCCACCGCCGAGCGCTCCTCCGGGGTGAGGCGGGCGAGGAAGGTTCCCTCGACGAGCTCGTCGGTCCGCGTCGTTCCCATTCAGCCGCGGATCGTAACCAGCTGGCGGCGGGCGTCGGCGATATCCCGGGAGATGCCACCGGCGCCCGTCTCGCGGGCGCTCCGTTCGGCCCGCTCGAGCATCATCTCGGCGCGGCCGACGTCCTTGTGAGGGTCGCGCGTGATGAGCGCCCGTGCCCACCGCGCGTGCGTGCGCGCCAGCAGCAGCGGAGCCTCGAGTTTCGTCTCCAACGCGGCCGCGGCCGCGAAATGCTGCTCTGCCTCCTCGTAGCGCTCGAGCGTCGCGGCCAGCGCGCCGAGGGCGAAGTCGATCGACCCGTAGACGTGGGCGCCACTCACCGCCAGCTGCCCGGAGAACGGACTCAGCAGGCCGAAAACCGTCTCCGCCTGCTCCGCGACGCCCAACAGAGAGCACGCATCCGCCCACAACATCATCACCAGCGACCAGGCCTCGTCGTGCGCGATCCCCTCGAAGTCTTCGGCCAGTGCCAGCTCACGAGCCTCCTCCGAGCGATTGCCCTGGATCATGGTGAGCGCCGCCGCGCCCGCACGCCAGCCCGAGAGGACCTGCCCGGGTCCGGCCAGAGCCACCACCTGGTCGGTCAGCTCCCCGGCCCGCCCTTCGAAGTAGCGCACGTGGAACACGTGGGCGCCGTAGAAGATCGGGGCATCGGGCTGTGCCGCGGCGGTGCCGAGCTCATACGCCTGCCTCGCGATGCGCTCGGCCGCCTGCAACTCCCCGCCGAGCAGCGTCCAGCCGAACTCGAGCAGCAGGTGCAGATAGGCGATCCACGGCTCGGGCACCTTCTCGGCGACGCTGCGAAGCGTCTGGAGCCCCAGCTCGACCTGCTCGCGGTCGGCGACCTCGAGGCCCACGAGCATACGCCGCGCGGCCGCCCGCGCGATCAGCCTGGGATCGTCCAGCTGGGCGGCGAGGTCGTTGAGCTCGACGATCATGTGCCTGCGCGTCTCGAGTGTGTGGGGGGCCACGATCGCACCCCAGCCGTCGGTCATCGCGCGGGCCAGCGTGGCCGGATCGCCGCCCGCTCGGGCGAGCTCGATCGCCTGCTCGGCAAGGCCTTCACAACGCTCTGGTTCCCCGCTGAACTGCAGCTCGGCGGCCAGCAGTGCGAGCACTTCAGCCTGGCGCGGATCGTCGCTCCTGAGCGCTCCGGCGGCCGCTTCGAGGGCATGCACCCGCTCGACGTCGACGCCCCCGAAGTTGCTGGCGAAGCCACGGTTGTTGGTCAGCACCGAGCGGACGAGCAGCTCGGTGTCATTCAGCTGCCGGGCGACGTCGGTGGCACGCAACAACGTCTCGCGGAAGGCCGGATCCCCGATCTGCCGCTGGGCCTCGCCGAGCCCGATCAGCAACTCGCAGCGGACCGCCGGCCCGGCCCGCGAGCCGGAGGCCGCCAGCAGCTCCAGGGCCTGGCCATACCAGCGGATCGCCTCGTCGGGGGCGAGCTGCTGCAGCGCGCGCTCGCCCGCCAGCTGGGCGTAGTGGGAGGCCTTGGCGGCGTCGATGCTGACCACGGCGGCGGCCCAGTGGGCGGCGAGCTCACCGAGTCGTTCGCCCGGTTCGCTTCCATAGCGCTCCTCCAGGGCCTCGGCGACGCTGCGGTGCAGGCGTGCGCGGCGGATCGCGCCCAGGCCCTCATACAGGGCGTGCTCCACGAGGGCGTGGGTGAACGTGAAGCCGCCCGGCCGCTGCTTGCTCTCCTCCACGATCGATCCCTTGACGGCGTCGTCGAGCAGGTCGAGCAGCCGGTCGTGCTCCATGTCGAGCACGGTCCCCAGCAACTCGAGATCGAAGTCCCGCCCGATCACCGAGGCGGCCCCGAGGGCGTCCTGGGTGTCCTCGCCCAGGCGCTCGACACGACGTCCGATGACCTCGATCACGCTCTGCGGGAGACCGAGCTCCCCGAGGCTGTGGGCCAGCCGCCAACGACCGGTGTCCGTCTGGGCGATCGCACCCGACTCGCGCAGGTGACGGATCACCTCGAGCGTGAAGAAGGGGTTGCCGGCGGTCTCCTCCGCGATCTGGCGCGCGAGCTCTCCGCCCTCCACCTCGACGGCGTGGGGCGACCCGGTGAGCGCGACCGGATCCTCGTGATCGGCGGCCTCGATCAGGGTGAGCACGTCATCCGCCGGCAGGCCGGCGAGCTTGATCCTCGCGACCCGCTGCTCGCGATGCAGGTCCGCGAGGACGGACACCAGAGGATGCTCTCGAGGCAGCTCCGTGTCGCGGTAGTTGCCGAGCAGCATGGTGTGGGCCGGGGCGGCGGACACCACGTGGCGGAGCAGCGAGAGCGTGGGGCCGTCGGCCCAGTGGAGATCGTCGAGAACGACGAGCACCGGGCCCTGTGCGGCCACGTCGCCGAGCAGCGCCGCGGCCGCCGCGTAGAGGAGGTAGCGCTCGGTCTCGGGGTCGCTCTGGCGGGGCGCCGGGCAGTCGGCGACGCGCTCGCGCAGCGCGGGCACGATACGCGAGAGCTCGCCTCCGCGCTCCTTGACGTGGGTCTCGAGCATGGTCTCGGGCACGTGCTCCACCAGGTGACCGAGAGCCTCCAGCCACGGCTGGAAGGGGACGCCCAGATCCTCGTCGCAACGTCCGTACAGCACGGTCGCCCCGGCCTCGTGCAGCTGCCACGCGAGCTGGGTGGAGAGGCGGGTCTTCCCGACCCCGGCCTCTCCGCCGAGCAGGGCCACGCGGAGCGAGCCCCCACTCCCCTGTTCCCACAGGTGCGTCAGCTCATCCAACTCCCCCACCCGGCCGACGAGCCCCGCGGGTCGCCGGCTGTCCGAGAACGGAGAGCGGTAGGCCTCCAGCAACCGCTCGGGAAGCGGGAGACCCGCGCTCAACAGCGGCTCCCAGAGCACCTCGAGCGCCTCCACGGGGCTCAGGCCCTTGAGCTCGACGGAGCCGAGCTCACGGAAGGCGAAGCGGTCCCGCGACCCGGCGAGCTGGCGCACGATCGAGGTGATCAGGATCTGATCACCGAGTGCCATCGCACACAGCCGCGCGGCCTCCACGGCTGCTGGGCCGAAGTAGTCGCCGCGGTCGAGTGTGACTTCACCGAAGCTCGCGCCGATGCGGATCTCGCAGCGCTCGCCGGCGCGGTGGTTGCGGGCGCGCACCGCCTGCTGCATCTGAACTGCGCAGGCGAGCGCATCCGAGGGGTTGTCGAACACCGCCATCAGCCCGTCACCGAGGCTCTTGACCTCACGGCCGTCGGTGCGCTCGATGGCCGAGCGCAGGAGCCTGAAGTGCTCCCGGCGGAGCTCTTCACCGGCAGCCGGACCGAGCCGAGCTGACATCTCGGTCGAGCCAACCAGATCCGTCATCAAGAGCGCGACCGTTTGCACGGACATCGACACAGTTCCCCTACTGCAGATGCTACTGGGCGAGCTCGGCGGTTGGCGGGTGGCGGACGGCTGACCGGGCGGCGCGACGCGCTGTAGGATCACCCGCAAGGGGGTAGCCCGCGTGTACACATCGGTGATAGACGTCCTCGACGCCGACTGGATCCGGCGCCTGCGTGGTGAGCCCGATGAGCCGCGGTCCGATGGCGAGCCTCCGCTGCCGGGACCCTCGCAGAAGCTCGGCCTGCTCCAGGCGCTGGCGATGGCCCACGACCCGCTCGGGTTCTTCGAAGCCTTCCAGCTCCGTTACGGAGACATATTCGAACTGCCGTTCGGGACCGCGCTCGCGCGCAACGCGTGGGTATGTGACCCGTTCCTCGCCCGGGAGGTGATCGAGAGCGAACCTCCTCCACTCGAGGCGGCGCTTACGAATGCGCTCGTCGAGCCCGTGGTGGGAGCGGGGTCGCTGCTGCTGCTGGCAGGGGAAGAACACAGGCGCCGTCGCGAAGAGCTGGAGCCGGAGTTCGACGCTTCCCGGCTGCGCCTGGACGCGGGGCTCATAACCGAGGAAATCACCCGCCACCTGGAGAACTGGGAGGCAGGCAATGTCATCGGACTGTGGAAATGGGCGCAGCAGCTCACCGCCGCGATCATGCTCAGAGTGGTCTTCGGGATCGGACGCGGCTCTGCGTTCGACGAGCTTTCGACAGCCGTGAGAGAGGTCGTGGAACTCGCCCATAACCCCGCGATGCTGATGCCGTGGCTGCAGATCGACGCAGGCCCGCTCAGTCCGTGGGGGAAATTCCTGCGTCAGAAGGCCCAGGTCGACCAACTGCTCGAAGAACAGATCCGCAAGCGCCGCGGTGACCCAACGCTCGATGAACGCATGGACATCCTGTCGTTGATGGTCAGAACGAACCTGCATGACGGCGACGTGCGCGACGAAGTCCTCACGCTGCTGATCGCCGGCAACCAGACGACCGCTGCGGGACTCACCTGGACGCTGGAACTGCTGCTGCGAAACCCCGCGAAGCTCGCCAAGCTCCGTGGCAGGCTGCGGAAATGCGAAGGCAGATACCTCGAGTCGGTCGTGACGGAGGCGCTGCGCCTGCGCGTGCCCCTGTTCGCGCTGGGCCGCGGCACCCAGGCTGAGTATCAACTGGGGCCGTTCACGATCCCGGCCGGCATGGGGATCGCGATTCCGCTCCTGCTCGTGTATCGCTCGCCGGGGATGTTCAAGGACCCGACGGTGTTCCGCCCGGAGCGTTTCGAACCTCCCGAGCCGGCCCCCGGGACATGGGTCCCCTTCGGTGACGGAATCCGCAAGTGCATCGGCTGGCACTTCGCCCTCCTGCAGATCGGCATGATCGTGGAGGCGGTCGTCAACCGGTTCGACCTGCGACTGATGAACGAACGTCCGGCGCGGCCGAAGCTGATGAGCGGCGCACTGGTCATACCCGATACGGACGTGCCCGTGCGCGTGACCGTCAGGCGCGCATCCGGCTGAGCGCGCGCAGACCGTGCGCGCCGGGCAGCAGGTAGTAACCGCCCCCGCGGGTGGTGACGAACGACCTCAGCTCTTCCAGGAACAGCGGGGGCGTGTCCGGAATGATCATGCGACCGCTGTCGCGGTCGCGGAGGCCCGGTGACAGCAGCGGGTCGCGGTCGGTGCCCACCCCGAGCGAGTTGCCGTCCCCGAGCCATCGACTCTGGATGAACTCGAACTGACGCTCTATGTCGGCTTGGTAGCAGACGAACATCAGGCCGCGCTTGTATTCGCCGTTCTCGTACTCCCGGGCGGCCGTCCCCTCGGCGTCCGCGTCCTGCTCCGTACCGTCCTCGCCCTCTTCGGCGAGCGGCTCACCGTAGGGCACGCCCCGTCGGATGATGCGGTGCCGCAGCGTCGGGCGTCCCTGCCACAGTGCGGAGTCTCGGGGGTTGCCCCGTCGCACGTGCGCCCCGAGGGGGCACCTCGAGCCATCCGGATCTTCGCCGTAACCGAAGCGATTCGCGCGGCGTCCCGTGGCCGGCGGTCCTTCCTCGTGGGGGTGACGCTCGGTCGAGGAACCGTTGGGCCAGCGACCGACCATCTTGGCCCGCACGTACATCGTTTTCACCCCCAGGTCATGGGCCACCTGCCGCGTATAGCTACGAAAGCCGGCCACGTCCTGGGCCAGCTTGCGGACGACCATGAAGGTGGAATCCACGCCCAGGGGACTGGCGGGCGCCTGCGGCAGGCCGCCGCCCTCATCCGGGTAGCCGAGGACGAACTCTCCCAGCGCGATCGTCCGCCAGACCTTCGCGGCCGTCATCGTTCCCTCGCCGACCGCGTTCGCGCGGGAATCCACGCCCGCGATCGCTGGTTGGGAGAAGCCGTCGTCGAAGCCGAAGTGCTCACGGTGGTCGGCGGGCCGGCTCCCTTCATGCGGCCCCCCGATGACCGCCAGGCCGGCCTCCACGGCGAGTCGCGGGCCATCCGCGAGACGCGCCGGATCGTCGGCCGTCAGCACCATCAGCACGTCGTTCTCCTCGAGCCCTTCCTCCCAGTGCTCGGGAGCGCTGCGGTCGACATCGCCGAGCGCAGCGGCACGCTCGGCCATTCCCTGCCGGAAGGCGTCAAGCCCTGCGAATGCTTCTTCGGCCACGCCCAGCCGCACGAGCCCGCGGAATGTGAACGCGATGTTAAGCGTCAGCTCGGGCTCGTACTTGCGCCAGATCCAGCGTGTGGTGATGGGAGCCGTCGTGAGGATGTTGTGG
>Ga0335085_10004812_pt1 | contig 22094 bp, 16 predicted proteins | sample Lox_Sample_45_FD_206712 | JGI IMG/M metagenome (GOLD analysis project Ga0335085, IMG submission 206712) | Soil microbial communities from Loxahatchee National Wildlife Refuge, Florida, United States - Lox_Sample_4.5 | ecosystem: Environmental > Terrestrial > Soil > Wetlands | place: USA...
CGCATTGTCTTCCCCTGAGACCAACGACTCTGAACGCGGCCGTTTCATCTCCGCCGATACCGCCATCCTCATCGGCATCGCCGCCGCTATCGCGCTCTTTCATGTCCTCACTAACGGCCAATATGGCTTTCATCGCGACGAGCTTCAGTTCCTCTCCGACGCGCGCCATCTTGACTGGGGATTCGTCCCCTACCCGCCCTTCACGCCATTCATTCAGCACATCGCCCTAGCGCTCTTTGGTCTCTCTCTCGTTGGCCTCCGCATGACCGCTGTCCTCGCGCAGTTCGCTGTGGTCATCCTCGCCGGCCTCATCACACGCGAACTCGGCGGCTCGCGCTTCGCTCAGATCACTGCCGCCCTCGCCGTCGGCTTTTCTCCGGTCGAGATCTTTGAGGGCCACGAGTTTCAATACACTTCCTTCGATCTCCTCTGGTGGGTGCTCGCCGCTTACTTTGTTGTCCGCCTCCTCAAGTCCGGCGATCCCCGCTGGTGGCTCGCCATCGGCGCTGCGCTCGGCCTCGGCCTCGAAACTAAATACTCCATCGTCTTCTATATCGCGGGAATTCTGGCCGGTCTCGTCTTCACACCCGCACGCCGCTTCCTCAAGTCCGGATGGTTTTGGGCTGGCGTCGCGCTCGCTCTCCTCATCTTCCTCCCCAACCTGATCTGGCTCGTCCGCCACAATTGGGTCTCCTACACGTTCCTTCAGAACATTCACAAGCGCGACGTCGGTGAAGGCCGCGCCGGCGGTTTCCTCACCGGCCAGTTCTTCATCTGCGCCAACCTCGCCGCTGCACCCCTCTGGATCGCCGGCCTCATTGGCTATCTTCGCGATCGCCGCTATCGCATGATCGCCTTCATGTACATCGTTCCGCTCGCAATATTCTGGGCCAGCAAAGGCCGCCACTATTACGTCGCCCCGGCCTATCCCATGCTCATTGCCATGGGCACAGTCCTCGCCGAGCGTTGGCTGCGCACTCTGCCACGCTGGGGCAGGCACGCCGTCGCGCGCGCCTACTTCATCACCTTCGCTTTTGTCTCGGTCTTCACGTGCGCGCAGCTTTTGCCTCTCGCAACCAGCGGCCCGCTCAAGCAATACGCCCTGCGCCGCAGCTACGATCTGCGCGAAGAAATCGGCTGGGACGACCTCGTCCACACAGTCGCCGCGATTCGCGACTCGCTCCCGCCCGATCAGCAGGCTCCCCTCGGCATTACCACCGGCAACTACGGCGAATACGGCGCCATCGATGTCCTCGGCCGCCCCGATAACCTCCCTGAGCCCATCGGCACCACCAACTCCGAATATCTGCGTGGCTATCCAACCCCTGCGCCCACTACGTTCATCGTCATCGGGCTCACGCCGAAGCAGGCAAACTCGATCTTCACCGGTTGTCGCCTTGCCGCCCACAACGGAAATTCAGAGGACGTCAGCAACGAAGAAAGCCAATATCACCCTGACATCTTCCTCTGCGGCCCACCGCGCCTCCCCTGGGCCGAATTCTGGAAGAACCACCAGGACTTCGGATGAGGAGCAGAAATCGTCTGCCAAGATGAGCAACAAATTGAGGTGTCCCGCCCTAGACGCGCCGTGCGCGTTTGGGATGGCTCCCCTCGCCGAATTGCTGACTTGCTTACCCACTGACTTGCTGACCTGCTAACTTGCTGACTCACTAATACAAAATCACCGCCACCCTGTATGCGGCAAACCCTCCCTCCGCCACCTGCGCCGGGCAACTGCCCACCGCAGCCTGCCGGTAATTCCCGCTCGCCAACTTGTCCCTCAGCGCTTTAGGCAACTCGGTCAAATCCCCCGCCTGCCAGCGCATCACGAACCGCGGCATCAGTCCGCCTTCCGCACGCGGCAGTCCTTCATCCGTCGCGCATGCCGCCCGCGCCACGCTCGGATCGCGCAAAATCGCCACGCCGCTCACCCGCACCAGCGCCGCCACCTGCGCCTCTACCTGCGCCGCGCTTAGCTGCTCCACGCCTCGCGAGTAATCCGCCACCGCGTACAAAACTCCGCGAGCAGCCACCACCGCCACGCCCACGCGATCCACATCCGGGCTCAGCAGGTTCGCGCGATGCCCCGGCGACTGCATCCACTCCTCGTGAATCGCATCCGCCGATGGCCCCACGGCCACGTTCTCCTCAATTACGCTGAAGTGCGCGCCCGCCTGCGCCGTTCGCTCGCTCAGGTCCGGCTCGCCGCCATACCGATGCGAAATCGGCCCTTCCTCAGCCATGCGCTCGCAATGCTTCAGCGCCGCTGCCGCCAGCGCCGGGTCCCAATCCAACCGTCCCACGCCAGCCTGGATTCGCGCCTCATTGGCCAGCGCAAAAATCTGTTCCGCCTCAGCCCGCATGTTGCCCGAGCTTTGATACGGCATCTGGGCTACCACTTGTGCTGCTGCGAGGGCTGAAGCGGCGGCAATAAAAACTGTGCGCAAGAAACTCATGCTTGTTTAGACCCCGCGTTCGTGCGCATGTCGCTCTATTCTTTCTCCGAAAGACGCTCCCGCGGCAATATCGGGGAAATCTCCGTCGGAAGCGTATCGGCGGTAATGCTTCTAAGCCGGTGCCGGATCCTCCGGCTTGGGGTCCGTATTTTTGAAGGCGGACTTTCGTCGGTCGGAATCGTCGCGCGGTCCAACCCAGAGGATTAGAAGGAGTGCCGGCAGTCCGATGACGCTCGTGAGCACGAAGAACCATGCCCAGCCCATTTTCAATGACAACCATCCTCCCGAGGAGGCGACGACCGTGCGTCCGAGCAAAGTAATCGACGAAAGCAGCGCATACTGAGTCGCCGTGGCTGTGAAGGCGGGCGAGCATAGGCTCGAAATGTACGTGATGAGCGCCGTCCCGGCCATTCCCCCCGTGATATTCTCGGCAGTCACGCAGAGGGCGAGATAGACGATGCGATGACCTTCCACTGCCTGCAGGACAAAGAAAAAATTCCCGATCGACTGCAGAATGCCGCAAAGAATCAGAGACCGGCGGATTCCGTAACGGGTCGTCACCACCCCGCCCAGCAGAACCCCGGCCACAATCGAGAAAAATCCGAAGACTTTCGATGCGGCGGCGATCTCAGGAAGAGTGAATCCCAGCGAAATGTAGAGAGGAGTTGACATCACGCCCGCCATCGCCTCGCCGAGCTTATATCCGAAGATGGCGATCAGGATGATGGGCCAAAGCGGCCGGCGCATGAAATCGCGAAATGGGGCGATCACCGCGTTGAATACCGCATGGCGAACGGCGAGCCATCCCGATTGCGCCGCGTGCGATCGCTGAGTCGGGACTTTAGGCTCGGGGCCAAACAGAAAAACCAGCAGACCCACAACCATCAGCGCAGCCATGGTGGCATAGGCGGCAAACCATCCGGCGTAGGCTGCGATTAACAGGCAGCCGGCGCCGGAAACCAGCATGCCGATCCGGTAGCCTGCCTGCACCATGGCTGCTCCGGGAGCCTGCTCATCGCCCGTCGTGCTCTCCACGCGCCAGGCGTCAATCACAATGTCCTGGCTCGCCGAAAGAAACGCAACAAGCACTGCGAACGCCGCCATCAGGCGCAGATTGTGCTTGGGATCCGAAGATCCCAAAGCAAGAATTGCGCCGATGAGAAGGATTTGGATCGTGATTCCCCAACCACGCCGCCGTCCCAAAGGCAGCGGCGGAGGGACCCTGTCCATGATGGGCGCCCACACAAACTTGAATGCGTACGACGTGCCCACCAGGGCGATCGCGCCGACGGCGCCGCGCCGCACCCCGGCGGTCGACATCCACGCTTGAAGAGTTGAATACGTCAGCAACAGCGGCAAGCCGCTCGAAAACCCCAGCGCAAGCACCTGGAGAACGCGCGGCTGCGTATACGCTGCTACCGCGCGCTGCCAGTTTGTTCGAGCGTGATCGTGTTTGATCCCGGGTATTTGGTCCATCTCGATTGAGGTGCGCCTTCTCTCAGCCTACCTCCGCCGGCGCAGCTTATTCTGAAAACGTGAAACTCGGAATCATCTCCGACACCCACGGCCTCCTTCGTCCCGAAGTCGCTCCCGCGCTCGCCGGCGTCGATCGCATCCTCCATTGCGGTGACGTTGGCAAAGTCTCCATACTCGACGAGCTCGCCAAAATCGCTCCCGTCACCGCGATCCGCGGCAACGTCGACCGCGAAGGCCCCTGCGCCAAGCTGCCCGAGGCCGACGTCGTTCTCATTGAGAACCCTCCCCACGCCGGCCTCTATATCTACATGCTCCACGACCTCAAGACTCTCCACCTCGATCCCGCCACCGCCAAATTCGCCGCCGTCCTCCACGGCCACACCCACGTCCCCAATTTCATTACGAAGAAAGGAGTGCTCTACTTCAACCCCGGCTCCTGCGGCCCCCGCCGCTTCGACCTGCCCGTCACCGTCGGGCTTTTGACAATTGAATCGGACGGTAAGTTGAAGCCAGAGATCGTGGCGCTACTCTGAAGCTGAAAGCCAGAGCGTTTCCGGAGAATCAGTTTTGTAACAAGAGCACGGCTTTTAGCCGGGCCGAAAATGAAAGAAAAAATCTGGAGCTTTAACCCTGAGGGACCGGCACATGCGTGGGGTACTAACAGGGGATCGGGAATACCCGGCGCAAGCCCTTGCAAATGTTTAAGAAGTCGCAGAATCGAGCCTGAGGCGGCCTCAAAATGCCATCGCCTCAGGTTACCGTGGGAACGCATTGGGCTGCCCCACGTAATGTGAGAGCTCCTCGTTTTATCTTGCCGATCCGCGCTCCACATACGATCCTGAAATCGGCAGTTCATCACCGGACGCAGTTCATGACCGGACATTGATCGTCAGAGTCGAACCGCACCATTGGCTTTTGAGCCTTTTCCCCTACTTTTCGGGCTGCCGATTCACAATATTTTTGCGATTTTTAAGCCGCGCGCTACGGCGCTGTGGCAGCGTGTCCGACAAAGAGATCGATTCATTGACCACCACTATTGTCCAATTCTAGATAGACGAGGTTGATAGATGAAACTTCTCTCAATGCAGTACATGCCCTTGGCCAGCGCCTATCTTTGCGAAGACTGCCATTGCGTGGGAAATTGCGCGGAGCAGTGCCCGGCTTGCGCTTCCGAGGCCTTGATGGGATTGGCCGGAGTCTTGAATCGCGAACAATCGCACGAAAAGATTGAATCGACTTTTCGCGTGAAAGTGAAAATGTTTTCGCATCGAGAACGCGACAGGATGATGGAGGACGGCGTAGAGTTCCCGGCAGCATAGGCGCGCGATAAAGACTCGAAGCCGATTCCGGAGGCATCGTCGCCAACTCGCTTCCCCGCCCAGCCACAAAGTGAGATGCCCTCGGCCCTCTGCCCACTCTGAACTGCGAACTAAGAACTTCGAACTATCCGTACACCGCCGGAATAAAATTCTGTTCCTGGATTGGCGGCCGCACATAGCTCGATTTCATGATCGGCGGCAGCTTCAGCGGCGCCGGCGTCAAATCGCGATACGGAATCATTGAGAGCAGGTGACGGATGACGTTGAGCCGCGCCGATTTTTTGCTCTCGGCATTCACCACGTACCACGGAACCTGCTTCGTATCCGTCACCGCGAACATCTCGTCCTTGGCTCGCGAATAATCCGCCCAGTGCTTGCGCGACTCCAGATCCATCGGGCTTAGCTTCCAGCGCTTCGTCGGCTTATCCATCCGGTCCTGAAACCGCCGCTCCTGCTCTTCGTCGCTCACACTGAACCAATACTTGATGAGCGTGATCCCCGACCGCACCAGCATGCGCTCAAACTCCGGGCAGCTTTGCATGAACTCCCCATACTCCCTGTCCGTGCAGAAACCCATCACATGCTCCACGCCCGCGCGGTTATACCAGCTCCGGTCGAACAGAACCATCTCTCCCGCCGCCGGCAAATGCGCCACATACCGCTGGAAGTACCATTGCGTCTTCTCGCGCTCCGTCGGCGTCGCCAGCGCCGCAATCCGGCACACGCGCGGATTCAGCGACTCCGCGATCCGCTTGATCGCTCCGCCTTTGCCCGCCGCATCGCGCCCCTCAAACAGAACCACTACCCGCAGCCCCTCGTGCCGGATCCACTCCTGCAGCTTCACCAGCTCCACCTGCAGCCGCCGCAGTTCGCGCTCATAGTCGCAGTCCTTGCCCAACCGCAACACCGCCGCGTGGCCATCAGCCTTCCCATTAAGATTCCCGTTTACATGCCCATTCGCGTTCTCGTTTGATTTCCCATTTGCGCACATTGCGGGGCCCGTCCCGGTCGCCCCATTCCCCTCGCCGTGCTTGTGCTTCTCGTCTTTCTTTCCCATTTTTCCCCCACGCCGCCTCAAGCGCAGCTGCGCTCACTCCCCATCTCATCCTTCCTATCGGCAAATCTCAGCTCCCGATTACCTCCGCGCCCATCACCTTGCCAACTCACCAACTTGCCGACTCGCTGCATTGCTCCCATCGCCACAAGCCTGTGCGCCAGTAACGTGACAAACAAGGTTCAGCGGCGCGCCCGCCCGCCCTTCCGCTCCTTCAACGCGCCGATAATCGAATCTGTGAAGGCTCGAAACAATCTCGCTCTCTTAAATGATTACGCCGCCTATCTTCGTGTGGAAAAAGGACTTCGCCCCCTCACTTGCGAAGCCTACCTCAGCGACCTGCGCATCTTCGCCGAGATTCTGGAAGACCGAAACGCCGTCCTGCTCACGGCCGTCGAGGCCGATGTCTCCGCATTCCTCGACCACCTCCGCACCCACAACATTGACTCCCGCTCCGCCGCACGCAAGCTTAGCTGTCTTCGCGGCTTTTACAAATGGCTTCTTCTCGATCGCCGCATCCATCACGACCCCACCGTCAACATCGAGTCGCCCAAAGCCTGGAAAGTTCTGCCCAAATCTCTCGCCGAGCCTGAGGTCACCGAAATGTTGGAGCGCGCTGCTCTCGCCGCCACGCACCCACAGGCCAAGGCCACCGCGCTGCGCGATCGAGCCATCCTCGAGCTTCTCTATGCCGGCGGCCTCCGCGTCTCTGAGGTCACAGGCCTCTCTGTCAGCGATCTCGGTCTCGATTCCGGCCGTGCGCAGGTTCGCGGCAAGGGCGATAAGGAACGCATCGTCCCCCTCGGGCGCTCCGCCGTCCAGGCGATCGAGCAATACCTCCGCGAAGGTCGCCCCCACCTCGAACGCATCAGCACGGTCCGCAAAAAACGGCCCACACCGGGTGACGGGTCGAAGCTCTTCCTTTCGCTCCGCGGCATGCCTCTTACGCGCCAGTGGATCTGGAGCCTCGTCAAGCGATCCAACCATTCCACCAGCCCGCACGGCCTGCGCCATAGTTGCGCCACGCACATGGTCGAGCACGGCGCCGATCTGCGCAGCGTGCAGATGATGCTCGGCCACGCAGACATCTCCACCACGCAGGTCTACACACATCTCGCGCTCGGCCGCCTCAAGGCCGTCCATCGCATGCATCATCCGCGCGGCGCCCGCCGTCCGACAGATTCCGCGGTCGAAACCGGCTCACTGCCCGGTCAACGCTCCGGCCCACAACTCGTCCAGTCGCGCAACTCCAGCGAGGAAACTCAGTGACCGGCACCGCCGCGCCGCCCCTCTCTCCTTCGCCGGCTGAATCCTCGGTCGCCGCCTCCGAAACCGCCGACAAAATCTCGCCCGCTAAAATCGCAGCAGGCAAGATCGAAATTCTCGTCGATGCCTACCTCCACGTCCTCTCCGCCGAGCGCGGCTCCTCCGCCCACACTCTCCGCGCGTACCGCCGCGAGCTGCATGGCTTCGCTGCCTGGATCGCAAAACACCATCCCCGCCTCACCGTAGCCCGCATTGAACACACTCACATCCGGTCCTATCTCGGCACGCTCTACGATCGCAAGCTCTCAAAGGCCTCCGCCGCCCGCGCCCTCGCCTCCATTCGCAGTTGGTTCAAGTGGCTGGCCCGCAATCACCACATCGAGCAGAACGCCGCCTCGCTCGTCTCCACGCCGCGCCTTCCTAAACATCTTCCGCGCGTGCCATCCATCGAGCAGCTCAACCGCGTGGTGGATTCTGTCCTCGACGACGCCGCCAGTTGGCCCGCCCGCGACCGCGCCATCATGGAAATGCTCTACGGCTGCGGCATCCGCAACGCCGAGCTCACAGCCCTCAACCTCGACGACATTCATTGGGCTAACGAGGCCATCCTCGTCCGCGGCAAAGGCCAGAAGCAGCGCTATGTTCCGCTGGGCGACTCAGCCGCCGAAGCACTCCGCGCCTACATCGCCGAGCGCTCCGCCCGACTGGCAGCAAGCGACGCACAGAAGCCGCTCAACACGCCCGCCCTCTTTCTCAATTTGCAACTGCGCGGCCTTCAGCACGGCGGCCAGGCGCGGCTCACCACGCGCAGCATCGGACGCATCGTCAAGCGCATCGCCATCCTGCGCGGCCTTCCCTCTGACGTCCATCCGCACACCCTGCGCCACGCATTCGGAACGCACCTGCTTGAGGAAGGCGCCGACCTGCGCGCCATTCAGGAGCTCCTCGGTCACGAGCGCCTCTCCACCACGCAGCGCTACACCCAGCTCACCACCGCGCAGCTCACCGCCGTCTACGACCGTACACATCCCCGCGCCAAGTAGCTTCTTACTGCCGTACACAAACTTGTCATCCTGAGTGCGGCCGCAGTTCGCCTTGGCGAACTGCGCCCGAAGTCGAAGCAACTGCATTTGTTTTTCCTCCCCTGTTCGCGGCCGCTGATCTCTCCTCTGTCTTCTCTGCACTCTCCTTCCTATTCCCTGCCTCCCCATGCAACACCAGCCCTCTGGATCACATCACATAATCCGAGGGGCAAAGCTCATGGCAAACTCTGTGCTCGATAAACAACCTACAGTCGATGACATCTACCGCGAAGTCAACCGCATCAAGTCCATCGTCACCGACGCGGTCGATGAAGGCGTTCAAACGGCGATCCGCGCCATCAAGCAGGGCCGCGACACTGCTGATGACGTCGTCCACGACGCTCGCTTCGCCATCAAACGCAACCCGCTCCAGGCAGCGGGAATCGTCCTCGCTGTCGGTGTCGTCATCGGTAGCCTCTTCACCCTGCTGACCGCGCGCCGTTCGTGAGAGTTAAAACGGCCGCCAATGGGCTTGAACCGCTAAATTGACCCGCTGAACCGTCCGGCTCCCCAACGGCTCGCCGCCAGGCCCATGGCGCCACCGAGCCAAACAGAATCCAAAAGCCGCTGGCCCAAGAGCGCTCCTGGCTGGAAACCCATGGACCTGTTCGTCAGAGACTTCATCGTTCCTCTCGCGCAAAAGCGCGGATGGAAACGCTTCTGTGAAATCGGGGCGAGCGAAGGCCTCAGCACGGATCAGCTTCTCAAGCTCACCCGCATCACCCATACCATCGTCGACCCCGGCCTCGACGCCGACCTCGCCGCCAAGTATGCAGTCGACAAGCGCGTCACCGTCCTCCGCGACCTCAGCCTCCAGGCGCTTCCAAAAATGCAGGGCTCCTACGATTGCTTCCTCATCGACGGAGACCATAACTGGTACACCGTTTTCAACGAGTTGAATCTGATCCGGCAACACTGTCTGCTGCGTCCCGGAGGCATGATCTTTTTCCATGATGTCGAATGGCCTTACGGCCGCCGCGATATGTACTATCAGCCGGAAACTGTACCCGCCCGGCATCGGCTTCCCTATGAGCGCAAAGGCATTTTGCTCGGGAAAAGTGCCCTCGTCGATACCGGAGGCCGGAATCCCCGACTCTGTAACGCGACTCGCGAGGGCGGTCCGCGCAACGGCGTCCTCACCGCCATTGAAGACTTTGTGGCCGAGCATCCGTCGGATTACCAGTTCTGCAGGATTCGAGTCCAGCACGGCCTCGGAATCCTTCAATCCCGCAGCAGCGATCCCGCTGAAGATCGGGTGTTCTCTTCTATTCGCATCGCCGCAGCCTGGCAAAATTCTCGCATTTTTCCTAAATCTGCGCTCAGGTATTTACTCTGTCGCGTCTTTCCTGGGTGGTGGCAGAACCGCGAGCCTGCCGGATTTGCCTTCCCTCGCCCCCTCACCCGCCCCCGGCATTCCGCCGGCAATTGAGCCTCGATTCCTCTGCCCAGGCCCGAATTGCATCCCCAAAACGACCATTGGCAATTCATATCCTTTCCAAAAACCAGTCTTCTCCGTCCCCCCGGGGGCCCAAATTTCTTGCCGCTGCGGCATGATGCGATACAACGCATCCACTTACCCGTGCATCCTAGTCATAGAGGTGTACTGAATGAAAAAGCTGCACACCGTTTTAGCTCTCACTTTCCTCTCCACGAGTCTTATGGGAGGCGTGGCCCTCGCTCAGGACCATCATGACAACGATCAGGACCACCATCAGAACGTCCAGGACCGGAACCACCATGACAACCACTCCTATGTCGAGCACAAGGACTGGCGTAGGGGCGCGCGCATGAGCCACGACGACTGGAATCGTGGTGATCGAATCGACTACCGTCAATACCACTTGGCAGCCCCGCCACGCGGCTATGAATGGCGCATGGTAGACGGCTACTACGTTCTGGCCAATATCTCGAACTTCCAGATCCGGACCGTCATCCGAATCCCGTAACCAGCCTTTCCCATCGATTTGGGCCGCCGGTCATCCCACCGGCGGCCCTTTCACGTTTCGCCCCACCCGGACCCCTGCTCCCGCTCGCTTATCCATTGCTTATCGCCCGCCGCTCACCGTCAACGGTTCTCTGGCCCGGTCAGAAGCCCGCCGCGATCTCATTCCTGCCGCAAATCGCTTGCGATCCGCCGCGGCTGAAAATGTGCGAAATGCGCGCCGGCGCTACGTCGAGTAGTCCGCATTGATGTGTATATATTGAACCGTCAGGTCCGTCGTCCAGAACACGCACGACCCGCGGCCCTGGTGCAGTTCGATCGAGATCGAGAACTCGCGTTGGCTGATGTACTCGTGGGCTGAGGCTTCGTCGAACTCCTCCGCTCGTCCGCCGTCACGGCAAATCTGCAACGCGCCGAAGCGAATGTCGATGCGCTCCGGATCGACTTGCGCGCCCGAATATCCGATTGCCGCCGCCAGCCGGCCCCAGTTCGGATCGCACCCCGCCCAGGCCGTTTTTACGAGCGGCGAGTGAGCAATCGCCTTGGCCACGCGCAGCGCATCGGCATCGCTGGCCGCGCCGTCAATGCGCAGCTCTATCACGTGCGTCGCGCCTTCGCCGTCGGCCACCACCTGCCGCGCCAGCGATGTGCACACTTCGGTCAGCGCCGCCGCAAACGCCGTATCGCCTGCGCCAGTCTTCACGCCGCTCGCGCCCGATGCGAGCAGCAGCACGGTATCGTTCGTCGACGTGTCGCCATCCACCGAAATGCGGTTGAAGCTCACCTCAACGGCTGCCTGGAGGTAGCCATCAAGAACGTCGGGCTCGATCGCCGCGTCGGTCAGCACATAAACCAGCATCGTTGCGTGAGGAATCAGCTGCGGATGAATCATCCCCGAGCCTTTGCCAAAAGCTGCGATCCTCACCTCGCTCCCGGCCCCGTCCGCGCCCTTCAATTCGAGCCGCGCAAACGCCATCTTCTCCACCAGGTCCGTTGTCAGAATCGCGTGCGCCGCGTCGGAAAAATCGTTCGCCTCGGACCCCACACTGGCCGCCAGTTCGGGCAGCACGGCAATCAGTTTCTCCGCCGGCAGCGGCACGCCAATGATTCCGGTCGATGACGGAAACACCTCTTCTGCGCGGCAGCCAAAAGTCTGCGCAACGGCGGCGCAGGTCGCGCGCGCCGCGCGCAGTCCAGCTTCGCCCGCCGCACAGTTGGCGTTTCCCGCATTGATAGCGGCCACGCGGACGCGTCCGCCTGTCGCGCTCAAGTTCTCCTTGCCGACAATCAGGGGCGCGGCAATCACGCGGTTCGACGTAAACGCGGCCGCCGCGCTGGCCGGCGCATCCGCCACAATCAGCGCGAAATCAGGCCGTCCGCTGGCCTTCAGGCCCGCTTTCACTGCGCCAAATCGGAACCCCCTTGGAAGGGCATTGCTCGAGAGATCACTCATGCTTCAAACCCCATTTAATCCAGCCCATTTAATCTAGCAGGTAAGGGGCGCATCGGAACCGGCCAATGAGCAAGCACGAAATCAATTCGCAAACCTTTCTTGAGATGCGCGCGGTCAATGTCGCTCGCGGGGATCGCGTCGTTCTGCACGACGTGAATCTCAGTATCCGCGCCGGCGAGCACGTCGCCATTCTCGGACCCAATGGCTGCGGGAAATCCACGCTCATCCTGGCCATGACCTGCCAGCTTTATCCCATCGTTCAACCAGGGATGCTCGTCCGCATCTTCGGCCGCGAGCGCTGGGATCTGACTGAACTGCGCCGCCACTTCGGCATCGTTTCCGCCAGCCCCCTCGGCGCCGACCTGCCCGGCGAACGAACGGCCGTCACCTCTGGCCTCGATGCCGTGATTTCCGGATTTTTCTCGGCCTCCACGCTGTGGCCCAATCTTCATGTGACCGCTGAAATGCGCGAGCGCGCCCAAGAAGCGTTGGCGCGAATGGAGGCGACGCACCTCTCGCAGCAGCTCGTCGGCGCCATGTCTGCCGGAGAAAAGCGTCGCATCCTGATTGCCCGCGCGCTCGTTCACCGCCCGCAGCAACTTCTTCTCGACGAGCCTTCCAACGCGCTCGACCTCGCCGCCCAGCGCGAGCTGCGCGAGACGCTCAGGGGACTCGCCCGCAAAGGCACCGGACTGGTAATGGTCACCCATCATCTTGGCGACATTTTGCCGGAGATCGAGCGCATCATTCTCATGCGCGATGGCCGCATCGTTGCCGATGGGCCGCGCGACACCCTTCTGACCGAACCGCGCCTGAGTGAGCTTTTCCATGCCCCGATACGCATCGGCCGAGACGCAGAGTGGCTGCACAGTTGGTGATGAGGAACGAAGTCCGCCTGGACAAACATGAATTGGTAAAGGTGAAGGCGATGGAAAGCGCGATAAAACCCGCTCGCTGGATGTTACTCCTCGCCTTTGCGATCATCTATCTGGTCTGGGGATCGACGTTCTTCGCAATTCGCGTTGGCGTCCGCGAGCTCCCGCCGTTTCTTTTCTGCGCCATGCGATTTCTTGCGGCCGGCCTGCTGGTTTATCTCTGGGCTATCGCGCACGGCGAGCATTGGCCGACCATGCGTCAGTGGATTTCAGCGTTCCTGCTTGCGTTCCTGATCTTCGTCGTCGACTACGGCCTTCTCTTCTGGGCGGAGCAGCGTGTTCCTTCCGGGATTGCGGCCGTCATTCTGGCCACTATTCCAGGATTCATGGCCTTGTCCGAGATTCTCATTCTGCGTACGCAGCGCCTTACCGCGCGGCTTGCTGTCTCGCTGCTCGCCGGGATTGTTGGCGTCGCTGTCCTCGTGAGCCCGCCACAATTGCTCGGCAATCTCGGTGGCGCAGCAATCGACAAGACGGGCGCCATCGCCCTCATCATCGGAGCCATCGGTTGGTCGGTCGCGTCAGCGCTGTCGCGCAAATTGCCGCTCCCTTCGTCGAAGGTAATGAGTTCGGGCGCGCAGATGTTGGCTGGCGGAATCATGCTGGCCGTAGTCGCCACCTTGCGAGGAGAAGGTCGGGCGTTTCATATCTCCGCGATCTCGGGCTCCGCATGGATTGCGTTGCTCTACCTGGTTTTCGCCGGATCGATTGCGGGATTCACCGCATATGTGTGGCTGCTGCACCACGAATCCCCCACCAAGGTTGGAACCTACGCATACGTCAATCCCATAGTTGCTGTCATGGTGGGCTATTGGCTGGGCGGGGAGCCACTGGGCATCCGCACGATTGTCGGCGGACTATTCGTCCTGGCGAGTGTTGTGGCGATCACAAGTATGCGTCCAAAAGCCAAGCGGTTGGTAGTGTGAAGGAGGGATAGTTGAGTCGTTCCTGCCACGCGATAGGCCGATCGAGCCAGGCCGCATTGATGAACTCTTTCCTTAACCTGTGTTACCATTCCGCCAACTGTTCAACCCCCTTTTAAAGGGGCGGAGGTCAATGTCATCATGTCGATTTCCAGGCGAGATTTCATCAAGACAAGCGTCGTCGCCGGCGCCGTCGCAAGCATCGGCAACCTGCCCCTGCATGCCGAGCGCGCGTCTGCATCGAGTTTGGTCACGCTGGGTAAATCGGGCGTAAAAGTTACGCGCCTCGCATTCGGCACCGGCAGCAACAATGGCTATGTGCAGGCGCAGCTCGGCCAGAAAGGATTCTCCGACCTCGTCGCTTATGCCTATGATCGCGGCATCCGCTTCTTTGAAACCGCCGAAGCCTACGTCACCCCCGCCATGCTTGGAGAGGCGCTCAAGCCGTTCCCGCGTGACAGCTACACCCTGATGACCAAGGTGACCACGGATCACGATGCCGATCCAGAGCAGCGCTTCGAGGACATGCTCCGCACCTCCAATACCGACTATTTCGACATCATGCTTCTCCACTGGCAACACACGCCCGATTGGGTGGAGACAACAAAGCGCTGGCAGGAAGGCATTGATAAGTTCCAAGCCAGGAAGCTCCTCCTTTCGCGCGGCGCCAGCGTCCACGGTCTGCCCGCGCTGCGACAGATGCCCGGCAATCCCTGGCTGCAAGTGGCCATGATCCGCATGAACCACAAGGGCACACGCATGGATGGACCGACAGGGGCGGACAATAACAATCCGCAATGCGTTCCCGAGGTTGTCGAACATGTCCAGCAAGTCAAAAAGGATGGCATGGGTGTCGTCAGTATGAAACTCATTGGCAATGGCGCCTTCACACAGCACAGCGACCGCGTCGACGCCATGCGGTTTGCGTTCCGCCACGCCGGCGTTGATGCCGTTACCGTCGGCTTCAAAAGCCGCCAGGAAATCGACGAGGCTATTGACAATCTGAACCTGGCCTTTGCGTAAGAGCGCTGAGCTCCGGCGCTACAACCATCGCGAAGGGCAAATAGGCCTCTTTTGAGCACCAAAGAAGACTGTTCCTTCACCACATCGCGCAGCCCCACAGCATCGCAAGACTCGCAAGGAATCGGCGCAGGCTGTCTCATGCCGGATCAGCATTGCGGAGCTTGGTCCGCCGGGCGCCGCCAATATAGACTCAAGCACTTACCCTTAAAATGAGCCCGCACGGAAGCTCTCTAGTCTAGTGATCTAAGACATTGATTTGACGCGTTAGGTCACGCGCAATATGGCGCAGTCTACGACACACCGCGTACATAGCCTGTTAGCTGCCCTTCGCGAACGATTGTCTCGCATGCGAGGCAGACATCAAGCACCAAGAACCAGCCGGTTGATCCTTGATGATCTGGGGGCTTTCGATAGTTTGATACCAAATGTGATATTCCGGTCGGCGCGGAAATGGTTTCGGGTTGCCAACCTGCGAGTGACAGCGTCCATTATCAAGCACAAAGTTGGGCGCAAGCCGCATCGCGTGCTTGGCGCATTTGGCCGAGGTGCCGGTTTTACCGCTAGGTGGGTTGCATTTGCAAACACTGGAGGGTCGGATAGAAGACTGGTGCGGTAACCGGTGATACCCGCGGAATCCAATCACGTCGGCCGGGACTTCACTCGTCGTGTTTCAGCTTCGCCTTGGTGGTAGACGGAGGTGCTTCGTCGCGCGACTCCGTTGTCAGTGGGCAAAAGCAGGCCCCGCCCGAAGGCAGGGCCTGCGATACAGCGGGAGGAGGGCTTACTCCTGCCCAATGTTCAGTGAGCCATGGTCGCTCGAGGTGTCGAGGCAGACCATCCGTCCCTTAGTGCCCGAGTTAGTGGCCTTGTCCACGCTGATGGCGATGCAGTAGGTCATCACCTCTGTCGTGCTGTTCAGCATCCGCTCGACATCAAAAATGCCCAACGTCCCGGTTGGATCAAGCCCCAGCGTGCCGGTCGTTGGATTAGCGGCACTGTCTGGAACGAAGGCGGCCGTAACGGTCCCGCCGCAGCCGCCGCTCATGGCGCACAGGTCTTCGTCCCATTCGGCCCAGCCGTCGCCGTTATCGTCCTCAGCGTAGTTGAGGATTGAACCGCTGCTGGCGAGTGTGAACGTACTGTTGGTTAGATCGTCACTTGGGTTCCCGTCGATGAATTTGTTCATGAACAAACTGGCGGCGAGGTTACCGGACGCCCAGGTGCCTGAACTCGGCGCCGTCTGGGGCTCCAGCCATCCCAGCCGATTCTCGGTATTGCTGTCGCCGCCGCCGCTATCGCCGAAGAGCGCCACTGCGGAATTTGCATCGTAGACGTAGAAGACGACTCCGGTCTGGCCGCCAAGCGTTGTGCGGCCTGTGGTGGAATCCGTGGTGTAGGTCAAGGTCGAGGGGCACGCGCCTCCGCCCGGACAAGTGTCCTTGATCGTGCCGCCGTTGTTGGAGATGTCCGCATTGATCAAGAAGGATGTAGCTGAGGAACTGCCCGTCGCTTGAACGATCTCCGCATCATAACTCGATAGGTCGCTGTCCAGTCCCGACATATAGAGCACAAAAGATCCGTTCAACGGGTGGGCAGCGGCAACGTGCGTGGCATTCTGCACGAGCGCTTCACCGATCATGAAGTCTGCATTGCTGGCCCCATTATGCGGGTTCGCGGTCATCACCAAGGTCTCGCCAGCTGCATTGTTGGTCATGTACAGAACCGACGGGTTGGCCTCTGAAGGCTGACCGGCGGGGCCGACCGATTGCGTCAGACGGCCGTATGCGTCCGTGACCGAAGTTGTGTTGCCGGAGAGATTCATTGATCCCTGATAGCTGCCACCATTGACCATATCCGCGATGCCTGTAATTGAACCGCTAGTCCATTGGGCACTCCCCGCCTGCGTTTCCACGTCGCCGTGTGTAGTCTCGCCCTCGAGGCCCCACACGTATCCGCCGCTGGGTTGAATGCCAGACAGGCCGGTAGTGTTCTGCTTGTAGCAATGCCCGCCGCCGTACTGGCCGCTGGGTGACGTTCCCGCGTCGTCCATCTCGATCATGGCGAATTCGGTGAAGTGGCTATTGCTATCGAGGTTGCCGCCTGCGATCGCCAGGACCAAGGAGCCACCGCCTACGCTTGGCAGCATGTAGCCACGATTGTCAGAGCCTATGGCGTAAGAGCCGCCGAGCGAGCCGTTGTCGCTCGCGCTGCGGTAACCGCTGATCGGGGAGTTGTGGTCAATCTCGCCGCCCGTGATGCGCCCGTTGCCATCCGCGCTGAAGGCAAAGACCGCACCTCCGCGCATGAGGAGTTGGCCGTTGCCGCCCCTTGCTCCGCCTTGCCAGTACTGCATTAAGTAGCAGGCGTATTGTCCGCTCAGTCTGTTGTTATTGGTCCCGGTTGTCTCAGGCACGATCGTCAAGTCATAGGTCGTGCTTGCGTGTTGCACTGGCGAACTGCTGTCGCTCACGTTGACCGTCACCGTGGTGGTGCCTGCCGACGTGGGCGTTCCCTCTACGTCGTCGTTATGTGCGCTCACAAACGACAGTCCTGCCGGCACATTTTGCTCGGTAACCGTGTACGGGCCGGTTCCTCCGCTGATGTTCAATCCTCCGTCGAACGTGTAGGGCATATTCACCATGCCCTGCAGCAACTGGCTGGCATCAACAGTTACCGTCAACGTCGATTGCGGACTCACTGTCAGGGTGTAGCTCTTGGTGTCGCTTAAGTTCAGGCTGTCGGTCACCTTCACATTGGTCAGCGTAATCACGCCCGTCGAAGTGGGCGTTCCGTAGACCGAGAGATAGGTGCCGCCCGAGCTTGTGGCGCACATGTTGCCATTCCCCAGGCTGTAACAGGAAGAACCAACCGGGGTGCCGTTGACAGACCATGTATATGGACTCACGCCGCCGGACGCGTTGACTGCCCCGTTGTAGTCCTGGTTGACGGTCGCCCCAGTCAGGGTGGTTTGCGCCTGAAGCGATGGCGGTGTCGGGTTGCTGACTGTAATGTTGTAGCCGTTTTTAGTGACGCTAACATTTGTGGCGGTGTCAGTCACTGTGGCATTGAACGTCACCGTCGTCGCCGATGTGGGCGTCCCGCTGATGGTCAGCGTGCTGCCCGTGGTTCCGCCGCTCACATTCAAGCCATCCGCCGGAAGGCCGCTGACCGTCCAGGAATACTGACCGCTGCCGCCCGAGGCGTTGATGTAGCCGGTGTAGTTGACGTTGGTGTATCCATTCCCCGGCAACGAGCTTGGATCGGGCGTGGGCAGTGACAAGGGACCATTCACCACGATCGAGTATGTGAACGGGCCTGCTGTCTGATTGCTCGATGTATCGGTCACCTTGGCGGTGAATTGTACCGTCTGCGCCGACGTGGGCGTGCCGCTGATGGTGAGCGTCGCTCCGCTCGATGCATAGTTCAAGCCGTCGGCAGGCAACCCGGTCACTGTCCAGGAATAGTTGCCGCTGCCACCAGCCGCCACGATCGTGCCACTGTAGGCAGAGTTTGCATCCGCCGAGCCCAGCGTGGCCGGGTTGGGAGAAGGCAACGTCACGCCGTTATAAACCGTGACGCTGTAGTTGTTCGGCCCGACGGTCGCGTTCGTTGTCGTGTCGGTCACCTTGGCGGTGAACGAGACGGTAGTCGCCGTGCCCGGTGTGCCGCTGATCGTCAGCGTTCCACCGTTCGTTGAGAAACTCAAACTGTCCGAGGGAAGGCCCGTCACCGTCCACGAGTAATTGCCGCTGCCGCCCGATGCCACAACCGTTCCCGTATAGGCAAGATTGATTGTCGCCGGTCCCAAAGTAGACGGATTCGCGGACGGCAGTGACAGAGCAGTGTACGCGTTGATCGTATAGCTGGCGGGGCCTGCGCTGTTTCCTGCGCTGTCTATTGCCTTTGCTGTGAACTGAACTGCCTGCGCCGATGTCGGCGTGCCGGTTATGCTGAGCGTCCCGCCGTTTGCCGAATAGTTCAAGCCATCGGCAGGAAGTCCGGTAACGGTCCATGTGTAACCGGTCCCGCTGCCGCCTGATGCCGATAGGCTTCCCGAGTATGCAGTCGACACGGTCGCTAAGGTAGGCAGCGCTGAAGCGTCGACCGTGACAGGGTTGTATACCGTGACCGTGTAATTGAAGGGTCCGGAACTGGTGCTGGTGGTCGTGTCCGTCACCTTTGCCGTGAACGAGACCGTTGTTGGCGTGCTGCCCGGAGTTCCGCTGATCGTCAGCGTGCCACCGTTGGCTGATTCGTTCAGGTTGTCGGAAGGCAGGCCAGTAACCGTCCAGGAATAATTTCCGCTTCCGCCTGCAGCGACGATGGTTCCACTGTATGGCGTACTTACGATTGCCGGTCCGAGCGTTGATGGATTACTTGAGGGTAGCGTGACCGTGGCATACACGGTGATGGCGTAGGCATACGGCCCAGAAGTTACATTTGTCGTCGTATCCTTGACCGACACATTGGCGGTGACTGTCCCCGCCGTTGTGGGAGTACCGGAGATGGTCAACGTGCCTCCGCTGGATGAAGAGGTCAGGCCGTCTGAGAGTCCGGTTACAGTCCAGGAATAATTGCCGCTGCCGCCGGTAGCGACCACAGTGCCGGTGTAAGCAACGTTGGCGGTGGCTACAGATGGAAGCGAGGCTGGAATCGTAGCCGGAATGGTTACCGGGCTATAGACCTGGATACTGTAAGCCAGCGGCCCGGCGCTGTTGTTGGCGCCGTCTGTCGCAGTCGCGGAAAAGTCGACCTCTCCCGCCGTTGTTGCAGGTCCGTTGATGGTCAAAGTCGCCCCGCTGGCCGAATAGGTGATGCCGCTCGCGGGCAGGCCTGTAACGGTCCACGTAAATCCGGCCCCGCTCCCGCCTGCCGCGGTAAGTGTTTGCGAATACGACTGGCCAACCACCGCCAGTGGCATACTGCCGGCGCCCGGCGTGATGGTCACCGCCGGATAGCTGACGACGATGCTGTAATTCCCTGACGTCGCTGAATCGCCGAATGCGTCAGAGGCTTTCGCGGCAAACGTAAACGTTCCAATGTCGGCAGCCTTGGGCGTTCCTGCAATTGCGCCACCGGCGCTCAGACTGAAGTCGGGAGGCAAAGCCCCGCTGGCCACACTGTAAGTGAGCGAGCCCGCTCCACCGCTGGCAGTCACGCTGCTGGCATAAGCCACGCCGAATTTGGCAGTGCCGGCAGGCGCGCTCCCAAACGTAATCGCCGGCGCAGCGGCGATGGCAATACTCATCGCACCGGAGGTCGCCGTGTCTCCGTAGGCGTCCAGAACAGAGATCGTGAACGTAGCCGTACCCACGTCCGCGGCTTTTGGGGTTCCGGTGATGACGCCGGTACTCGTATTCAGGCTCAGGTCAGGAGGCAGCGCGCCACTGGCCAGACTGTAGCTGCTCGCACCGAGTGGACCTGTAGCCGCTACGCTGCCCGCATACGCAGTTCCGACCGCTCCAGCCGGTAACGTAGGCGAGAACGTGATCGATGGCGCGGAAATCGCAACGGTCATCGCTGATGAAGTTGTCGTGAGAGCCGTCGGCGTTCCGGAATCTGTGATTTTGAACGTGATGTTGCTGTATGCCCCCGCGCACGAGGCTGTAGGTGCGGTGCCCGAGGTTGTGGTCAGGACACCCGTCGATTTGAGCGTCAGACATGCTGGCAGCGTTGTGCCGCTACCCAGGGCCCATGTATAGGGAGGAATGCCGCCGCTGGCCAGAAGACTGACAGAGTAAGTGCTTCCCACCGAACCCGCGAGGTTCGCATTGGTCGACATCAGCGCCGGCATTGCCGGAACGGTAATCGTCGCGGTCCCGCTCTTGGTAGTGTCGGCTACGGAGGTCGCCGTAATCGTCACAGTTTGCGAGCTACTCGTGGGCGAGGCCGCCGTGAAAGTGGCAGAAGTGGTCGTCTCACTCGATAGAGTTCCCCCGCTGCTCACAGTCCAGGTGACGCCAGCTGCGTTCTTATCGTTTGCCACCGTCGCAGACAGGGTGGTTGTGTCGTTGCCATCCACCGTGCTGGCAGAAGCCGTCACCGCGACGCTCACAGCCGGCGTCTTGCCGCCGCATCCAGTGAAGTTGGCCATAAGAATTGAAGAAAGCAGACAAGAAACGACAGACCAGAAAAATTTGCGCTGAAACATGACTTCTCCCTCGTGCATCTTGCCGATGCTGCGACTTTGAGTGTTGAGTTGGTTGGAATGGAACTCTGCGGTCGACTTGATCTGGGACTCCCGCCGCGGCGGTTTGGGTTCCACCGGAAATGAAACGCGGTATTTTGAACCCTCGTCTTGCGGTTGGTTTCTCCATCTTTGGTGTCCCATGCCAAACGCGCCAGCCTGACGGGGCATTTTTGGGCTCGGTCACACTACGAGGGAGTCCGCATCTAGCAGGGCCCGGCCCCAATTTGGCATGATTCGATTGGTGCCATCATTTTTGGCGTGGAAGACGTTGCGCACAATACGCCTTCCGGCGTATTACTTTGGTCGTTAATGATGACGACTTTGATTCATCGCGAGAAAAATCGCTGGAATGGATACGAGAGAGTTGGGAATGAGGGTATTGCCCTTGTCTTGACCTGCTCAATGCCGGCTTGAAGAGAGCGCAGATTTTGCGGAATATACTGCACCGGCCCTGACCGCCGCCGCGAGCCGGGAACTCACGCCGAGCTTGTCGAAGATGTGCTCCAGATGCTTCTTCACTGTGCGTGGACTGATACGCAGGCTGGCACCAATCTCCACATTCGACTGTCCACGAGCGATCCAGAGAAGGACGTCTGCTTCGCGGCGCGAAAGGCCGAGCTTTCTGAAAGCGGGAATCGCGGCGGCTTTATCCATGCGAAGTCTCTTTGCCAAGAGCCCGGTAGCCGTGGCGGGCTCGAACGCAGCCGCGGGAAAAAAGAGGCAGCGGTAAAGTAGCACTTCCTCCCCAGACTGCTTCAATCCTGCCAGATCATTTTTGGCCGAGAGCGTTCCGGTTCGCAATACGCTATTCGGCGTATTACCCCAGGGGTACTTCATTTGCTGCAGGGGCGCGCGATCAGAAGTTGATTAGAGGTGGTTGTTGGTGAGTGCCATGGTCGCCGCGGCAGTTCGCGTCTCAACACCGAGCTTTTCGAAGATATGTTCGACGTGCTTTTTTACGGTTCCGGTTTGCGC
>Ga0335085_10004813_pt1 | contig 22093 bp, 20 predicted proteins | sample Lox_Sample_45_FD_206712 | JGI IMG/M metagenome (GOLD analysis project Ga0335085, IMG submission 206712) | Soil microbial communities from Loxahatchee National Wildlife Refuge, Florida, United States - Lox_Sample_4.5 | ecosystem: Environmental > Terrestrial > Soil > Wetlands | place: USA...
GTCCTCATGAAACCAACAATCATATCCTCCCCGCCTGGAAAACCACTCACTGCGACCCGGCAGCCTGCTCAGACCAAAACGCTAAACCGTGGCTTTAAAAAGTTCAGGCCTGACAGGGGCGCACACCGCACCAAGTGACTTGAGAAATTGACGAAAGGAGTCATCCAACCATGAAAAGTACCCTCCAAATTCAACGAAAAAACGCCAAGCCGGTGCCGAAGTCCAAGTCGGCGCCGAAATCCAGACCGCCGGTGACTTCCAGTTGGGTGGGACGTGTACCCCAGCTCAAGCCGGGCACGTACGCCGACGGCCTCCCGTTCCATCAGGTCCAGTACCTCTGCTGCAAGCTCATCCTGCGGCCCAACCGCTTTACATCCCGGCAGAGCCTGTTCGATTTCGCCAGGGTGATGAAGGCGCCCGCCGCGGAGAACCGCGTCGGGCTGTCAACCAAGGGCTTCCAGAATGAGCCGTTGAAAATCCGGGAGGTGCTCTTCATCGATACCGCAGACTTTCGGCTTTACAACAACGCCTTCATCCTGCGGCGGCGTATCCCCTATGAAGACGGCTTCCCCGTGGGCGACCCCGAGATCGTGTTCAAGTTCCGCCATCCGGACATCCAGCAGGCCGCGGAGACCGACGTCCGACCCCAAATTCTTGGCCACCATCGAGTCAAGTTCAAGAGCCAAGCCCTGCCGCTCAAGGACCGGCTCGGCGGGATCCGCATGCTCTTCTCTCACAATGTCCAGTTCCCGCTCTCCATGGCGGGCTATGGCGACAAGCTCTCGATGGAAGCGATGATCAAGATCTTCCCGGCGCTTGAACGTATCAAGCGGGCGCCAAACGAAAGGTTCTCCATGGTCAACGACACCATCATCGAAGAAGTCCTCCAGGACATCGCCCTGCTCGATTTCGGCCAGGGCATCACGGCCAAGGCCAATGTGGGCATCTGGCGCACGCGCGGTGAGCACCGCCCGCTCATCGGCGAATTCGCCTTCCAGGTCCGGTTCCGGGATCGCAAGGAGCTGGGTCGGGAGGCGCTGCAGCGGGTCGAGGCGTTCTTCATCGCGCTGCAGTACGCGGCCGAGGACTGGATCGCACTGAACGCCACGAAGACGGGTGTGGTGTACCGGTTGCTTGGCAACCCGCCCAAGGCGCACGAATGACCGCCCCGCGGCCATTGTCGCGCAAGGCCGCAGCGCTCCTGAAGCGGTTCGGTCTCACGTACGACCATCTCCTCGGAATCCGGTTCGCCATCAACGTCTTCATCGCCACGACGATCGTCTGGTCCACTCTGCGGCTGATCAGCGACAGCAATCCGATCTGGGCGATCGCCTCGATGGTGGCGGCCTCCGACCCGCTGCCGGAGGAGGCGCGACGGCTGTTCCGGAGCCGGCTCATCAACGTGCTGGTCGGTTGTGTAGTGGGCTTCTGCCTTCTCCTCGTCGGCGGCCACAGCGACTGGATGATCCCCTTCGCGCTCGCCGCGACGGTGCTGGTCTCGTCGTACGTGATCCGCATCAAGACGATGTGGCGCCAGGCCCCCATTACGGCCGCCATCGTCATCGCCGCCGGAATCTCCCACGGCTCCAAGGTGGCCGGCATGGAGAGCGGGTTGCACAAGGTGGCGGAAGTGCTCTTTGGGTGCATCGTGGGGCTGCTGGTGAGCTGGCTGATGTCGAAGGTCTGGCTCATCAAACTGAAGGACGCGTGAAGACCGTGGCCGGGCGCGCCCGCCTCCCGCATGAAGCCGGAGTAAGAGGCGAGGGCAGGTGCGGCCTTCGCCCTTTGTCAACCGACCCTTCCCTCTTACTGCACCAAAGGACAGTGGGCGATTGCCCCAAAGGACAATAGGCAGCCTCATTCCGTCCGCCTTAGTCTCGCCTCTGAATTCACTGAACGGGTTCGACCCGAATGATCTGAACTAAAATCAATGTTGCGGTGGTGGATGGCTAAGACCAAACTTCTCATGAAACCAGTTATGGAATCCCCTCCTCCCATAAAGCGGCGCACAGCCACCCGGTGGCTGGCGGGCGCTGTGCTGGCCTGGCTGATGTTGCTGCCGTCGCCCGCCCACGCCTCCCTGTTCGAAGGCGAAACGCTCGACAAAATCGCCGACGTGCTCACCTGGTTGGTGCTGATCGTGGCGCCCATCGTGGGCATCACCGTCTTCCTCCTGATTCATATCCTGCCGGAGAAAATCGCCGAAAAGAAACAGCACCCGCAGGCCAAGGCCATCCAGTGTTTGTGCATCCTGTCACTCATTTTCGGCGGCATGCTCTGGCCCATCGCCTGGCTGTGGACTTACAGCAAGCCGGTCCTGTATAAACTGGCTTACGGAACAGACAAGGTGGCCCACGGCCACGAGGATAAGGACTCTCCGTCGTTGGACAAAGACGAAGCCGATGAGCTCAAGCAGCTTCGCAAACGCATCTCTGAACTCGAAACCAAGCTGGCCGGCAAATCTGCAGCCGAAGGAGGAAAGGCCTGACCTATGGAAATCCTGCTGCTCAGCATCTACGCGTTCTTCGCCTGGCTGGTCTTCTTCAAATTCAAGTGGCTCCCGTGGAACATCGTCAGCCAGGTCATCACCATCACCCTGCCGATTATCGGGCTGACGGTGCTGATTCTGATTTTAAACATCGTGGCGCCCTCGTCGCATGACGTGCGGGTAATCAACTATGTGGTTCCGATCAACCCGGCCGTGCGCGGCCTCGTCACCGAGGTCCCCATCGAGCCTAACCGCCCGATCAAGAAAGGCGACGTGTTGTTCAAGGTGGACCCGACGCCCTACGAGATCGCAGTCACAAACGGTCAGGCGAATGTCCTCAGCCTCCGCGAACAATTGAGAAGCACACAGGCCGGCAATGAGGTCACCATGACCAAGCTCGGTCTCGCGCGGAAGCGGCTGGGCCAGTTCACAGAACTGGCCGCGGCTGGCGCGGGCAGCAAATTCGATCAGGAACAGACTGAGGCCGACGTGCAGGGGCTGGAGAGCGAACTTGCTGCCTCCACCGCCAATGAGGACAAGATACGGGCGCAGATCGCCAGCGCCGAAGCCCAACTCACCGATGCGGAATGGCAACTAAGCCAGACCACCTATTATGCGCCCGCCAACGGCGTCGTTATCGCGCTCACATTGCGGCCAGGCGCAATGGCAGTCCCCGTGCCAGTGGTGCCCGCGATGAATTTTGTCGAGGATGAGCAATGGATTCTTGCCATTTACCAACAGAACGAAGTGCGTAAGATCAAGCCGGGCCAGGAAGCGGAAATTGCCTTCAAAATGTATCCCGGCCGCGTGGTGAAGTGCAAAGTGGATTCGATCATGTGGGCCACCGCGCAAGGGCAGTTGCCCATTGGCTCCATGAACGTAGCCGGTGGCGTGGCCCCGGTCCCGCCCAATTGTCTCGCCGTCCGCCTCGTGCCGGATGCGAAAGACAAGGACATCTTCCTCGCCGCGGGCGCGCACGGCGCGGGCGCGGTGTACACGGACAGTGGCCGTGAAATCCAGATCCTGCGCAAGGTGCTGGTGCGAATCAGCGCCAAGCTCGATTGGCTGATCCTGAAATTGCATTAATGAGGGTGCCACGAATGAAAAGCAACAGACACTCCTGCCAGCGAGCAACCCGTGGCGGCCGCTCGGGCCCGGCACGACGACGCGTTCTCCCTCTCCTCCGCGAACCGCAGGGGAGGGCCGGAGGGAGGAGACTTGTTTCGTTCGGTAGTTCTCCTCGCCTCAATCCTCTCCCCGTTCGTTCCTCACGGGGAGAGGACCATTTGCCGGGCTTTGAAGCAATCTTTTTCGCCAACCTCCATTTTTTTCTTTTTTGCGCGTGCCTGATTTTCGCCGCCGGTTGCGCCACGAAATCGCCTCCGACGACGGCGGAGATTCGCCAGCAATCCGGCACGCTGACCAACCTCGCCCTGACGAACCCGTGGAAAGCCGCGCCGGTTTCAACCAATACCATCCAGGACAACTGGCTCGCGTCCTTCGACGACCCCCAGCTCAACGCCCTCGTCGCCGAGGCGATGACCAACAATCCCGACCTGCGCGTGGCCTCGACCAGGGTTGAGCAAGCCGCGCAATACATCGCACTCGCCAAAGCCGCGCTTCGTCCCACCGTGAACCTCTTCGGCACCGGCGGTCTCAACATGGGCGGCGGCGACATCAACTCCGCCTTGCAGGGCGTGTCGCTCGGCGCGTCCTGGGAGCCGGACCTCTGGGGCCGGATGCGCTACGGACGCAATGCGTATCAGGCCACCTACGCCTCGGTGCAGGCCGATTTCGAATTTGCCCGGCAATCGCTGGCGGCCACGATGGCGAAAAGTTGGTTCACCGCCGCCGAGACGTCGCTCCAGCTTCAGATTGCCGAGGACATGGTCAAAGCCGCGCAGGAACTGGTGGCGCTGGCGGAGAAACGCTGGCAGGTCGGCCCCGGCAGCGAGCAGGACGTGGCACTGGCGCGTGCCAACCTGGGCACCTTTCAGGACACCGCCAAACAGGTGCGACTCGCGCATGAGCAGACCCTGCGCGCGCTGGAATTGCTGCTCGGCCGCTACCCCGCCGCCGAACTTCAGGCGCGCCTCGACCTTCCTGCGCTCCCCGGCCCCATCCCCGCCGGCTTGCCCCTGGAAATGCTGGAACGTCGTCCCGATATGATCGCCGCCGAGCGCCGGGTCGCCGCCTCCTTCAATCGCATTGGTGAAGCGAAGGCCGCGATGCTGCCGCGGATCATCCTCAACGCGAATGTTGCCGCCCTCCAGAGCGACATCCTGCAATTGAAGAGCGATTTCGAGAATCCGACCGCCGGCGCGGGGGCGAAGTTGATTGCCCCGATCTATCAGGGCGGCGCGTTGAAGACACAGGTGCAAATCCGCACACTCGAACAAAAGGAAGCCGTCGCGCAATACGCCCAACTGGCGTTGCGCGCCCTCGGCGACGTGGAAAACGCGCTCGCCGCCGGTCAAACGCTGGCGGAGCGCGATCAACTCCTCCAACAAACCGTAACCGACAACCAGCGCGCCCTCGAACTGGCGCAAACCAGCTATCGCGTCGGTCAAACCGATCTGCGCGCCGTGCAGCAGCAGCAGTTGAGTGTGTATTCTGCGCGGTTGGCGCTGCTGGGTGTGCAGAGCGAGCAACTGGCACAACGGGTGAATCTTCACCTGGCGCTCGGCGGTGGCTGGCAACCCGAGGCCGTAACGTTGTCCGCCCGCAAATGAACCTGATTCCCGGCCTGCCACAATTCGCACGCCGGGTGCGGGGCAGGAAGAACGGAAAACAAACAAGCAACATTGAAAGGACAGACTCAAATGAAGATGAACATACGACGAATCGCTCTGGTCGCGCTCCTGGCCCTGGCCATGACGCCCACGGCGGGCCTCTGCGCGGCCGACTCCGCGGAACGAGCGAGCCAAGCCAGACAGAAGATCGAAGCGCTGCGTGTCGAATCCGCCAAGATTCGCAACCAGATCACCCTCACCACGGAAGCCTTGAAGCGCCTGACCGTCAAAGGCGTGGACCTCCGGCCCCAGTTCGAGCAATTCAAGGCCGAATTGGTCAAGATGGAGGAACAAGCCAAGGTCGCCAGTGACCGGGCTCAATCGATGCAAATCAATGGCGCAGCCGCCTTCCAGGAGTGGGAACAGGAAGTCCAGGCCATCAATAACCCCGACATCCGCAAAGCGGCCGAGCAGCGCTACACGAAGCGGCTGAAGTCCTACAACAAAATTCTCCAGGCCATGCAGGAAGCGCGAGATGAACTGGTGCCGTTCATGTCCGACCTGAACGACATCCGGAAACTTCTTGACAGTGAGCTGACCGTAGATTCAGTTGCCGCCACCAAGAGCACGATCCGCTCGGCCGACTGGCATGGGTGTGACGTGCAGGACTCGCTCAGCGACGTGGAGAACGAGCTTGATCGCGTTTCCGCCGACCTGGCCAAGTACCAGTAATATCGCCGGTAAAGAGCCGCAAAAACAAACAAACGACAACCAAACAAAACAAGAAACCGAACAAATGAAAACAAAACACATACTTGCCTCGCTCACGATCACAACGCTGGCGGCGGCCATCCTCGTGACCAGCTGCAAAACTTCCGGTTACCAACAAGCCGACAAGACCGGTGCCGGCATCGCCAGCTTCCGGGGCGAAATCGTCAAGTGCAAGCAGGCCGTGGACAGCACCGTCACGGCCTTGGATCAAATCGCCCTGTCCGCGAACACCAATCCGCGTCCGGCGTATGAAAACTATTGCAAGCAGGTGGCGAACCTCGACGCCTCCGCCAACAAGGTCCGCAAAAGCGCCCAGGACATGAAGGACCGCGGCCAGGCCTACTTCGCGCAATGGGAACAGCAGCTCAGCCAGGTCAAGGATGAGAACATCCGCCAGCTGGCGCAGGACCGTAAAGCCAAGCTCCAGGAATCCTTCGACAAAATCCGCGAATACACCGAGCCGCTCAAGCAAGAGTTCGATCCGTGGATGTCGAGCTTGAAAGACCTGCAGACCTATCTGGCCAATGATCTGACGGTCAACGGCATTGCCGCGGCCAAGAAACCATTCGCTGCGGCCAAATCGAACGGCACGAAGGTCCAGAAGTCCATGGATGATTTGGTTGACGAGCTGAACACGCTGGCGGCCACGCTCACACCTGCCAACGTGCAACCGGTCGCCGATACTAACGCGCCTCCGGCCAAGTAATCAGTCGCGAATGTTGACCGCCCGCCGCCCGTTCCGCGCCAAGTGGAACGGCTGTGGGCGGTCACCTCGCGGTGAACACCCGCGGTATTGTTGTTTCTGGGCACCCCGGTCGCATTGGTCAATATGCCCGTCTACCACGAATGAACTTCTTCCCGAAACCCCTGACTGAATTTCATGAACCCGACATCAAAACCTGACCAGGCCGAGAAAATCTTGCGGGGCAACTGGCTGGCCGCCGTCCTCTGCATTCCGGGCATGATGGCCGCCACCGGCTGCGCGCACCTCGGCCCCAAATCCGTGGCCGTGGACCGATTTGACTATGGCTCGGCCATCGCCGACTCGTGGAAGCAGCAGACGCTCCTGAACATCGTCAAGCTCCGCTACATGGACCTGCCGGTATTCGTGGACGTGTCCTCCATCGTCGCCGGCTATTCCATGCAAACGGGCGTCAGCGTCAACGGCACCCTCTCGTCGCAAAATGCGGGGCAGGGCAATTTTGTGACGGCGGGCGGACAAGCCATCTACACCGACCGGCCCACTATCACCTATGTGCCGCTGACCGGCGAGAAGTTCCTGCGCGGGCTCATTACGCCGATCGATCCGAAGAACATCTTCTTCATGTTGCAGGCCGGTTATCCGGCGGATTTCATCCTGGGGCTGACCGTGGAAGGGCTGAACGGCGTGCGCAACCGTTCAACGGGCGGGGGCGTGGTGCGGGAGGCAGACCCGGAGTTCGTCCGGGCGATGCAATTGTTGCGCGAAGTGCAGATCGCTGGCGCGGTTGGCATGCGCGTGGAGGAGGACAAGGCCAAAGGCTCAACCGGCGTAGTGTTCTTCCGGCGTGACGACGTCCCCGCCGATATAGTGGAAAAGACAGCGGAAATCCGGCGGCTGCTCAAGTTGCCGGCGGAAGGACAGAAATTCGTGCTCACCTACTCGCCGACGCGCGGGACGGACGATGAACTGGCCGTAAACAGCCGTTCCATGCTGCAAATCATGGGTGCCTTCGCGAGCTACCTCGACGTGCCCGCGGCGGACCTCAAGGAACACCGTGCGATGCCCTCTTTCGAGCACGTCGCTTCAGACGACCGGCAAGGAGCCGTGCGGATTTACAGCGGCAAGGAAAAACCGGCAGACGCGTTTGCCGCCGTGCATTACCGCGGGCACTGGTTCTGGGTGGACGACAGTGACTGGCAGACGAAACGCGCGCTCACGGCCGTTATGTTCTTTTTCACGCTGGCGGAAACCGGCGAAAGCGAAAAACTGCCGTTGATCACCATCCCGGCACAATAGGGGTGCCAAACCCGCCAAATGAATCGGGCGGTTGACGAAATACAGCAAAAGCTGAGACGCCCGCGATTGCTTCCCGCATGACCAGGCCCGTTCGCGGGCCTGCCGGTGGGGCCAAGAAGGCTGACTGCCACCTGGCACGTCCCCCTTGCCCCTTCCAAGTACTGCACCAAAGGACAATAGGCGGATTCATCCCCCCCGCGCTAATCTCACCACTGAACTCGATGAGCTTCTATCCACAGGCCCGTCTGGCACGAATGAGGTTCTTCAGAAAGAATCCGCCCTGAATCCCATGACCAATAATTCAATACCGCGTGTGGCAGGCGATCTCCTATCCTGCAGCGGCAGGGTTCAAACATTCGGGCCCACTCTGGAAGCCTCAACGACGCCCCTGCTCGAATGCCGTTACTGAGATGCCATGAAAATTGACTTGTGAAAACCCCGAAGAACCCCGAAAGCTCCCCACCACTGAGGCGGAAGCGATACGAGAAAGGATTGTGCAAGCCAAGACCCAACTCGAAACCGAATTGAATCTTGTGAATAATATTAAAACTGTCCTCACTCTTCTGGCCATCACCGTGGTCCTGGGGCCAGCTTCCCGCTGCGCGGCTGCGGATGAACTGGCCTCGGCTCAGCCTAAGGCGCCCGAATTGCCCTGGGAAAAAGGATCCATTTCGGTTGGCGGCTTTGTCGCGGCCTTTGACAGCACTTTGTCACTTGGCGTGAACAGCGTCGGTGTCGATGTCAGTGCCGAGAAGCTGCTGGGCCTGGATACCGAGCTCACCGTCTTCCGCTTGGGCGCCTTGTACCGCCCGGGGGAGACCCGGCGCAACCAATTCGATTTTACCTACGCGGCCTACCATCGCAGCGGCCACGCCGTTCTTGGCAGTGAAATTGACGTGGGGGACGTTGTGCTGCCGGTCGGGGCCAACCTGGACACCGTTTTCAACTTTGACATTATCCGCGCCACCTACTCGTATGCCATCCTCCAGGACGACCGCATGCGGATTGGGATTGGGCTGGGAGTTTATATCGTGCCCCTCAAGTACAGCTTGGAGATGGAAACCAGCGGCGGGAAAACGGGGATTGAGGCGGCGGATGTCACCTTCCCTCTGCCAACGTTGGCGCTGCGCGCGGATTTCCTGTTGGTCCGCAAGCTCTACCTGGTTACCAGCCTGGATGCCATGTATCTTGAAATCTCAGACTTCAAGGGATCCATCTACGATATTAATGCCGCGTTGGAATACCGCCCCTGGAAACATGTGGGCTTTGGCGTGGGTTACAACGGCTTCTCCGTCGATGTCGAGGGACACGGCAGCAGTTCAGATTATCCGGGCGCCGATTTTACTGGTTCCGTGGGGGTCCACTACACGGGCCTGATGCTCTACTGCAAATTCATGTTCTAAACCAAGGCATTCTAAAAAAACCACCAGACTACTGTGAATCACACCACCACAAATCAATCATTTCCTCAGCGCTGCGCTGCGCGCATGGCTCTAATGAGCCTGCTCCTCGCGCTGGCGACGACGGGGTTCGCACAAGAAACCAGGCCGCCGGTGTTGCCCCCGCTGACGACCGTGTCCGGCAGCCCGCGGCTCCCGGGCAAGTTCGTCTGGGCGGACCTCGTCACCGACGACGTGGGCGCCGCCAGGAAATTCTATGGGTCGTTGTTCGGCTGGACCTTCCAGGAGGCCGGTGACTACACCATCGCGGCGAATAACGAACGGCCCTTGTGCGGAATGTTCCAGCGACCGCGACCCGCGGACCAACCGCAAGCCAGGCCCCGCTGGTTCGGCTACCTCTCGGTCGCCAGCGTTGAAAAGGCACAACGCACGGTGACGAAGGCAGGGGGCCGTGTGCTGGCCCCCCCAAGAAAAATGCCGGACCGCGGCGAGCAGGCCGTGTTCGCTGACCCCGAAGGCGCCGTGTTTGGCGTCGTTAAATCCAGTTCCGGCGACCCCGAGGATTTTCTGGCGGAGCCGGGTGATTGGATGTGGATTCAACTGCTGAGCCGCGACGGGCACAAGGCCGCGGAATTCTACCGCAGCGTGGGCGGCTACGAGATTATTGAGAACTCCACCCCCGGCAAGTTGAGCGATTATGTGCTGGCCAGCGGGGGTTATGCGCGCGCCACGGTGCGCACGATTCGAACGGACAACCAGAGTGTTCGTCCCGCCTGGCTGCCGTTTGTCCGCGTTCAGAGTGTCACCGCGTCCGTGGCCAAGGCAAAGCAACTCGGCGGCAAGGTGCTTATCGAACCAAAGCCCGAGTTGCTTGACGGCAAAGTGGCCGTGATTGCCGACCCGACCGGCGCGGCCATCGGCATTCTGGAATGGAGCGGGGAATCGGTGAAAGGAGGGCAGACACCATGAAAACCACAGGCAATTTTCTGACGTTTGCAGCGGTGCTCGCGTTTGGCGTAGTCACCGGCTGTGAAAGCACCAATGAAGGCGTCAGCGGCAGCGTCTACTACGGCGTGGGGTTTTACGACCCCTGGTATTACGGTGACTACTACGGCCACGATGACATCATCGTCACGCCGCCGCCCTCCCGGCCGGAGGCGCCCGTGCACCCGGAGCAACCGATCTATAACCCTCCAACCCCACGGCCAACGCCGATGCCTTCCGTTCCGTCGGCTCCGCGGGCTTCCTTCCGCCGATGAATCACAATACGCCAGAAACCACGCAACCAGCCATACACCCACGAAAAAAGTTTAAACCAACAACCGAAACCAGAAAACTCATGAAAACAAAAATCACGAACCTGGCAGCATTAATCCTGTTGCCGGCGGCCCTGCTGACGTTCACGTCCTGCTCCTCAACGCCCAAACAACCGGATGAAACCATGACCAGCCTGCCGGAAGGCATGCACGGTGGAGTCGCGCTCGATACCCAGTCGGCAACCGCCACGGTGCAATCCGTCAATGCCACGGACCGCACGGTGGTGTTGCAGCATCCGGATGGCAGTACCACCACCTACGAGTGCGGTCCCGAAGTCCGCAACTTTGACCAGATCAAGGTGGGCGACCACGTCACCGCCACCGTGGCTGAGTCATTGGCCATTGGCCTGATGAAAGGCGGCGGCATACCCCTTGGCACCGGCACCGCCACCGCCGTCGTTCGCGCTCCGGCAGGTGCCAAGCCGGGCGGCAAGCTGGTGGATACCGTCGGATTCACCGCCAAGGTTATCAGCGTGGATACCGTGAACCGGACTGTCACACTGCAGACAGCGGACAACCCGAACGAGACCGTGAAAGTGGGGCCGGACATCAACCTCGCCAATGTCAACCCGGGCGACGACGTTGGAGTGCGGCTCACGCGGGCCTTTGCCATCCAGGTCACGTCGCCGGAAAAGTGAACGCGTCCGTGAATAACGGGATTTGTTCGTCAACCGCGCGGGCAGGTCTGTGCCGGATTGGCCATCGGAACGGCCCGCGAATTCACGGTCGGAATGCCCAGGAAACAAAACACACTCCATTATGAACTCAACACGAACCGGATTATTTGGTCACCCATTGGCTGTTCCCGCCTGTTTGGGACTGCTTCTGGCGCTGGCGGCCACGGGTTGCCATTCCCTGAGCGGGCCCGGCTCCGCCAGCTTCGCCTCGGTAACCATCCAAAACCATTCGGCAGACGAAATCGCCACGACCACGGCCCGGGTTTTCGGCGCCGATGGCTACCGGGGGCGCCCGGGCGCTTCAGGCCAAATGATCTTCGAGAAGGAAGCCTCCCGCGCCACGACAATTTCCCGCGATGGCCTGGTGGCTGCGCAAAACGGCGCGGTCACCATCAATCGCGTGAAGGCCGAGATCGTGCCCTTGAGCGATGGTTCGTACCGGCTCCAGTGCAAGGCTTACATGGTCACTGGCGCCGGCGATTCCTTTTTCGAAGATGAAGTGGCCCTCGCCCACATTCGCAGTGGCCCTTACCAGGCCTTGCTGGACAAAGTGGAAGCACAGTTGAAGACACCGAATAACCCGTGATACCAGCCCGTACATCAAATCGCCTCCGATAAAAAAACCTCCAATGTTTGGGACCATACCATGAACACGAAATCACCTGCCGACAGCCGGAAGAAGATGAAAGGTAAAAAGTATGTGAAGGAGCTGCGCAAACTCCAGGCGGAATTATGCTGGTTGCAAGACTGGGTGAAACACAAGGGCCTGCGCGTCATCGTCATTTTCGAGGGGCGCGATGGCGCGGGCAAGGGCGGCACCATCCGCGCCATCACCGAGCGCGTCAGCCCGCGCGTGTTCCGCATCGTGGCCTTGCCGGCGCCGTCGGATCGCCAGAAGTCGCAGATGTATGTCCAGCGTTACATGGCGCAGTTTCCGGCGGCAGGCGAGGTCGTCATCTTCGACCGCAGTTGGTACAATCGCGCCGGTGTCGAATACGTGATGGGCTTTTGCAGCAAGGAGCAACACAAACAATTTCTGGAACTCTGTCCGGAGTTTGAAAAATACATCGTTGGAGCCGGCATCAAGCTGATCAAGTTCTGGCTGGAAGTGAGCGACAAAGAACAAAAGCGCCGGTTTGAGGCGCGCATCACCGACCCCATCCGCCAATGGAAATTGTCGCCGATGGACCTGCCTTCGCGGAGCAAATGGTTCGAGTATTCCCGCGCCCGCGACCTGATGCTGAAAGCCACTGACACCCGATGGGCGCCGTGGCACATCCTGCGCTCCGACGACAAGAAACGCGCGCGGCTGAATTGCATTCGCCATCTGTTGAACCTGATTCCATCCAAGAAAGTTCCGCGCGAGAAAATTGAACTGCCGAAACGTTCGATGAAGGGGGCGTACGACGACCAGGCCTCGCTGAAAAAACGGAAGTTCGTGCCCGAAAAGTACTGAAACCATTGGCCACCTGACCAACAAACTCAACTCACAGAAATGCACGCTCTCCGAAAAAATGAAACCGTTGATAATTTATGTCCCTTGAATTGCAAATCATCCGCGCCAGCGAATTCATCCGGCTGGGAGCGCAAGGCCATTTCGATCTGGCGGCCAGCCAGGCGGCGTTGACAGAGCTGGCCGGTGCATGCCGGAAACGCGGCATTGACCGGGCCCTGATGGATTTGCGAGCGCTGCAACCCGGCCCGAAACCGGTATTCAGCCGGACTGACCTGCTCACCCTGGTAAACAAGTTTTGCGAAGCCGGTTTCACCCGACAGCAGCGCCTGGCCATTCTGTACACCTCCGACCCGCACCGCCGGGCGCGGCTCTTCGCCTTTCTCAGCACGTTGCACGGCTGGACGGTCCGGGCTTTCGACGATTTCGAGAAGGCTCTGCACTGGTTGTCGGGCGGGCAGGGAGACATGGCCAGACACGGCCGCGCGCCGGGAGAGAAATCAATTCGTGTGCGAGCTACGAGGACCGAGCCGCATCCGGCAATGCTGCCAATTCTGCCACGAGAGAGTCAGACGCGGGCACCCGGCCATCGAAAATTGTTGCGAAAGGAGTAAGAGGTGAATCGCCTGGTCCCCGCTTCCGCCTGGTTGCGTGGCTATGAGCGCGCGTGGTTGAAATACGATGCGGTGGCCGGCATGACCCTGGCCGCGTATCTGTTGCCGTCGGGCATTGCGGACGCCTCGCTGGCCAATCTGCCGCCGCAAGCCGGGCTTTACGCCTGCCTGTTTTCCGGTATGGTCTTCTGGCTGTTCTGCAGTTCGCGGCTCACCGCCGTCACGGTCACGTCCGCAATCTCACTGCTGGTGGGGGCTACGCTGGGCGAGTTCGCCGGCGGAGACGCGGTGCGGTTCGGCGCGCTGGCCGCGGGTACGGCACTGCTGGTCGCGCTCATCGCCTTCATCGCCTGGCTGGTCAAGGCTGGCTCAATCGTCAATTTCATCTCCGAGAGTGTGATGGTCGGGTTCAAGTGCGGCGTGGCGTTGTTCCTCGCCAGCACGCAGTTGCCCAAGCTCTTCGGGTTCTCGGGCGGGCACGGCAGTTTCTGGGAACGCACGGGCCATTTCGTCCGGCACTTGGACGAAACCAACACCGCCTCCCTGACGCTCGGCCTCGCGGCGCTGGGTTTACTGGCCTTGGGCAAGGTGTTTCTGAAGAACCGCCCGGTGGCGTTGTTCGTGGTCATCGGCAGCATCATTGCGGCCGCGTACACTGGCCTGGAAGCCCGCGGCGTGAAATTGTTGGGCGACGTGCCCCAGGGCCTGCCGGCCATCGGCCTGCCGGGAATTCACTGGTCCGATCTGAACGAGCTGTTACCACTCGCGCTCGCGTGTTTTCTGCTGGGCGCCGTGGAAACGGCGGCCATCGGCCGCATGTTCACCGCCAAACACGGCGGCCGGCTGAACGCCAACCAGGAATTTCTAGCGCTCGCCGGTGCCAACCTGGCGGCCGCTCTGGCACGGGGCTTTCCCGTAAGCGGCGGCATGTCACAATCACTGGTCAACGAAAGTGGTGGTGCGCGCACACCGCTCTCCGGAGCCGTGGCTTCAATGTTCATGCTTGTCGTCGTCCTGTTTTTCTCCGGCTTGCTGCGCTACCTTCCGCAACCGGTGCTGGCGGCCATCGTACTGGTGGCGGTGACGGGACTTTTCAATGTTTCCGCCTTGAAACATCTCCGCGGGACCAACCGGACCGAATACTTTGTGGCCTGCGCGGCGTTATTGGGGGTTCTGTGCTCGGGCCTGCTGGAGGGCGTGTTAATCGGGGCTGTTATCTCGCTTGTACTTCTGATCAGGCGCGCCTCGCGCCCGCACGTCGCCCTTCTCGGACGCATCCCGGGCACGCGCCGGTTCTCGGACCACGAACGGCACCCGGATAATGAGCGGGTCCCCGGCGTGCTCATCTTCCGGCCCGAATCGGGCCTGATGTATTTCAATATCGAGCACGTTTGCGACACGATCCGGGAACGGGTACAATCCGAAGCGGATCCGCCCAGGCTCGTGGTGCTGGACCTTTCCGCCGCGCCGTACGTGGACATGCAAGGCGCGCACGCGCTCGCGGAGCTGGCCGGTGAACTGCAGGCCGCCGGGGTGCGCTTGCGCGCGGTGGAAGCGCGCTCGTCAGTGCGTGATCGGTTGCGCGCCGAAGCCGCGGATGCGCCCCTCGGTGGAGTAAACCGGTTCACCACGGTCGCTGACGCCGTGGAAACGCCATCCGACGAAACCTCTTCCGCGACGGATCGTAGCGATTCAAACACAGACACACGAACTAACAAGCCGACTCACTGATGAAAAAGCGAACCAGAGCCTCACACAAGCCCGCCACCACCGACGAATGGGACCGCCAATGGCAACGACGCTGGAGCAAGATCGGCCTCCCCGGATACGAGTTGCCCGTCGGCGGCCCCGGCGGCGATGAGAGGGATTTCCTCGCCCATGCCCGCACGCCCGCGAAGGAAAAACAGCGCCTCAAACGCATCAACGACGAGTTTGCCCGCGCATTCCGCGCGCTCTATCCGGTCGGATCGGCGGTGACCGTGTTCGGCTCGGCGCGTTTCAAAGAGAGCCACCCTTACTACCAACTCGCGCGGGCCGTCGGCGCCGAGTTGGCGCGCGCCGGATTTGCTACGCTCACCGGTGGCGGCCCCGGCATTATGGAAGCGGCCAACCGCGGCGCACACGAAGCCGGCGGCGCGAGCTACGGCCTCAACATCATCCTCCCGCACGAACAGGCCGCCAATCCTTACGTTGACGACAGCATCGAGTTCCGATATTTCTTCACTCGCAAGGTTTGCCTGGTGAAATACTCATGCGCCTTCATCGTGATGCCCGGAGGCCTGGGCACCCTGGATGAAATGTTCGAAGCCGCCACCCTGATTCAATGCCAGAAGATCGGTCCGTTCCCGCTCATCCTGATCGGCAAAAAATTCTGGGACGGTTTCAAGAAATGGGGCCGGTTCATGATGAAACAGGGTGTGTTCGCGCAGGAGGAAATCGGCTTTGGCCGCATCACGGATTCGCCTGCGGAAGCCGTTGATTTGATCGTGCGCGGCCTGCCGCTGGCAGTGCAGCAGCGCCTGAAAACCGCGTCCAAGTAACCCCGCTCGCACAAAATGAAAATCACTGTTGTCGGCGCCGCCGGTGGCGAGGTCACCGGGTCGGCTTATTACGTTCAAACCGGCGAGTCCGCCGTGCTCGTGGACTGCGGCTTGTTTCAGGGCGGCAAGAAATCCGAAGCGTTGAACCGGCCGCCGACGGGACCGAAGCAGAAGCTCGATGCCATCCTGTTGACCCACAGCCATCTGGACCATACCGGCCGCCTGCCGCTGATTACGCAACGCGGACATCGCGTCCCGGTCTTCGCCACGCCCGCCTCAATCGAGATGACGTCTCTCATTCTTCGCGATTCCGCGCGCATCCAGGCTGGCGATGCGCTGCGACAGAATCGGAAACGCGAGCGTGCTGGCGAGCCGCCCGTTGAACCGCTCTATACTGAAAAGGACGCCGAAGCAGTTATTCAGTGCCTCGAACCCGTGCCGTATCAGAAACCCGTGACCGTGGCACCCGGCATCCAGGCCATCTGGGCCGAGTCCGGCCACATGCTCGGTTCGGCCAGCATTCAGTTGATTGTCGAGCACCAGGGACGGCGGAAACAGATCGTGTTTTCGGGCGACCTCGGCCCGAGAGGTGTCCCCATCCTGCGCGATTTCGAACCTTTCCAGCACGCCGATCTCCTGTTCCTTGAATCCACGTACGGCGACCACGACCACCGGCCATTCGATGAAACAGTCGAGGAATTCGTTTCCCTGGTCAGGGACGCCGTCGAACACGGCGGCAAAATTCTGGTCCCCACCTTTGCCGTCGGGCGGGCGCAACTCCTCACCGGCCTGCTCGGCTGGATGTTCCGGAAAAAGAAAGTCCGGCCCTTCCCGATTTTCCTGGACAGCCCAATGGCAATCCAGGCCACGAACATTTACACCAGGCACCGCGAACTGTTCGACGATCAGATGATTAAATTCCTTCGAGAGAAACCCCTGCGCGCAGACTTGAAAACGATGAAGTTGTGTGCCACGGCCGACGACTCAAAAAAGATTAATGATCAACCCGGCCCCTGCCTCGTCATGGCCGGCGCCGGCATGTGCAACGCCGGCCGGATACTGCACCACCTCAAAGCGAACCTGTGGAAGCCGGAAACACGCGTGCTCATCGTCGGCTACCAGAGCGACGGTTCGCTCGGCCGGCAGCTCGTCAATGGAGAAAAGCTCGTCAGCATCCACGGCGAAAAAATCGCCGTCAAAGCCCGCGTCCATACCCTCGGCGGTTTCAGCGCGCACGCCGGCCAGACGGACCTCCTGAATTGGTTCAGCGTGATCGCGCCGTCGAAACCCAAAGTCGTATTGACCCACGGCGAAGACAAGCCCCGGGCCGCACTGGCGCGACTAATCCGGCAAAAGTTCAAACTCACTTCCCGACTCCCCGACATGGGCGAAACCATCGAAGTGCCATGAAAGATTTCGAACTCGTCGAATACCTGAAGCAGCACGTCGGTTTGTGCCGGCAATTCTCCGACGAGCGCCTCGACAAACTGGTAAAGGGTTCCCGCCACGCGTCTTTCGAGGCCAGCGAAGCCATTGCCCACTGCGGCGCGGAAGCCACGCACTTCGGCGTGGTGCTGAGCGGCACGGTGACCGCGTCGGTGGTGGCCGACGGTGGTGTGCGCCAGGTTTTTGGAGAATTGAAGGCCGGTGACACATTCGGCGAGATGGCCTTGATGACGGGCCATCCATTGGTCGCGGACTTCATCGCCAAATCCCGTTGCGAAGTGCTGCTCGTTCCCGTGTCGTTGTTCCAGTCCGTCATCGTGTCTGAACCGCAAACGGTGCAACACGTCTCCCGGACCATAGCGGAGCGGATGAAAACCCTCATGACTGATCCGGCCAAGGCTGCCGCGGCGTTGCGCCGGGGTGACGACCCCTACGGGCTCAAACTCAAAGGCGAACGGCCGGAAAAGATTCTCGTCATTAATTGTGGCTCGTCTTCGCTGAAATACAGTTTCTACGACACGGCCGACGAAGCGTGCCACGCGCGGGGTCTGGTGGAGTGTATCGGGATTGACAGCACACGGCTCAAGCATCAGGGGCCGAAAGGCGAAGTGAAGCGCGAGTTGCCAAAAGGCGGTTTTGCGGAGGCGTTCAAGGCCATGCTGGCCGAGCTGACCGCGAAGGAGACGGGCGTCTTCAGCGGCGCCGGCGAAGTCAGCGTCGTCGCCCATCGCGTCGTTCATGGCGGCGAAAAATTCACCGAGGGGACCCTCATCACCGACGACGTGCTGGCCCAAATCGAAGCGCTCAACCCGCTGGCGCCGCTGCACAACCCGGTGAACGTGACGGGTATTCGCGAGATGCGCCGGTTGTTTCCCGCCGCGCCCCACGTGGCCGTGTTCGACACCGCGTTTCATCACACGCTGCCGGCTTATGCTTATCTCTACGGATTGCCCTACGAACTTTACGAAAAGCAGGGCGTGCGCCGTTACGGGTTCCACGGCACATCGCACCATTACGTCAGCTTGCGGGCGGCGCAGTTTCTCAAGCGTCGCCCAAATGAGCTGCGGCTGGTGAGCTGTCATCTCGGCAACGGTTCGTCGTTATGCGCCGTGGACCACGGACGCTCTGTGGACACGTCGATGGGTTTCACACCAGCCGAAGGCCTGATCATGGGCACGCGCTGTGGCGACGTGGACGCCGGCGTGCTCGCCTTTCTCGAACGCACCGAGGGGCGGACTGCTTCGCAGAGTGAGGAAATGCTGAACAAGAAGAGCGGTCTCCTGGGATTGTCCGGCGTCTCGAGCGATATGCGCGAAATTCTCAAAGCTGCCGACGAGGGAAATCCTCGCGCGTTGCTCGCGCTCAAGACCTATTGCTATCGCGTCCGCAAATACCTTGGCGCTTACGTGGCCTCGATGGGCGGGCTCGACGCGGTGGTTTTCACCGGCGGCATCGGTCAGGGCAGCGCGGAAGTCCGCACGCTGGCGTTGCAGGGCTTGGATTGCATGGGCATTACGCTCGATAAAAAGCGCAACCGCGACGCAAGTGGCTTCGACAAGGCTTGCCGCATCTCCACCGATGACTCAAAGGTTGCGGCACTGGTCGTTCCCACGGACGAGGAACGGATGATGGCGCGCGAGGCATTGCGCACGTTGAGCCGTACCTACGTCGCTCGCGTACTGGAAGCGCAGAAGCAACAGCCTTTTCTGGTCGAAGTCTCAGCCCATCACATTCATCTCACCCAGGAACACGTCGAAGCGCTTTTCGGCAACGGCCATCAACTTACCAAACAGTCTGACTTGTCGCAACCCGGCCACTATGCCTGCAAGGAACAACTCGCCGTCGTCGGGCCAAAAGGCCGCATCGAGCGCGTGCGTATCCTCGGCCCGGCGCGAAAATATACCCAGGTCGAGATTGCCATGACTGAACAGTTTAAACTGGGCACGCATCCGCCCATCCGCGAGAGCGGCGACATCGCCGACACACCCGGTTGCACGCTGGAAAGTCCGACCGGCAGCGTGAAGATAGATCGTGGAGTTATCTGCGCCTTGCGTCACGTGCACATGTCGCCGGCGGACGCCCTCCGCTACGGTGTGCGCGACAAATCGTTCGTGCGCGTGCGCATTACGGGCGACCGGGAACTGGTTTTTGGCGATGTGCTCGTGCGGGTGGATCCAAAATTCTCCCTGGCCATGCACATTGACACCGACGAAGCCAACGCCGCGAACGTCAAGACCGGCGCGCAAGGCTACATTGACGGAATTCAAGACGAAGGCTGAAGGAGCGCATGATAAAAGTTGCCATTGGAGCCGACCACGCAGGATTCGAACTCAAGGAGCGCGTCAAGGCACGTTTGCAGCAATGGGGTCACGAGGTACTCGACCTTGGCACGCACGGCTCGAAGCCGGTGGATTATCCGGATTATGCCGAAACCGTGGGCCTGGCCGTGCGCGACGGCAAAGCCGAGCGCGGCATCATGGTCTGCGGCAGCGGTGTCGGCGCGTCGGTTGCGGCCAACAAGATTCCCGGCGTTCGCGCGGGCCTTTGCCATGACCATTATTCGGCGCACCAGGGTGTCGAGCACGACGACATGAACGTGCTGGTGATGGGCGGGAGGGTCATCGGAGAATCCGTTGCGCTTGAACTGGTCGATGCGTTTCTGAGCGCTGAATACACCCGGGAAGACCGCCATCAACGGCGGTTGAAAAAGGTCCTGGCCATTGAAAAACGTTACCTCTCAAAGGAAACAAAATGAATGCCGAAACCAACCACACCAGAATCTTCGCCATCAACTCGGCCCGACGCGCAGAGCGATTCGCACGCGGATTTTTCCATTTCGCGGGCCTGTTGTCCCTGCTGGCGCCGGGTTTTCTTGCGGCGCAAACTGCCATAGACGAAGAATCGCCCTGGCCACGAGTCCGTTCCACGAACGGAAATACGGTTACCATTTACCTGCCGCAGGTCGAACGCTGGACCACGAACTGGTTCAGCGCGCGCGCCGTCGTCGAAGTGAAACCCGCCGGAGCGAAAAAGGAGTCGCTCGGCGTGGTCTGGTTCGAGGCGCATGGCACCGTGGATCGCTCGAACCGGGTGGTCACGCTCGACCGTTTTGAAATAACCAAAGGCCGTTTTCCGGACGCGACGGACGACGGCAGCAACGCGCTCACCATTGTGCGCGAGGTCGTTCCCGACGGCGCCCGGACCGTGTCGCTGGATTACCTGATTACCGCCCTTGGTTTCGAGCAGGCGGCGGCGCGGCAGGGACCGCAGGGACTCAGCCACACCCCGCCGGACATCCGCTGGGAAACCAACCGCGCCGTCCTCATTCTCATAGATGGAGATCCGGTGCTGCATCCGGTGCCTGGCGCAGCCCTGGAGCGGGTGATCAACACCCCGGCGTTGCTGGTACGGGACCAGACGAGCAACCGGTTCTACCTCGCGGGAGATGGTCAGTGGTTCACGGCGGATTCTATCCAGGGGCCGTGGTCGCTGGTCCAGGTTCCGCCCGCCGCCGTGGCCGCGCTATCGCCTGCGCCAACCAATGGCCCACCGACGCGTGCCGGGGAGCCCGCCCCGCGGATCATCGTGAGCACCCGGCCGGCGGAATTGCTGATGACGGATGGTTTCCCCTACTACAAAACCGTCCGCGGCACGTCGCTCCAGGCCGTAGGGAATTCGGACAGCCTGCTTTTTTACTATACCCGCGGGCATGAAGTTTACCTGCTATTGTCCGGCCGCTGGTTCCAGGCCAGCTCGCTTCGCGGCCCGTGGAATTATATCGCGCCGCATGATTTACCTGAAGACTTTGCTAAAATTCCCCCAACCAGTCCGCAAGGCATCGTGTTGGCCTCCGTGCCGGACACGCCGCAGGCCGAACTCGCCATGGTTGCCGACTCAGCGCCGACCACAGCCACCGTGGACCGACACAACACCAAAATCGAGCTCACCTATGACGGCGAGCCGCAGTTCAAGCCGATTGAAGGCACCGCTATGAGTTACGCGGTCAATGCGCAACTGCCGGTTATTCACTCGGGCGAAAGTTATTATGCCCTGGACAAAGGCGTGTGGTTCGTAGCCACGTCGCCCGGCGGCCCGTGGGAAGTGGCAACTGAAGTGCCGGAGGAGATTTATACGATCCCGCCCAGTTCGCCGGTTTATTACGCGACCTTCGCCCGAGTGTACGACGCCGACACCAACAGTGTGGAGGTGGGCTATACGGCAGGTTACACAGGCGCTTACGAGGATGATGGGACAATGGTTTACGGAACGGGCTATGATTATCAGCCGTGGTACAGCACCACGACGTATTATGGCTGGGGCTGGACGTGGGGCTATGGCTACGCTTACGTCCCGTGGTATGGCTGGTGGACCTGGCGTCCATGGTGGAGCGGCCGGGGCGCTCTCCGGGCGGCGATTGTCGATAACATCTACCACCGCTGGCAATCCGGTGTTGTCACGCCTTATGACCGATCCACCCGTGCCGGCGCGATCGCGTCGCAATGGCAAGGGTACTCCGGCTATCCGGCGGTTTATGGGCGATTCCAGGGAGCCACGCGGCCAACGGCGATGACACTGCCGGCCAACACACTCGCGCTGAACCCGTATTCCCGTCCCAAAACTCCTGTGCAGGCGGGAGAAACACCGCACGGCGCGCAAT